>Ga0310811_10005339_pt1 | contig 16248 bp, 9 predicted proteins | sample YCmetagenome_FD_207642 | JGI IMG/M metagenome (GOLD analysis project Ga0310811, IMG submission 207642) | Soil microbial communities from experimental microcosm in Duke University, North Carolina, United States - YC | ecosystem: Engineered > Artificial ecosystem > Soil microcosm > Unclassified ...
CCCCATCGCTTCGCGATGGGTCCCCTCCCTCTCCCGCTTCGAAGTGCGGTAGAGGGCAGGAAGGGCGGGCGATGGCGAGAGGCAAGAACCCCGAGCGCTACTCCGCCGCGGTCTGCCTGACCGCCGGCGCGCGGAAGGCGGCGAGCAGCTCCGCCTGCCGCTTGGCGACCTTGTCGAGATGGGCCTGCTTCACATGGCCATAGCCGCGGATCTGCTCCGGCAGGGTGGCGAGCGCCACGGCCGTGCGGTGATGCTCATGGTCGAGCTTGCCGAGGATCTCCTCGATCAGGGCCTCGTATTCCGTGATCAGCCGTCGCTCGGTCCGGCGGTCCGCCGTGCGGCCGAAAGGATCCAGCGCCGTGCCGCGCAGGAATTTCAGCCGCGCCAGCAGGCGGAAGGCCGTCATCATCCAGGGCCCGTAGGTCTTCTTGATCGGCTTGCCGTTGTCGGGGTCTCGCGGGTCGAGGAGCGGCGGTGCGAGGTGGAACTCGAGCTTGTAGTCGCCTTCGAAATGCCGCGCCAGCGCGTCCTTGAAGCTGCCGTCGGTATAGAGCCGCGCCACCTCGTATTCGTCCTTATAGGCGAGCAGCTTGAAGTAATACCGCGCCACCCCTTCCGCGAGCCCGCTGAGACCGGGCGTGCGCTCCGCCTCGGCGCGCTGGACGCGCTCGACGAAATCGCGATAGCGCTTGGCATAGGCCGCATCCTGATAGCTGGTCAGGAACTCGCTGCGCTTGGCGACGATCTCCGGCAGGGTGCGGGCGATGGGTTCCGGCTGGCTCTCCGGCGACATTTCCACGGCCAGCCGCTCGACGGCCGCCTGGTCATGAGCCGCGCGCCGGCCGAAGAGGAAGGCCCGCTTGTTCGGCTCGGCGGCGACGCCGTTGAGCTCGATCGCCTGCTCGATGGCCGCGGCGGAGATGGGGATCAGCCCTTTCTGGTAAGCGAAGCCCAGCATGAAGAGATTGGTCGCGATGGAATCGCCCAGCAGCGCCGTGGCGAGCCGGGTGGCGTCGACGAAATCCGTGGCGCCGGGACCCGTCGCATCGCTGATCATGGTCTTCAGGGTTTCCAGCGGGAATTCCAGGTCGGGATTGCGGGTGAAATCCCCGGTCACCGCCTCGTTGGTGTTGATGACCGCGCGGGTCTCGCCCTGGGCGATCTTGGACAGCCCGTCGAAGGTGGCCGCCACGATGATGTCGCAGCCCAGCAGCAGCTTGGCGCCACCGGCGGCCAGCCGCACGGCATGGATATCCTCCGGCCGCTGGGCGAGGCGGACATGGCTGAAGACCGCGCCGCCCTTCTGGGCCAGCCCGGTCATGTCCAGGATCGAGCAGCCGCGGCCCTCGATATGGGCCGCCATGCCCAGCAGCGCGCCGATGGTGACGACCCCGGTGCCGCCGACGCCGGTGATGAGGATGCCATAGGGATCGGTCAAGACCGGCAGGACCGGCTCGGGCAGAACCGGGAAGGGATGCTCGCCGGGCTTGGGCTTATGCCGGCGCAAGCCGCCGCCATGCACGGTGACGAAGCTGGGGCAGAAGCCGTTGACGCAGGAGAAATCCTTGTTGCAGGTCGATTGGTCGATCGCGCGCTTGCGCCCGAACTCCGTCTCCAGGGGGATGACCGAGAGGCAGTTGGAGGCGGTGCTGCAATCGCCGCAGCCCTCGCAGACCAGCTCGTTGATGAAGACGCGCTTGGCCGGATCTTCCATCAGCCCGCGCTTGCGCCGCCGGCGCTTCTCCGCGGCGCAGGTCTGGTCATAGACGATGGCCGTGACGCCCGGCGTCTCGCGCATCTCGCGCTGGACATGGTCCAGCCGGTCGCGATGGAAGACCTCGACCTCGGCCGGGAAGGCGCCGGCCGTCGGGTATTTCTCCGGCTCGTCGGTCACGATGGCGATCTTGCCGACGCCCTCGGCGCGGAGCTGCCGGGCGACGATCGGCACGTCCAGCGGCCCGTCCACCGGCTGGCCGCCGGTCATGGCCACGGCATCGTTGTAGAGCAGCTTGTAGGTGATGTTCACATTGGCGGCCACGGCGGCGCGGATCGCCAGGCTGCCGGAATGGTAATAGGTGCCGTCGCCCAGATTCTGGAAGACATGGGGCGTCTTGCTGAAGGGCGCCTGGCCCAGCCAGGTCGCCCCTTCGCCGCCCATCTGGGTGAAGCTCTGGGTGTCGCGGTCCATCCACTGCGCCATGTAATGGCAGCCGATGCCGGCAAGCGCCCGGCTGCCCTCGGGCACCTTGGTGGAGCTGTTGTGCGGGCAGCCCGAGCAGAAATAGGCGATGCGGCGGATGGGGGCCTTGAAATTGGCCAGCGAGCGCTCCTTGGCCTCGAGGAAGGCCAGGCGCTGCTCGATGCGCGGGCTGGTGTAGAAGCGGGCGATGCGCTTGGCGATGACGCGGGCGATCCGGGCCGGGGTCAGCTCATCGGCCGAGGGCAGAATCCATTCACCGGACTCGTCGAACTTGCCGATGACCCGGGGGCGGACCTTCTCGTTCCAGTTATAGAGCTGCTCCTTCAGCTGGTTCTCGACCAGCGCCCGCTTCTCCTCGACGACCAGGATCTCCTCGAGGCCTTCGGCGAAATGGCGGATGCCGTCGCGCTCCAGCGGCCAGGTCATGCCGACCTTGAAGACGGTGAGGCCGATCTCGGCGGCATGGGCGTCGTCGATGCCGAGATCGTCGAGGGCCTGGCGGACGTCGAGATAGGATTTGCCGCAGGTGACGATGCCGAAGCGCCGGCGCGGGCTGTCCATGACGGTGCGGTTCAGCTTGTTGGCCCGGGCAAAGGCCAGCGCCGCATAGAGCTTGTATTTGTGCAGCCGCATCTCCTGCTCCAGCGCCTGGGCGGAGGCGAAGGAGGATTGCGGCCAGCGGATGTTGAGACCCCCGGGCGGCATCTCGAAATCCTCGGGGATCTTGATCTCGATGCGATGGGGGTCGACGTAGCAGGAGGCCGTGCTGTCGACGGTCTCGGCCACGACCTTGAAGGCGGTCCAGCAGCCGGAATAGCGCGACAGCGCCCAGCCATAGACCCCGAGATCGAGGAATTCCTGGACACCCGAGGGGTTCAGCACCGGGATCCCGGCGTCCATGAAGGCGTATTCGCTCTGGTGGGCCGTGGTCGAGGATTTGCAGGTATGGTCGTCGCCCGCCAGCAGCAGCACGCCGCCGTATTTCGCCGTCCCGGCCAGATTGCCGTGGCGCAGCACGTCGCCGCTGCGGTCGACGCCCGGGCCCTTGGCGTACCAGAGGGAGAAGACGCCGTCGTAATTGGAATCCCCGAAGAGGTCGAGCTGCTGGGTGCCCCAGACGGCGGTCGCCGCCAGGTCCTCGTTCACCCCGGGCTGGAAATGGATGTGATTCTTCTTGAGGAAACGCTTGGCCTGCCACATCGCCTGGTCGACCCCGCCCAGAGGCGAGCCGCGGTAGCCCGTAACATAGCAAGCGGTGTTCTTGCCGGCCGCGAGGTCGCGATGGCGCTGCATCATGGGCAGGCGGACCAGGGCCTGGGTCCCCGTGATGAAGACGCGTCCGCTCTCCAGCGCGTATTTGTCGTCGAGCGAGACCGCTGCCAGCGACATGGATGCTCCCAGATTCTTCAATTGCTCTGGGGAAGGTAATGGACCCATGCCGCCGCCGCAATTGACCCCGGGGAAAGCGCCTCAAATCGCAACAAATGGATCAGCATTGCTGTCCTTTCGCGCGTGCTTTGTCCCCGGCGCGGCCCGAACGAAAGAAAATTGCGCCTCGTGACGGTTGACTTTTACGGAATAAACGTTAGAATAAATATATGATCGAGACGTCACGCGCCCCGCGCCGCGATCCGTCTTCCGGAATTGAGAGCCTGCCCTTCCCCCGAGAGGCGAAGACGCCTGTAGATTCCCTGTAAAAACAGGTCCGGCACCCTCTCCACCGCCCCAGGCAGAACCGACAGAAGAACTGCAGATTCCCTGCAGAAGCAGTTCCGGAAGCCCCTGAGGTCAGCGATAGAGATCTTCCAGCACCTCCCCATAGCGTTCCCGGATCTTGTGCCGCCGGATCTTGAGGGAGGCCGTCATCATGGCGTTCTCCGTGGTGAAGGGCTCGGCGGCGATGGCGAAGCGCCGGATGCGCTCGATGGCGGACAGCCCGGCATTGACCCGGTCCACCGCGGCGGACAGGGCTTGGCGGAAATCGCTGTCCTCGGCCAGTGAGGCGAGGCTCGCCGGCTTCCGCCGCGCCGCCGCCCAAGCGGTCGCGAATTCCTCGTCGGGAACCAGCAGGGCCACGATATGCGGGTGGCGGTCGCCATGGACCATGGCCTGGTTGATCTCGGGCTGCAGCACCAGCATGCCCTCGACCCGGGCCGGGGAGACGTTGTCGCCCCCCGACAGCACGATGATGTCCCGCTTGCGGTCGGTGATCGCCAGATAACCCTCGGCGTCGAGGCTGCCGATGTCGCCGGTATGGAGCCAGCCCTCGCGGACGGCGGCTGCGGTAGCAGCCTCCTCCCGCCAATAGCCCTTCATGACGGCCTCGGAGCGCACCAGGATCTCGCCGTCCTCGGCGATCCTCACCTCGACCCCCGCCAGGGCCGGACCGACGGTGGTGATCCTGATCCGGCGCGGCGGATTGCAGCTGATGACCGGTGAGGCCTCGGTCTGGCCATAGCCCTGGAGGAGGGGCACGCCGAGGGCGAGGAAGAAAAGCCCGATCTCCTGGTTGAGGGCGGCCCCGCCGGAGACCCAGGCCTTGAGGCGGCCGCCGAAGCGCTTCCGCACCTTGCGGCGTACCAGGACCTCCGCCAGCAGATCGCCGACCCGCTCCCCGAAGCCGAGGGAGGCGCCGCCCCATCGCTTACGCCCGAGGCTGACGGCCATGTCGAACATCCGGCGCTGCAGCGGCGAGGCCTTGGCGATGCCGCGCAGGATGCGCTGATGCATGGCCTCATAGAGCCGGGGCACGGCGGTCATGATGGTGGGCCTGATCTCCGCCATGTTGTCCGAGAGCTTCTCGACGCTCTCGGCGTAATAGATCTGTGCCCCGATGCTGATGGGGAAGAGCTGGCCGACGGTATGCTCATAGGAATGCGAGAGGGGCAGGAAACAGAGGAAGACCTCGTCCCCGACCCCGAGTTCCTTCAGCAAATGATAGGCCCCCCCGCAATTGCACAGGATGGAGCCATGGGTCAGCATCACCCCCTTGGGCGTGCCGCCGGTGCCCGAGGTGTAGATGAAGCAGGCGACGTCGGCGCGGGTGAGGCGCGCCGTGATGGCATCGATGCTCTCGCTGCCCGCGGCCGGGGTTGCGGCCTGGGCCTCCTCCCAGGAGACCACGCGCTTACCGATGCGCTGGGCCATCGGCAGCTCGTCGATGGCGACGATGAAGGCGAGCTCATGCGCCTCGATGGCGGCGGGCAGCACGCGATCGGCCATCGCCTTGGTCGAGAGGATGACGCCCTTCGCCCCGCTATGGGTCAGGACATGGCGATGGTCGGAGGGGGTATTGGTGGTGAAGGCCGGGACGCTGATCCCGCCCGCCGCCATGATGGCGAGATCGGCAATGGCCCATTCCGGCCGGTTCTCGGCGACCAGGGCGACCCGGTCGCCGGGCGCCACGCCCAGGGCCTGGAGCCCTCGGGCAAGCCGGCGGACCGCGGCCGCCACCTCCTCATAGGAACGCGACTGCCAGTGCCCCCCCTGCTTGGACCAGAGGAAGGGGCGGCTTCCCATCCGCTCGGCCTGGGCGAAGAACATGGCCGGCAGGCTTTGCCATTTGTCCGCTTCCATCCACTCCCCCCGGCATGCCGCAGCGCTTGGCGCAGGCCGCTCTCCAGCCTATATCCTGGCAAGCCTCATACTCTGACCGACGTCGTCTTGCCACCCCAGCACAGGAAAGCTTTCATGGACAACCCCGCCAGCTCGGATCTCGGTTCGCTTCCGCAATGGAACCTGGGCGACCTCTATGAAAGTCCCAAGGCGCCGGGCATCGACAGCGACCTCGCCCGGGCCGCGGCGGAATCCAAGGATCTCGCCAAGCGCTTCCAGGGCAAGCTCGCCGATCTCGACGGCGAGGAGCTGGCCGAGGCGGTCAAAGCCTATGAGGCGCTGCAGGATATACTGGGCAAGGTCGGCAGCTACGCCCAGCTCGTCTATGCCGGCAATATGAGCGATCCCGAGAACGGCCGCTTCTACCAGACGATCCAGGAGCGGATCACCGACATCTCGGCGGAGACCATCTTCTTCACCCTCGAGATCAACCGCATCGACGACAAGGCCCTGGAGAAGAAGCTGAAGACCCCGGCGCTGGCCTATTACCGCCCCTGGTTCGAGGCCGTGCGCAGCTTCCGCCCGCATCAGCTCTCCGACGAGGCCGAACGGCTCCTCCATGACAAGTCCGTGGTGGGGCGGGCCGCCTGGAACCGGCTCTTCGACGAAAGCATCGCCGCCATGCGCCTGCCCCTTGAGGGCAAGGAGATGACGGTCGACCAGGTGCTGAATCTGCTCACCAACCGCGACGGCGCCAAGCGCAAGGCGGCGGCCAAGGCGATCGGTGCCGGGCTGGGGGCGCATGCCGCCACCTCGGCCCTGATCACCAACACCTTGGCCAAGGACAAGGAGATCGAGGACCGCTGGCGCGGCTTCGCCCGCCCGGTGAGCTCGCGCAACCTCGCCAATCAGGTCGAGGACGAAGTGGTGGATGCCCTGGTCTCGGCGGTGACATCTGCCTATCCGCGGCTCGCCCATCGCTATTACAAGATCAAGGCCGGCTGGTTCGGCGCCGACCATCTGGACTACTGGGACCGCAACGCGCCGCTGCCCGAGGATTCCGACCGCAAGATTCCCTGGGAGGAGGCGAAGGAGATCGTCCTCGGCGCCTATGCCGCCTTCTCGCCAGAGCTGGCCGCTGTCGGCAAGCGCTTCTTCGACGAGGGCTGGATCGACGCCCCGGCGCGGCCCGGCAAGGCGCCCGGCGCCTTCGCCCATCCCGTCACGCCGAGCGCCCATCCCTATATCCTGCTGAACTACTACGGCCGGACCCGCGATGTGATGACCCTCGCCCATGAGCTCGGCCATGGCGTGCATCAGGTGCTGGCGGGCCCCCAGGGCGCGCTGCTGGCCGATACGCCGCTGACCCTGGCCGAGACCGCCTCGGTCTTCGGGGAGATGCTGACCTTCCGCGCTTTGCTCGCCCGGGAGAAGGACCCCAAGCGCCGGCGCATCCTCATCGCCGGCAAGGTCGAGGACATGCTGAACACGGTGGTGCGCCAGATCGCCTTCCACCAGTTCGAGACCAAGCTCCACGACCAGCGCCGCAAGAGCGAGCTTCCGGCCGAGGAGATCGGCGAGATCTGGCTTGAGACCCAGAAGGCGAGCCTGGGGCCGGCGCTGCGCTTCGACGACGACTACCGGATCTTCTGGTCCTACATCCCCCACTTCATCCATTCGCCCTTCTACGTCTATGCCTATGCCTTCGGCGATTGCCTGGTGAACTCGCTCTATGCCGCCTATCAGGCCGAGCCCAAGGGCTTCGCCAAGAAATATCTGGAGATGCTCGCGGCCGGCGGCAGCAAGCGCCACAAGCAGCTGCTGGCGCCCTTCGGTCTCGATGCCGCCGATCCCAAATTCTGGGACCGCGGCCTCAAGATGATCGAAGGCCTGATCGACGAGCTGGCATGAGTAGTCGTCCTTCGTGAGCGAACAGGACAATTTGGGGGGCCGCGTCCGGCGCTATGCCCGCGTCGGCGTGGCCGTGGGCGGGCTTGCCGCCCGCATGGCGGGGCAGCGCTATCTCGGGGTGAAGGTCGATCGCGGCCGCAATGCGGCCGAGCTGGCGGCTGCCCTCGGCGGGCTCAAGGGCCCCCTGATGAAGGTGGCCCAGATCATGTCCACCATCCCCGATGCCTTGCCGAAGGAATATGTTGCCGAGCTCACCCAGCTTCAGGCCGACGCGCCGCCCATGGGCTGGAATTTCGTCAAGCGCCGCATGGCGAGCGAGCTCGGCCCCCAATGGCAGAAGCGCTTTCAGAACTTCGAGCATGAGGCCGCCGCCGCTGCCAGCCTGGGCCAGGTCCATCGCGCCACCGGCCATGACGGCGCGCTGCTCGCCTGCAAGCTGCAATATCCCGACATGCAATCGGCGGTGGAGGCCGATCTCCGCCAGCTCCGGCTGATCTTCTCGATCTATGAACGCTACGACAAGGCGATCGTCACCGACCAGATCCATGCCGAGATCGCCGCGCGCCTCCGCGAGGAGTTGGACTACGGTCTGGAAGCCCGCCATATGGGCCTCTACCGCGCCATGCTGGCCAAGGAGCCCGGCGTGCATGTGCCCGCGGCAGTGCCGGATCTATCGACCGGCCGCCTGCTGACCATGAACTGGCTGCAGGGTTCGCCGCTGCTGCCTTTCATCAAGGCCAATGCCGATCAGGCGATGCGCGACAAGATCGCCTACAACATGTTCCGCGCTTGGTATGTGCCTTTCTACTTTTACGGCATCATCCATGGCGACCCGCATCTCGGCAATTACACCATCAGGCCCGACGGCACGGTCAATCTCCTGGATTTCGGCTGCATCCGCATCTTCCCCGCGCGCTTCGTGAAGGGGGTCATCGACCTCTATCACGCGCTGCTGAACGACGACCATGCGCTGGCGGTCCATGCCTATGAATCCTGGGGTTTCAAGGATCTTTCACGTGAAACAATCGACGTGCTGAACCGCTGGGCGCATTTCATCTATGCCCCGCTGCTGGAGGATCGCACCCGCCGCATTCAGGAGACGGCCTCGGGCGTCTATGGCCGCGAGGTGGCGGAAGGCGTGCATGCCGATCTCCGCCGCCTCGGCCCCGTGAAGCCGCCGCGGGAATTCGTGTTCATGGACCGCGCCGCCATCGGCCTCGGCTCGGTCTTCCTCCACCTCGGCGCCGAGATCAACTGGTACCGGCTGTTCCAGGAGCTGATCGACGGCTTCGATGTCGACGCCCTGGAGCGCCGCCAGAAGAAGCTGCTGAAGCAGATGGGGATCAAGACGGAGAGCTGAGAACTCGTCGAGGGCGCGCACTGCCGTCCGATGCTCCTGCGCCTTCCTCTCCTCCGTCATCCCCGCGAAAGCGGGGATCCAGGGACGGATACCTCGCCTGTGGCCCTGGATTCCCGCTTTCGCGGGAATGACTAATGGGAGAGAGCATCAATTCACTTCCCTGACGGCACGCGAATCCGGCGCTGTCCCGGCGAGGTGCCGAACCAGCGCTTGGAGGCGCGGAAGAGGCTGCTCTGGTCGGCGAACCCCAGCAGGAAGGCGATCTCGGCGAGGGATAGGTCCTTCCGGTCCATGTAGCGCCCCGCCAGCTCGCGGCGGGTATTGTCCAGGATCTTCAGGAAGGACGTGCCTTCCGCCGCCAGGCGGCGATGCAAGGTGCGCTCGCTCATGGCCATGGCAGCCGCGACCTCGGCTCTCGTGGGCTCGCCGTCCGGCAAGCGCCGGGTCAGCAGGCTGTGTATGCGAAGGGCGAGGGGCGGCGGGCTTACCTGCCGGACATGCGCATCGGCGATCGCCTCATGGACCTCGGCCAGCCGTCGGTGCGCCGTCGGCAGCGGGAGCAGGCCATCGGCATGCGACAGCAGCAGCGCATTGGCCGGGGCGTTGAACCTGAGCGGGCATTTGAATGCTTCCTCATAGGGCACCAGAGCGGCATCGGGCGCCACGGTCAGCTCCAGGGCGATCGGCCGGATGTCGCGCGCGGTGACCCAACGGCAGAATGTCAGGAAGGTCATGAGGTCGAAGCCGAAGCGCTGCCAGGGCACGGGCTGCTGACCGGCATAGATCTCCAAGGCGATGCGGAAGCCTTCCGCATCCTCACCGACCGTCACCAGCGCCGCGTCGTTGAAGATGCGGATATAGCGCGACATGCGCTCCAGCACGCCGAGGAGGTTGGGGGCCGACATCATCGCATAGGCCACCACGTCGAAGCTCGCGGGCTTGGCGATCCGCGAGCTGGCGAGTCCGAGCGTGGGATTGCCCGAGCGGGCCAAAGCGAGCCGCCAGAGCTGGTCGACCATGTCGCTGGGAAAGCGCCGGTCCGGATCCTTGATAGCGTCGAGCTCGATGCCGGCCTCGGCGAAGAGTGCCGGCACATCGAGCCCCTCCGATTCCAGCGCCTCGGCCAGGGCCTTCAGCCAGAACGCCGCACAGCTGGCGTGATGCGGAGTCGGGCGTCTCGTCATTCGGAGGCTCTGAGCTTAAAGTGACGGCACTGGATTCGTTCAAGGTAGCCTGGATGGTCCTAAAACCCAAATTGGCCGCTGGCGCCATGAATTTGTCCGGGCGGGCCACTGACGCCCCGGTCGGCGGCGCATAATGTTACCGATCCTTCACCGCAACTTCCGCCAAGGCTCAGCTCCCGCATGACAAGCGCAAGCCACAAAGCGGCGCCGACGGCGATCGTCCTCGCCGTCATCGTCGCGGCGATCGTCGGTCTCTCCGCCTGGTATCTCTCCCGGCCCGTACCGCTGATGATCCAGGGCGAGGCCGACAGCACGCGGATCGACATCGCCGCGCGGGTGGACGGCCGGATCGCCAAGATCCCGGTGGAGCGGGGGCAGGACGTTCCGGCGGGAACGGTGCTGCTGCGGATCGACAATCCCGAGCTGATCGCCAAGCTCGCCGAGGCGGTGGCCGCCAAGGGCGTGGCCGATGCCGAGCTAGCCCGCATCCATGCCGGCACGCGGGCGGAGACCGTCGCGGTGCGCAAGGCCGAGATCGACCGCACGGCCGCCGATGTGGCACTGGCGCAGCAGACCTATGACCGCTTGCGCAAGCTGGTCGCGGGCCAATACGCGACCCAGCAGCGTCTGGACGAGGCGACCGCCAGCTTGCGGGTCGCCCAACGCAGCAACGACCAGGCGAAGCTTGCCTATCAGGAAGCGATCGCGGGCTTCACGCCGGAGGAAGTGAGAATGGCGGAGACCAAGGTCCTGCGCGCCGAGGCGGCGGTGAATACCCTGCAGTCCCTCGTCGACCAGATGGTAGTGACCGCACCGGCCGCGACCCAGGTCTACCAGATCGATATCGAGCAGGGCGAGGTGGTGGCCCCGGGCATTCCGCTACTGTCCCTCGTCGAGATGAACGACATCTGGGTCGGCTTCGACCTGCGCGAGGATCTGATCAAGGGCGTCAAGCTGGGCGACAAATTCGACGTCAGGATTCCCGCTCTGGGCGATCGCCGGATATCGGTGGAGGTCAAGCTCATCGCCGCCAAGGGCGAATATGCGGGCTGGCGGGCGACGCGGGCGACGGGGGATTTCGACCTCCGGACCTTCGCCATCCGCGCTTATCCCGTCGAGCCGATCCCGGGCTTGCGGCCCGGCATGAGCGCCTATGCCGACTGGCCGGCGGCCGGAAAATGATCGCCCCCGCCGAGCCCGGCTTTCTTCTGGTCGCGACCCGGGAATTGCGCTGGATCTTGCGCGACCGGATCGCCCTTTTCTTGATGATCGGCGTGCCGCTGATCGCCTTCTTCGTCCTGGGCCTCACCTTCAGCAGCGGCGTGATCCGCGGGCTCAACACGGTGGTGGTCGATGCCGACCGCACGCCGACCTCCCTCGCCCTGCTGCAGGCGGTCCAGGCCGCCCCGGGGGTGTCGCTCAGCAGCCGCGCCGAGGATCTGGGCGCCGCGATGCAGGCGATCCGCGCCGGCCGCGCCATCGCGGCCGTCTATATCCCGCCGAACTTCGAGCGGGATCTCTCTGCCGGCCGGCGGCCCCAGGTCTCGCTTTTCTACAACACCCAGTTCCTGACCCCCGGCAATTCGGCGTCGAAGGCGCTGACCGATGCCCTCAATGGCGCCATCGCCGCCACGGCGCCCAAGCTGCCGCCGCTGCCCAAGACCCTGGGCGCCTTGGTGGTGGAGCAATATGTTCTGACCAATCCGGCCTTCAACTACGCGCAATTCCTGCTGCGCGCCGTGCTGCCCATGGTGCTCCATGTCGTGATCGCCATTTCCACCTGCTATGCGATCGGCACGGAGTTCTCTCGCCGCGGCGTCGGAAGCTGGCTGCGCGCCGCCGGCGGCAGTCCGCTGACGGCCCTGGCCGGCAAGCTGGCGCCGCTCTTCGCCATCTTCATCCTGATGATGGTGGTGCTGCTGCTGGTCATCCACGGCGCTTATCAGATTCCCTTTCGTGGCGACGAGGGGATGATGGTCGCCGCGGCCTGCCTGCTCATCGCTGCTTATCAGGGGCTGGCGGCGCTGCTGGTCCTGCTCGTGCGCAATCTGGCTCTGGGTCTCAGCCTCACCGCCATCATGGTGTCGCCCGCCTTCGGCTATGCCGGGGTGGGTTTCCCCATCGCGGGGATGGAGGCCTTCGCCCGGGGCTGGGGCGCGATCCTGCCGCTGCGCTGGTATATGCAGATCCTGTTCGACCAGGCTGCGCGCGGTGCACCCATTGCCGATTCCGCCCGGCCCTTCGTCATCCTCGCCGCCTTGGCCCTCCTCTTCGGCGGGCTTGCCTGGTGGCGCTTGGCGGCGCTCGCCCGCCACAAAGCCGCTGTCCCGGCCGAGGAAGAATCCGCGCCACCCGTGGACGCCTATGCGGGATTCGGGGCTGTCGTCATCGCCGAGATTCGCCGCGTGCTCGGGGACCGTAGCGTGATGGGGCTGATGGTGATCGCCCCGCTGCTCTATGGCGTCTTCTACCCGCAGCCCTATCTCGGTCAGATCCTTCGCCATCTCCCGATTGCCGTGGTCGATCTCGACCAGACCGAGCTCAGCCGCCGGCTCGTCATGGCCCTGGATGCCGATGCGGGCGTCCAGGTGGCGCTGCGGGCCACGACGATCGCCCAGGCGCAAGCGGCGCTGTTCCAGCGCCGGGTCTTCGGCATTTTGGAGATACCGCCGGATACCACCCGCGAGTTTCTCAAGGGCAATGTCGCCCGCCTCCCGGCCTTCGTGGATTCCGCCTATTTCCTCGTCTTCAGCCGGACGCTCCAGGGCATCGTGGAATCGGCCGGCAATGTCACGGCCGAGCTCGTGTCTCATGGCGCCCGTAGTGGTGGGGAGGCCGATCGGCTGCTGGCCGTGATCAGCCCGGCCTCCGTGCTTGGCGTGCCGCTGTTCAACCCGACGGGCGGCTATGCCAGCTATGTCGTGCCGGCGGCTTTCGTGCTGATCCTGCAGCAGACCCTGCTGATCGGCGCGGCGATGCTGGGCGGGGTGGCCTTCGAGAGCGGCGGCAGAAGAGCGCAGCTGGGGCGCGGTTCGGCCGTCGCCGTTCTCGCCCATGCGCTCGCCCATCTGATCATCTATATCCCCGCTTTGCTGCTCTATCTCGTGATCCTGCCGCGGATCTACGGCTTCTCGACCCTCGGGAGATTGCCCGATCTCTTCCTCTTCGCCGCGACCTTCATCCTCGCCACCAGCTTCTTCGGACAGGCCGCGGGGACATGGTTCAAGCATCGTGAGACGGCGGTGGTTCTCTTCGTCGCCACCACCTTGCCGCAGTTCTTCCTGGTCGGCCTCTCCTGGCCGGTCGAGGCGATCCCGCCTGTGATGCGCGTGATCGGGCGCATCTTCCCCTCCGAGGCGGCGATCGATGGCCTGGTCCGGATCAACCAGATGGGCGCCAGCCTCGGCGAGGTCTCCCGGGATTGGGTGAGTCTGCTCGCCTTGGGCCTGGCCTATTACCTGCTGGCGGTGCTGGGCAGCGGGCTGCGGCGGCGGAGGTCGGCCTATGCGGGTTAAATTGCTTCGCCGCCTCGCCATCGCGGTGGTCCTGCTGGCCCTTGCCGGCGGCGTGGCCATGCTGGCGCTGCGTCCGACGATCCCGCCGCCCATCATCGGCATGGTGAGGACGACGGAGATCAAGATCGAGCCCGAGGTCAGCGGCCGCATCGCCGCTCTTCCCTTCAAGGCGGGCGACAGGGTCTCTGCCGGCGCCGTGGTCGCGGAGCTCTCCAATCCCGAGCTCGCGGCCGCCGTCGAGGAAGCCCGCGCGGCGGTCGCCGTCGCCCAGGCGACCCGTGACCGGGTCTATGCCGGCGTGCGCCAGGAGGAGGTGAATATCGCCGGCCAAGAGACGGAGAAGGCCAATGCCGATCTGACCCTGGCCAAGCAGCAGTTCGCCCGGATCTCGGATCTCGCCAGCCACGGCCATGCGACCCCGCAGGATCTGGACAATGCCCGGGCGGACGTCGCCACCGCCGCGGCCAATCTCCGGGTCGCGCAATCCCGCTATGCCGAAGCCCAGCGCGGTCCGACGGCGGAAGACCGCGCGCTCGCCGATGCCGGCCTGGCGGCCGCCCAGGCTTCCCTCGTGGTGCTGGAGCGGCGCTTCGACAAGCTGCAGCTGAAATCGCCCGTGGACGGGGTGGTGGAAGTGGTGGTGGCCGAGCCGGGCGAGGCGACAGTCCCCGGCCGCACCGTGCTGACTATCGCCGATACCGCCGAGCCCTGGTTCGATTTCAACATCCGCGAGGACGAGCTGAGAGGCCTCGGCATCGGCACGCCCGTGGTGCTGATCGAAGGCACCGGCGGGAAGCAGCTCTCGGCCAAGGTCTCGGAGATGCGCCGGCTGGGCGATTTCGCGACCTGGCGCGCCGCCCGTGCCGCCGGCGATCATGACCTCAACACCTTCGCCGTGCGGGCCGATCCCGTCGACGCCACCCCGGGATTGGCGCCCGGCGTCACCGTCTGGATCTCGGGTCGCTGACGCCGCCTCCGTCCCATCGAATATTCATCCCGCAAAGCGTGAGATAGAATTCTCACGCAAACTGCAGGGAAGTCGGGCCAGGCGCTGCTTCTCTCAATTCGTCATTCCCGCGAAAGCGGGAATCCAGGGCCATGGGTCACGTCGCTCGCCCTGGATGCCCGCTTTCGCGGGCATGACGGCAATGAGAGGGGCGAAAACCTCCGGCGCTCGAACTCTGCATCAACAGGGGAGAGCACGCCATGACGAGACCGATCAGCGACGCCGACATGTCCAAGCGCGCGGCCGAGATGGAGCCCTGGTACTGGTGGGGGCTGCCGACCTTCTACAAATGCCCGTGGGACGGTGATCCCGCCGCCTGCGATATCGGCCTGGTGGGTGTGCCGCATAGCTCGGGCAATGGCTCGACGGAGCGCGACCAGCATCTGGCCCCGCGCGCGGTGCGCCATATGTCGGGCTGGTACCGCCGGGCGCATCAGAAATTCGGCTTTCGGCCCTGGGACGAATTCCGCATCCACGATCTGGGCGACGTGCCGCTGCCCGAGGCCATGGTCAACGACATCTCGGTCGATCATATCGAGGAGTTCTACACCCGCCTCGACGCGGCGGGGACGCGGCCGGTTTCGATCGGGGGCGACCATTCCATCACCGGCCCGATCCTGCGCGCTGTCGGCGGGCCGGACTCCAAGCTCTCCCAGGGACGCAAGCTGGCGCTGGTGCATTTCGACGCCCATCGCGACGATTACGAATATCTGCCGCATTGGCTGGGCAGCAAGCGCTCCGCCGCCCATTGGGCCGCCTACACCATCCGCGAGGGGATCGTCGATCCCGACCACAGCATTCAGCTCGGCATGCGCGGCAACCCGATGCGGGCCCGCGCCGATCCGAGCCAGAGCGACACGGGCTATCGCATCCTCCCGGCGGAGATGATCTTCGACCTCGGGCCCGAGGAGGTCATGCGCATCATCCGCGAGCGGGTCGGCGATCTGCCGGTCTATATCACCTTCGATCTCGACGCCCTCGATCCCTGCGACGCGCCCGCGGTGGCCAATCTCGAGCCCGGCTACCGGGCGCTCAGGACCTATGAGGCGATCCGGCTGCTCCATGCCGTGAGAGGGCTGGACATCGTCGGCGCGGATATCGTCTGCATGATCCCGACCAAGGACACACCCTGCCAGATCACCGCCATGACGACGGTGGTGCTCATGTTCGAGATGATCAGCCTGATCGCGGATCGGCTGCGCAGCCAGAAAGGAAGTTCGGCGAAGTCGGAGGCTAAAAATCCCTCTCCTGCGCTTTGAAGCGGGAGAGGAAGGGGCCCGTGACGAAGTCACGGGAAGGTGAGGGTTTTGCAAGCGCCATGCTTGAACGACCCTCACCCCCCATCGCTTCGCGATGGGCCCCCCCTCTCCCATTTCAAAGCATGGGAGAGGGAAGAGGCACTCGACCGTTAACCCACCCACTCGATCCACCGCCCATGGGCATGGGCGGTGGCGAGGCGGCGGCGTTCTCCCCCGGGCCAGACGGTGAGAGCGAGCTCGAACTGGTCTCCCGCGCTT
>Ga0310811_10005341_pt1 | contig 16247 bp, 16 predicted proteins | sample YCmetagenome_FD_207642 | JGI IMG/M metagenome (GOLD analysis project Ga0310811, IMG submission 207642) | Soil microbial communities from experimental microcosm in Duke University, North Carolina, United States - YC | ecosystem: Engineered > Artificial ecosystem > Soil microcosm > Unclassified ...
GCGCGACGATCGCCTTGTCCTCGGTGCCGAGCGAGCCATCCTCGCCGGCATGCGGGTTGAGGCCGGATAGCGCGAGGCGAGGGTGCGTAAGGGCAAAACTCTTGTTGAGGCCGGCTGCAACGATGCGGGCCGTATCGACGATCAGCTCGGTTGAAAGCTGACGGATCGCATCGCGCAGCGAAACATGGATCGTCACCGGCACCACCGCGAGCAATGGTGACCACAGCATCATCACCGGCTGAGGTGCCTTGCCGTTCGTCGCCGCAAGCTCTGCAAGAAATTCGGTGTGGCCGGGATGACGAAAGCCCGCCTGGTAGAGCACACTCTTCGCAATCGGGTTGGTGACGACGGCGCTTGCCTGGCCCGCCTTTACGTCGGCGACCGCCTGGCGGATCGAGGCCAGCGCAGCGTCCGCGCTGGAAGCGTCCGGCTTGCCAGGCCTGGCGGTGACGGGATTACCTGTTGCGACCACGGGCAAGGCCTCGGCAAAGGCAGCACTGGCGTCTTCGGCTGCGACTTCCGCGAAATTGACCTCGAGGCCGAGCGCCTTGGCGCGCCGCTCCAGAAATTGCGCATCGCCGAGCAGATAGAAGGGCGGAAGGTTCAGTTCATTCCGGCGCGACCAGGCCAGGAGCGTGATGTCAGGCCCGATGCCGGCCGGCTCGCCGAGCGTCAGCGCAAGCGGTCGAATGCCCGCGCTCCTCGTCAATTGCGGCGCACCTTCGATTTCTTGCCCGAACGTTCCTCCGCGTTCGAATTCTCCGCGCCCGCCTGCCGATATTCGATCATCGCGGCCCTGCGGATTTCGGCCAGATAGGCGTTCGACGTCGCGTCGTATTTCTTCTGGTACATCTTGTCGCGCATTTCCTTGCGCTGAGGCGTATCGATGGTCGTTGGCTTGCGTCCGCACAGCGCCACCATCTCGATGCCCTGCTTGGTTACCTCGGGCGGAGTCAGATGACCGATCGGCGTGTCGTCGAGGATCTTGCGCAACGGGGCCGGGATGTCAGCGGAAGTCTTGATTACCGTGTCGCGGATCGCGGCATTTGGCATTGACGTGAAATATTGACTGGCCTGGTCACAGGTCTCGATGCGGGCGCGCAGCGTCTCGGCGTCCTTCTTGCGGAGATCCATGGCGCTTTGCGGCGATCCCTTCGGCACGACCAGCACCACCGGCCGCATCCGGTATTCGAACGCGTCGGCCTGCGCCGCGTCGTCGCCACCCTCGGCCTTGACGGCTTCGGCAACGTCCCGCTCGCCGACCTGCAGCTTCTCCTTGTAGCGGCCGCGGACGAGGCTGCCCCAGACCATGTCGGCCTTGATCCTCGCCTTCAGCGTTTCGGGACGGACGCCCTGTTTCTCCAGCGACGCGGTCAATTGATCCGGCGTGATCCGCATGCGCTGACTCATCTGACTATAGGCGCCGTCGATATCGGCGGAGGTGGGATCGACGCCGAATTTTTTGGCTTCCTTGATCTTCAAATGCTCGTTGATCAGCTCGTCGGTCACTTCCTGGCGGGTCGGCTGCTTGTGGGTAGAGATGAGGTCGAGCCTCATGCGCTGCTCGATATCGAGGTCGGTGATGGGCTCACCATTGACCATCACCGCGACGGTCTGTGCCTCGGCAGGCCTTACAGCGCCCGGCAAAGCCGTTCCGAAGGCACAAGCGGCAATGCAACTGATCGCGAGGATCCGGACGTGGTGTGAAAATGTGGCTGTCATGATCATGCTCGATCCCGGCCCTATCCGATCTAAGGTTGGCCGCACCGTATTCGCCCCCCGATTTGGTGCGGGCCGTATTCTTACTGTAAGCCGCTGGCCGCCGACGTCGCCGTGGAGGTGTTGGCCAGCGTGCGCAGACCGATCTGCACCATATAGGCGTGGCCAAGCACGGGCGGTGCTGCACCGGCCGCGTAAGTGTACGAGGTGACGTAATTGGCGGCCAGCACGAAGCAGTCGTCGACATAGCCGGCGCCGATCACATATTGGTTGATCTGGTTGGCCACGAGATCCCAGCGGACCGCGCCGCTTGCGACCCAGTTCGCCGCGAGCTTGACGGAACCGGAGGCAAGCAGGCCTTCACGGCGGGTCAGGTAGCCGAGATCGGGCTGCGGCGCGTAATCGCCGTAGAGCAGGCTGACCGACCAGCGATTATAGTTCGCCCGCGCTTCGGCCTCGAAGCGCTGCACGTTCCAGGTCTGCTCGTCGAAGCGCGAGCGCACGCTGAACGTATAGGTCGAGTTCGGCGAATAGCTGACGCTGGAGACATAGTCGGACCTCGGCGTCGCCAGGCCGGAGTCGACGCCGGTGTTGGTGATGTCCTGAACTGCGTAGGAGTTAAGCCCGAACAGCTGGTAGGACTGGCCGAACATCACCTTGATGGCGCCGCCGCGGTCGAACTGCGTGGTCGACTGGACGCCGACATTGGCCCGCCCGCCGCCTTCGACGCGGTCATAGCCGGAGAACTTGTCGACGTCGAACAGGTTCGAGGTGTCGTACACCAGGCTCTGCGCGTCTTCATTCGGCAGCTTGCCGGCATAGGATTCGTTCGGGCGGATGATGACCTGTGCGATCGGCTCGATCGTGGTCGAGCCCCATGGCTGCACGTTGATGAACGGGTAGCGGTATTCGAGACCGACAGTCGGCATCAGGCGAAGCGCCTGGGTGTCGCCCACGGGCAGGAAGTTGGAGACGCCGGGCTGGTTGGAAATGTCGGCGTTGATGGCGTCTGCGCGCATGATCGCAAACGGCGTCCAGATTTCGCCGATCGGGTCGGTGAACGAACGCCGCCACTGCGCCTCCGCCGAAAACCGCGTGTAGGTGCCGGGCATGCCGCGGAGCAGGCACTGCGAGGGAATCCGCGCCATCGGGTCGGCGGACACGGTCGTACACAGGCTGTTGGTGTTGGCGAGCGTGGTGATCGGATCGAACACCGCGTCGTTGCGCGTCAGGTTGACGAAATTCGTCTTGTACGAGACCTCGCCGCCGAAGATCGGATAGTTGAAGACGTTCGAGTAATCCCACACCGGATAGATGACCGGAACCTGCTGCTGGTTGCCGGAATAGCTGAGATAGTAGATCGAGCGCAGGTCGAAATAGCTGCGGTTGCCGACGCCAGTCAGGTAGAGCTGCGAGATTGCTTCCGTCGGCAGGCTCAGGAACGAGTTCAGCGGATCGCGATACTGCGCCAGGCGATAGTCGGAGAAGAAGAAGTAATCCGTCAACAGGACGCCGTCCCAGCCCCAGACCCATTTGTCGTTGAGCGCAAACTGGCCCTTGGTGTCGATGCCGCCGCGGAACTGGCGGTCACCGGGCTCGCCGGCGAAGGCGTCGGGTTTGAGCTGGTCGATGCCATAGGCACGGATCTGGTAGGAGCCGTTGATCAATCGCTGACGGAACTCGGCCTGCAGCAGCACGCCCTGATTCGTCATGAAGCGCGGGGTGAAGGTCGCGTCATAATCGGGTGCGATCGCCCAGTAATAGGGGACTTCAAGTCCGGCGCCGGTGGCTGCCGTGCCAGTGCTGTAGCCCGGCATCAGGAAGCCGCTCTTGCGCTTCACGGTCGGGTCGGGCGTCGAGAAATAGGGCATATAGGCGACCGGCACGCCGAAGAATTCGAGCTGTGCGGTCTCGAAATACAGCATCTTCTCGTTTTGGTCATGGATGATGCGCGCGCCCTTGACCTGCCACAGCGGCGGCTTCTTCGGGTCGTCCTTACAGGGCGCGCAAGCGGTGTAAACGCCGTTCTCGAACACGGTGTAATTGCCACTGGAGCGATCCGAACGGGTGGCGGCCATCCTGGTGTCGTCGGCGGTGTCGACGCGCAGCGAATCGACGAAGCCGTCGCGATAGTCGTCGGAAAGATCCATGACGTTGGCGTAGGTGATCTTGCCGTCGGCATCCGTCATGCGGATGTTGCCCTCGGCATGCAGCCGCTTGGTCTTCTGGTCGTAGATCACCTTGTCGGCTTCGACACTGGTGCCGTTGTAATAGAGCTGCACATTGCCGACCGCCGCGACGCGGCTGTTGGTGTAGTCGTAATCGACCTCGGTGGCCTGCACCAGCATCTGGCCGTCATTGGCCACGCGCGGAGGCGTCGGGTGCGGCGGCCGCGGCGTGTACTGCGCGGAAGCCGGTGCCGTCGACGCAAGCTCGATCGCGCCGGCTGCGAGCACAGCCAGCAGCAGCGCGAGCAGCGGCCTGATCGCGGCCAAGCGTCCACCATGACGGCGCACGGGGGCGCGCCGCGACCACGCGGGCAGGCACTTCTGGAGGGCGGTGACATCTGCCACTAGCCGTCCTCCTGGTACAACAAGGCCAAAAAACCGGTGAGGCCGCCCACGAGCACGGGCAACCACGCCGCGACGATCGGATGCATCAACTCGGCCTTGCTCAAATCCTCGGTCACTTTCGACAGAACGTAGAGCAGAAAGCCCGCGCCCACGCCACTCAAAACCATCTTTTGCACGCCGCCGAATCGGAAGAAACGCAGGCTGACAGATGCCGCCAACATCACCATTGCAGCCAGCAAAAATGGCTGTGCCAGAAGCTTATGGTACTGCAGGCGATATCCGGCGGTCGCAAATCCCGAACTTTCGGAAGAGCGGATGTATTCGGGAAGTTGCCAAAAGGACACAGTTTCGGGGGTCGAAAAACTGTTGCGCACCTGCGCCGGCGTCAGCGACGTCGGAAGCTTGAAGCTGTCCTGATCGACCGGCGGGGCATCGAGGGAGTAGCGCCGCGCGCCCTTGAACAACCAGTAGCCATCCTCCAGGGTCGCTTCGCGCGCCTCGATGCGCTCCTTGAACACGTTGTTCGTGTCGAATCGGAATAGCGTCAGTCCGGTCAGGCGCGCGCCCTGACGCTCGCTGCGCGCGGCATTGATGATGACCTGGCCGTCGGCATTGATCTGGTTGATCCAGAAGCCGGACGCGTCCTGCACGCCGCCGCCGGGCGCGCCACCGAACAGCTGGGCTTCCATCTGCTTGGACAACTCGCGCAAATTGGCCGACATCGGATTATAGGCGACCGTTGCGAGCACGCCCATGACCATCGCGGCCGCCAGCGCCGGCGCAATGAACTGCCAGGCAGAAACGCCGGCCGCGCGCGCCACGACCAGCTCGAGCCGCCGCGACAGCGCGAGATAGCAGGTCATGGCGCCGATCAGGACGCAGAACGGCATCATCTTTTCGAGCAGTTGTGGCACCCGGAACAACGAGGTCTCCGCGACCATGATCGGCGGGGCGGAGACCAGACCCGAGGTCTTGCGCACCATCTCGATGTAGTCGACGAGCACCAGCAGCACGAAAATGCTGGCGAACACGCCGAGCGCCGAGATCACGAAGCGGCCGGCAAAATATCGCCCGAGTGTGTTGGTGACCATGCTCATGCGGTGGCCGGCCGTCCGATGAGCCGCAACAGGCGGGCGTTGGATCTGTTGATGGCTTCCATGAGCCCTGCCGGCGGCTCGATCACGACACCGGCGATGATGACCCAAACGCCAACCGCGATTCCCAGAAACAGCATGCTGTATTGGACGACGGCCGCCATCGGCGTCCGGACCGTCATCACCGAGCAGGCAAAGCCGATCATGCGCAGGCCGAACACGGCGAGAATCGAGCCGCCGATCGAGAAATTGCGGCTCTGGCGCGTCGTGCGCGGCGCACCGAGGAAAGCAAAGGTGAGCGCTGCAAATGCGAACGGATAGATCGGCGACATGAAGCGGTCATGCAGCTCGGCCCGGAATTGTCCCGGGACCTGCTTGTACATCGGGTCTTCCTTGTCCGGCCACATCAGCTCCCAGAGGTAGCGCTCGCGGATGCCGAGCGCGACGTCGCCATGCTGGGAGAATTTCGACATGTCGAAGGCGTAGCGGCCGAATGCGACCATCGCCGGATCGCGTTTGTCCGCTTCGAACTTTTCCAGGTTGCCGTCCTCGAGCACGAGGAAGGAATTGTTGCCGCTTTTCACGACAGTGCCGTGGTCGGCGACGATCGAGATGCGCTCCTTGGGATCGCGGCGGTCGTCGATGAAGATGCCCATCAACAGACCGCCGGGCTGGCGTTCGCGAATCCGGATGGTGAGATTCTGGTCGAGCTGGGCAAAGCGGCCCGGCTGCAACACGTTGGTGAGCACGTCGGCGGTGATTTCGGCGTCCCATTGCTTGATTCGCCGCATGCCGTCCGGCGCGAGATAGGCGGCGATGAAGGCGACCAGGATCGCCACGACGATAGTGGCGTAGACGAAAGGGCGGAACAGCCGGAACGGCGAGAAGCCGGCGGCATTCATCACGATGATTTCCGAATCGGTCGCGAGCTTGTTCAGCGTGTGCGAGATCGCGATCATCAGCGCGACCGGCGCGATGATCAGGATCAGCGCCGGAATCACGAGGCTCGTCAGACCCAGGAATGTGATGATGGTCTGGCCCTGGCTCGTCATCAGGTCGATGCCGCGCAACGCCTGCGTAATCCAGATCACCCCTGTGAGGCTGACCAGGACGAGCGCAAACGACGCAAGCGTCGTGCGGAAAATATACCTGTCGATAGACCCCATCGCTTACCGCACGATCCCGCCCTGCCACGACCAGACACCGCGGCGCGCCCAACCCTTGAAACGGGTCCCCTTCGGTCGCGCTCGGCCCTCGTCCAGCCGCATCACCCTCTCACTACCATCCCTTTGATCCGTCAACAAAATGGCTGCGCCGTGGCGCGGTAAAAATATGGTTAATATTTCATCGATTGTGGCAACGCCGCCACGCCTGTTCCACACGCCGCTTGGCAGCGTGGCCGAAGCCGGGTCATAGTGGCTGCAAAGGCGCCTTTTTGCGGCGGCCTCAGCGCGTCGAGCAGACACGCCGAGTCGGCCGCGCGATCCCGCGAAAGCCCTGATTCTGGAGGTTTACCCATGTCCGACGCCGTCAAGGTCGGCTTCGTCCCGCTTTCCGCCGCCCCGCGCGGCATCCTGGTGGTGTTTTGCGATGACGCATTGAAGTTCGGCGACGCTACGAAGAAAATCCTGGGGACGGCGGCCGCGCTGGTGAAGCGGGCGGCTGCCACCAACCAGTTCAAGGGAAAGAGTGGATCGTCACTCGATATTTTGGAACCCGACGGAATCAAGGTTCAGCGCTTGCTTGTGGTGGGGGTCGGCAAACCCGCCGAGCTCAAGGAAAAGGATTTCCTCAAATTCGGCGGCGTGTTGGCCGGTAAACTAAACTCGGCGAGCGAAGCCGTTTCCGTCATTGCTGAACTGCCCGAGGCCGCCATGCAGCCGGGTCAGGCGGCCGCCGTCGGTTCTGGTATCAGGCTGCGGGCCTATAAGTTCGACCGCTACAAAACCAAGAAGAAGGACGGCGAGGACAAGGCGCTGCGCACTGACGTTGCGATTGCGGTCGAGGACGTGGCCGCGGCGAAGAAGGCCTTTGCGCCGGATGCCGGCGTCGTTGACGGCGTCATCCTGGCGCGCGAGCTCGTCAACGAGCCGCCGAACGTTCTTTATCCGGAGGAGTTCGCCCGCCGCGCGGCGCAATTGAAGAAGCTCGGCGTCGATGTCGAGATTCTCGACGTCAAGGCGATGACCAAGCTCGGCATGGGCGCGCTGCTCGGCGTGGGCCAGGGGTCGGCCCGGCCCAGCCGGACCGTGATCATGCGCTGGAATGGCGGCAAGAAGGGCGATTCTCCGGTCGGCTTCGTCGGCAAGGGCGTCTGCTTCGATACTGGCGGCATATCTATCAAAGGGGCGGCCAGCATGGAGGACATGAAGGGCGACATGGGCGGAGCTGCCTGCGTCGTTGGCCTGATGCACGCGCTCGCCGCGCGCAAGGCGCGTGTCAATGCGGTCGGCGCCATTGGCCTTGTCGAGAACATGCCCGACGGCAACGCTCAGCGTCCTGGCGACATTGTCACCTCGATGTCGGGCCAGACCATCGAGATCATCAATACGGATGCGGAGGGCCGCCTCGTGCTCGCCGACGTGCTGTGGTACGTGGCCAAGAAGTTCAAGCCGAAATTCATGGTCGATCTGGCAACGCTGACCGGCGCGATCATGGTTGCGCTCGGCACCGAGCATGCCGGTTTGTTCTCCAACAATGACGAGCTCGCCGAGCGCCTCACCAAGGTTGGCCAGGAGACCGGTGAAAAGGTCTGGCGCATGCCGCTTTCGGCGGAATATGACAAGCTGATCGACTCGCAATTCGCCGACATGAAGAATACCGGCGGCCGCTACGGCGGCTCGGTGACGGCAGCGCAATTCCTGCAACGCTTTGTCGACAATACGCCCTGGGCGCATCTCGATATCGCCGGCACCGCGATGGGTGCACCGAAAACCGAGATCAACCAGAGCTGGGGTTCGGGCTTTGGCGTGCGGCTGTTGGAGCGGCTGGTGTCCGAGTATTACGAGAAATGATCTGAGAAGATGACCGAGGTCCTGTTCTACCATCTGCAAAACATGACGGTGGAGAACGTGTTGCCGCCGTTGCTCGAGAAATCGCTCGAGCGTGGCTGGCGCGTGATCGTGCAGTCGACCTCCGAGGAGCGTGCCGATGCGCTGGACGCGCATTTGTGGACCTATCGCGACGATTCATTTCTACCTCATGCCACCTGGCGCGTGGGCGATGCGGCGGACCAGCCTGTATTGCTGGCGCTCACGGAGGCAAATCCGAATCAGGCCAATGTCCGCTTCCTGATCGACAATGCGGCGTTGCCTGCGGATTCGGATTCCTATGCGCGGATGGTGCTGCTGTTCAATGGCGACGATGCCGAGGCGCTGGCCCAGGCGCGGGGTGTCTGGACCGACTGCAAGTCGCGTGGATTCGAGGTAACCTATTGGCAGGCCGACGAGCAGGGCCGCTGGCGGCGACGGAACTAACGGTCGCACGCGCCCTGGCGGGGCGCCTTGAGGTGCTTTGCGAGTTTTGGGGAGTTAATGATATTCTGCGGTATCCTTCGGGGAGGCTTCCTTCAGCCACGGTGACGCCGCAAAGTGATGGTCGGACAGACCTTTAGGGGTTGGGACGGGGAACTTAGTCTATCGTGCGACGCGACAACCAACATGTTTGGCGGCTATTGGTGCTGCTTGCGCTGGCCCCGATGATCGGTGGCTGTTCGGGCGCGTCCGATGTCTTTTCCAGGGATGCGAACTGGTTCTCGCGCGCAGGCCGGCTGAGCATCAGCAACGTGTCGATCAGCGCGCCGCCGTTGAACCCGACATCGCCAGTCGGGGCTCAAGATCTCGTCACCGCCGAGGGTTATTGTGCGGGCATGCCCCAGCCGGGCAGCCCGGACGGCGCTCAGGCGCTGGCCGATGGTCCGGCCGGCGCACCAGCGGCGCCGCCGGCTGGCGGCACGGTGGCGCTCGGCCATACCGAATGCGACGTGGTACGCGGCATCGGCGCGCCTGACAGTGTCAATCTCTCCACCAATCCGCGCGGTGAACGCCAGGCGGTCGTTACCTGGCTGCACGGTCCGCGCGCGGGCATCTACACCTTCAACGCTGGCCGGCTGAACTCGATCGACGAGGCGCCGCAGCCGGAGGTGACAGCCAAGCCGGTCAAGTCGAAAGCGAAGAAAAAAAAGAAAGCTGCGACCTGATCGCGCTTTGGTCGCTTTGCGCGCCGGTACAGAACGCGGATCAAGACAGGATCGTAACCACCGCTGCGGTGATCAGCGGGATTGGTGCAATGCTTGCGATTGTCACGATCATGATCTCGTATTTGGTCTGCCGATCCATGTCGCTCTCCCGCTGGTTGCAAGCCACGCTGGCGAGACAACGATTCCTGAAGGACCGTGGTTCCTCCGAATTTCGGCGACAGCGTCAAACGCGCGAAATCCGCAAGAAATCCGCAAGCGTGAGGCGGGACAGCACGGTCAAGGCCAACGCAAGCGACGGTGTTTATGCAACGAAATAGAGCCTCGTTCGCTGCTTGACACATTAGCCCAAGATTGGTTGGACGATGGACCGAGCCGTTGCGATAATGAAAAAATGAGAAAATGACTTGGGAGGCGCTGGCGTGCAGAATCTGCTCCAGAAGAAGGATTTCTATGCCGGGCTGTTCATGGTGCTGCTCGGCGCCGGCGTCACCCTGAATTCGACGACCTACAAGCTCGGGACCTTCATGCATATGGGCCCGGGCATGTTTCCCTTCATGCTCGGCATCCTGATGATGATCGTCGGGGCCCTGATCTTCATCACGGGGGTGGCAACGCCACTCGAAGAGGGCGAGCGCATCCTTCCCGAGAGCATGGAGTGGCGGGGCTGGGCCTGCATCCTCGCAGGTCCGCTGATGTTCATCCTGTTTGGCGAATATTTCGGCATGGTGGCGGGCACCTTCATGTGCGTCTTCGTCGCCGCGCTGGGGGATAGGGCGGCGACATTGAAGAGTTCGGCGCTTTTGGCGGCCGGCATCACTGTTTCCGGCTGCTTTCTCTTTTCCTACGTGCTGAAAGTGCCGTTCCCGCTGTTCCGTTGGGGTTTCTAGATGCTCACGACCGCTCTTTCAGACCTTTGGTACGGCTTCGGCGTCGCTCTCGAGCCGCACAACGTCATGTGGTGTTTTCTCGGCGTCCTCGTCGGCAACATGGTCGGCGTTTTGCCGGGCATGGGGCCGCTCGCCACGATTTCGGTGCTGCTGCCGTTGACCTTCGGCATCAAGCCGGTCGGCGCGATCCTGATGCTATCGGGCGTGTTCTATGGCTCGCAATATGGCGGAGCGATCTGTTCGATCCTGCTCAACCTGCCATGCCATCCGCCGCATGCGGTGACATGTCTGGACGGATTTCCACTTACCAAGCAGGGGAGAGGCGGTGCGGCGCTCGGCGTCACCGTGCTTTCGTCGTTCGTCGGCGCTTCCTGGGGCATCACCGAGATGATCTTTCTGGCGCCGGTGCTGGTGAAGATCGCGCTGGAATTCGGTCCGGCTGAAATCTGTTCGCTGATGCTGCTCGGCCTGCTCGCCGGCTCGACCCTGGCGCGCGGCTCGCCGCTCAAGGGCATCGCCATGACCCTGGTCGGCCTTCTGCTCGGTATCGTCGGCACCGACATCGAGACTGGAACGGCGCGATTCACTTTCGGTTTGCAGAGCTTGTTCGACGGCGTCGAGCTCGTCGGCCTTGCGCTCGGACTGTTCGGCATTGCCGAGTTCATGAAGAGCGTGAACCAGTATTCCGACATCAACACGCGCTATTCCAATGTCGGCCTCCGCGACTTGCGTCCGTCGCGCGATGAGCTCCGCCGCGCGATTCCGGCGATGTTCCGCGGCACGATCGTCGGCAGCCTGTGCTCGTTGATTCCGGGAACGGGGCCGACCATTGCCTCGTTCATCTCCTATGCGGCGGAGAAGAAGGTCTCCAAGACGCCGGATCGGTTTGGCAGCGGCATGATCGAGGGCGTTGCCTGCCCCGAAGCCGCGACGCATTCCTCGGTGCAGGGCGACTTCATTCCGACCATGAGCCTCGGCATTCCCGGCGACGCCGTGATGGCCCTGATTCTCGGCGCGCTGATGATCCAGGGCATCGTGCCCGGGCCTCAACTCATCAAGGAGCACCCGGATGTCTTCTGGGGCCTGATCGCGAGCTTCTGGATCGGCAACATCATGCTGGTCGTGCTCAACGTGCCGCTGATAGGGCTGTGGGTGAAGCTGTTGATGATTCCCTACAAGTACCTCTATCCGAGTGCGCTGTTCTTCGTCGCGATCGGTGTCTATTCGACCAACAACGACATGTTCCAGGTCGGCGAGACCGTCGTGATCGGTCTGTTCGGCTATCTCCTCTTGCTGCTCGATTTCCATCCTGCCTCGATCCTGCTCGGGTTCGTGCTGGGGCCACGGCTCGAGGAGAACTTCCGCCGCTCGATGCTGATCTCGCGCGGCGACATCATGGTGTTCGTCGAGCGGCCCATCAGCGCGTTCTTCCTGTTCCTGTGCGCCGTCCTGATCCTGGCACAGATCTACGTGCGGCTGCGCAAGCCGAAGGCGATGGAGGCACTGGCACTGGCGGAAAGCGAAACGGGGCCGGCCAAGGCGCTTGCGGAGTAACGCCGGCAAATTGATTCCCATCGACTGATCCGACGTCGTCACGCTCGCAACAAGCGGCGCGTGACGGCGCGTCGCTCGACGCGCGCCGATGTCGTCTCCATGTCAAATTGCACATCAGCTCCCGCAATCTCCGTTCTGGATCGCGGCAGTCATGCCCGCGCTGGTCGTCGGCGCCCTGATCGGCGTTGTCTCGGCGGGATCCTATCTCTTCATCGTCGATCAGCCGCTGACGGCTGCCGACATGGATGCGATTGCTCCCGCCGGTTCACTGCCCGTCAGCTCGAAATAGGTGAGGCGAGGGCAGCCGCCCGAAACGCTACGACGATCTGGCGACCTTGGCGCGCTTGGCCGCGCCATGGTCGTCGCGCGTAGCAACGCCGCGGCGGGCCTTCGCGGCCGCCTGCCGGGCCTTCGGGTTGTGATCGGCGTATTCCTGACCGTCGATCGGCGCGACGTGAGGCGGATCGCGATCGAGATAGGGGCGGCCGATGCCGAACTCGGGGCCGTGAGCGTCGATCCATTTCCAGAAAATCTCGGTCGAGGCCTGCCGCTCTGCGCGCGTCGCCCCGTTGACGCTCACGACGTCGGCCGCAAGTCCGTGGCCATAGCCGCCGCGCAAGCTGCCGCCATGGTAGGATCTGTTGTCTGCCGCCTTGAGGCCGCTCGCAATCGACTGCCGGTAGTCATCGCGGAATGCGCTGGTGATGCCGGGGGCGAATCCTGCCTCTTCCGCGGCGTGCAGCATGCGAAACAGTCTCATCTTGAAATCGTGATCCACGCCGCCGATCACATAATCCATCATGGACATACCGGCCTTTTCGGCAGCCTTCGGGTCCTTCCATGAGAAGTCCTCGGCGACGACGCTGGAGATCGTCTTCGTGACGGTCACGAGCTTTCCCTTGCGCTTGACCGTCACCTTTCGCTGTTCTTCCAACTTGGCGGAATCTTCCTTCGGCGTGCGCTGGTAGAGCGCCCACAGATAACGGTCGACACAGGTGTCGACGACGAAGCACTCGTCGAGAACCGTGACGGTATCGACCGACGACGTGGGGCTTTGCTTGGCATCGCCGGGATCTGAATCCGCGGCGCTCGGCAGCGCAGTCTCCGTTGCTGTCGGCGTCTGCTGCGGCATGACCTCGGATGGATCGCCGAGCGAGGCTGTAACGACCGGCTCAGCCTCATGCGAGGGCGGCATCTCTTCATGCTCGGCTGGCTCTGTCTCTGAGGCTGCTTCCGCCGTGGCCTGAGACACCGCTTCTGTGACGGGTGCGCTGCCGGTCGTGACATTGGCATTGGCTGGCACGACCTCGGCATTGGCCGTCATGACATCGGCCTTTGCGGGAACAGCGTTGCCCAATGTTGCGTAATTGGAAGTGACCGGCTGCGGCTCCGGCCGCACTTCGCGCGCGGCCCGGGCGTCGGCCGCAAGCGCCGGTGCGAGGCGGTTAACGACTGGTGCTGCTTTTGTTGCTACCTTTGTTGCTGCTTTCGTGTACTCGGCGTCGGCCGAACCGAAGGCAAGGCACGCCAGGACCGAAGCTGGCAAAACAGTCTCTCGGCACAATTCTGCCAGTGCAGCCAGTCGAGGATTCATGAACCCAGACTCCAAACCCAGCCGAGCCATCTAGCATACGCAGCCAAGTGACTCGGATGAAGTTTTGGAGTCACGCTGCGGACAAGTGATGGCGAAAACGCCCGCCAATAGGCTTTTCTAAGGCCAGTGTTGCCCGAATGCAACGTGATGCAGGCAATCATTGATGCAGTTTTGCACAAATGAGCATCGTACTGGAGATGCGGTTCCACGTGCGCGCTGAAGAAGATTGATCGTGGTCCGTAAGGCCGACGTAAGCCGGCCATGGTAGACCATCGCCGTCTGCGGCGCGTCACGTTCGGCGCCGCTGGCACACACACCCAAGAACAACCTCCAACCGCCCCGGCCAACCACCGGGGCGGTTTTTTGGCGGGCGGCTACTCATCAGCGGGCGTGCATTTGGTCGCGACTGCCTTGACGATCATACTTGCGGCTTCTTCCCGCCAGCGCGCCATGGACGACCCGTTCCGATGCAGCTCGAAGGCGGCATCATCCTGGTAGACCTCATAGAGCAGCACCTTGGAATCCTCATCGCGAGGGATCACGACCTTGAACTCGAGGGTGCCAGGTTCATCCTTCAGGCAGCGGGCTCCATGCGCCGTCAGCAGTGGCACCACCTGATCCCGCTTTCCCGGCGCGATTTCGATCGTTGCCATGATGACAAGTTTGGACATGATGCTTGTTCCTTTTCTATTGGCACATACGAGCAAGCTGCCGTTGCTTGCTGCGGCCATGTCTCGTTTTACTTCGAGGCGTTCGATGACCATACCTCGCCGTATCCTGGGAAGCGACGACCCGCTCGCGATCGAGCTCACCGCGGCGCTCAAGCAGGGCGACGTCGAACGGCTTTCCCGCCTCCTGGCGGACGAGCCTGATCTTGCTTCTTGCGTGGTCCGCAGTGAGAAGGGCGGCGGGCGCACGCCGCTGCATCTGTTCGCGGATTGGCCGGGAAGGATCGCCAACGCCGCGGCGATCGTGGAGGTGCTGGGGCGTCATGGCGCCGACCTCGATGCAGCGGCGGTCGGCATGTGGCACCGGGAGACGCCGCTGCACTGGGCAGCCAGCAACGATGACGTCGCGCTGATCGATGCCTTGCTCGATGCCGGCGCCGATATCGAACGCGATGGCTCGTCGATCGACGGCGGTCCGCCTCTGTCTTGTGCTGTTGGCTACGGACAATGGGAGGGGGCGCGCCGGCTGGTCGCGCGCGGCGCAAGCACCCAGCTCTGGCATGAAGCTGCGCTCGGAATGATGGCGGCGATCGAGCCGCGCCTCGAGGCAGCTCCGTCGCTCCGCGGCACCGAACTCTCCGGGCCCTTCTGGAACGCCTGCCACGGCGGCCAGCTCGGTACCGCGCAATATCTCCTCACGCTTGGCGCCGATCTGAACTGGTCCGCTCCCTGGTCGGGGCAAACGCCGCTCGATATCGCGGAACAGGCGGGACGAAGCGATGTCGTCGCATGGCTGCTCGAAAACGGTGCGATCCGCGCAAAGAAGAGCAACTGACTGGCTGTAGCAGAGCGGAGCAATTCCCGGCCCAAGATGATTTGCCCCGCGGGCTGCCGCGCAACCGGGATGTGAGAGGCCTGACGACGCCTCGATCCAACTTATGGCGCGGCCTGTGCTTTCCGGCGGAGCGGCGCTGCGGCAGGCGAACGGGGCAGATCGGCAAACTCCGATGAGGCATAATCCCGTCCCTCCGGAGTGATGATGTGCAGATCGTAGCAGCCTGTACTGGAAAGCTCGCGAGCCTTTCGCAGCGCGGCCTCGGCCGTCTTCCTGTGGTGGGTTAGCTCACCGTGCCTGCACATGCCTCTAACGGTGAAGCTCATTTTTCTTCTTTTTCTTTTTCTTCTTCAGCACCTCGGCTTGCGCGCGAAAAGCCGTCGCCAACGTCTTCATCTCGTTGGCGACAAGTGAGTCGGCCGTCTGCGCTGCGGCCCGTTCGGCCGCCATCGCCTGCTTGCGAATTGCCTTGACCATTTTCATGGAAGCACAATTGCGCTGTTGGTCCTTGGTTCCATCCGCGCTGGCGCTTGGACCGTCGCGGTGCTGCTCTGCGTGGTTCCGCCGGCCCGCCTTGCCGCGTAGCGCCCCGTCGCGTTGCGCAAATTTAAGCTGCCCAAGACAGCGCTTCGACCCGCAAGACATCCTATATGATGGCCAGAGGAACGCTCGGAGGGTGCCCATAACCCGACGAGTAAAGGAATAGGATGTTGTTGTTCGAAGGAGTTGCGTTCGCGGTTGGCCTGCTGATTGTCGCGGGTTCAACGTACTACCTGGCCATCGAAGCCACGAGAAAAGCCAAGCAATCACACTAGGGGCGCGGGGCTAATTCGGAACCATCGCGAATTAGCATAGCGGCAATACCGCTGCCGCTCATTTCATTTGAACGGGCGTTCCTGCGTGTAGTGATCATCGGCAACCGGCCATAGGATGGGCAAGGCGTATGGCGCCGCCCGCCAACGATGTCCTGCGGCTATCGATTTCGGGCCCGCGCCTTGTGGCGTGTCTCGAAATGACGAGCCCGTAAATCGCGACGAAGCCTCACCCCGCCGCTTCATCGAGCTGCGCGCTGGCTTCCAGCCATTCCTCCTCGGCGCGCTCGAGTGCGCTGGCGGCATTGGCACG
>Ga0310811_10005342_pt1 | contig 16245 bp, 16 predicted proteins | sample YCmetagenome_FD_207642 | JGI IMG/M metagenome (GOLD analysis project Ga0310811, IMG submission 207642) | Soil microbial communities from experimental microcosm in Duke University, North Carolina, United States - YC | ecosystem: Engineered > Artificial ecosystem > Soil microcosm > Unclassified ...
GCCTCCGCTTCGACTTTCTGACGCGCTCCAGTTTGCGCCTCGCGGAGGTTGAACGGGAGGTCCGGATCGTCGAAACTTATGGATCCTTTGTGCGGTTCGACGAAATTTTACGTCAAAACGAATGGACGACTTCGACAAACGCCTGATCGAGGCCCTGCGCGAGAACAGCCGCGCCTCCGTGACCGAGCTCGGCCGGCGGCTCGGGGCGTCGCGCACCACGGTGCAGAGCCGCATCGAACGGCTGGAGCGGCGCGGCGTGATCCTCGGCTACGGCCTGCGCCTGGCGGCCGAGCACGACCACGGGGCGATCCGCGCGCACATCCTGATCAAGCTGGCGCCCAAGGCGGCGGCGGCCGTGGAAGCCGCCATCCGGCGCATGCCGGAGGTGCGGGTGCTGCACTCGGTCAGCGGCGACTACGACATGATCGCCCTGGCCGGAACCCCCGACGTCGGGGCCATGGACGCGGTGATCGACCGCATCGGCGCCCTGGCCGGGGTGGAGCGGACCACCTCCTCGATCGTGCTGTCGACCAAGCTCGATCGATGACCCGGGCGCGGCCCGGTCTCGCAATCGGGCCGTCTGATCGCTACATTGGCGGCCTGATGCCTTTGGACGATCTGACCTTCACCGCCGACGCCGTGCGCCTGGCCGAGCAAGCCACCGCCCTCCCCAAGGGGGCGCGGGTGGTCGCCGCCATGTCCGGCGGTGTCGACTCCACCGTCACCGCGGCCCTGCTCAAGCAGGCCGGCTACGACGTGGTGGGCGTCACCCTGCAGCTCTACGACCACGGCGTGGCCCTGGCCAAGAAGGGCGCCTGCTGTGCCGGCCAGGACATCCTCGACGCGCGCATGGCGGCCGAGACGATCGGCATCCCGCACTACGTGCTCGACTACGAGAGCCGCTTCCGCCAGGAGGTGATGGAGGACTTCGCCGACGCCTATCTGCGCGGCGAGACGCCGGTGCCCTGCATCCGCTGCAACCAGACGGTCAAGTTCCGCGACCTGATGGACATGGCCCGGGACCTCGGCGCCGAGGCCCTGGCCACCGGCCACTACATCCGCCGCACGGTGGGGCCGAACGGCCCCGAGCTGCGCCGCGCGGTCGATCCGGCGCGCGACCAGAGCTACTTCCTGTTCGCCACCACCCGCGAGCAGCTCGAGTTCGTGCGCTTCCCGCTCGGCGGGCTGGAGAAGCCGCAGGTGCGCGCCGAGGCCGCCGCGCTCGGCCTCCAGGTGGCCGACAAGCCCGACAGCCAGGACATCTGCTTCGTGCCCGAGGGCAAGTACACCACCATCATCGACCGCCTGCGTCCGCATGGCGCGGAGGCCGGCGACATCGTGCACCTGGACGGCCGCACCCTCGGCCGCCACGAGGGCGTGACCCGCTACACCGTGGGCCAGAGGCGCGGCCTCAACATCGCCGTGGGCGAGCCCCTGTTCGTGGTCAAGCTGGATGCGGACCAGCGGCGCGTGGTGGTCGGCCCGCGCGAGGCCCTGCTGACCGCCTCCCTGGCGCTCAAGGAGATCAACTGGCTCGGCGACCAGGCGTCGTTCGACGCCGCCGCGGCCGAGGGCGAGGCGGTGTTGGCGCGCGTGCGCTCGACCCGCGAGCCGGCCCCCGGGCGGCTGGCGATGATCGACGGCGCGCCGTCCGTGGCCTTCGACGCGGCCGAGGAGGGCGTGGCCCCCGGCCAGGCCTGCGTGCTCTACGACCCGGCCGATCCCGACCGCGTGCTCGGCGGCGGCTTCATCGCCTCCACCCGGGCGGCGGCATGGCCCCTCTGAACTTCACCGGACGGGACGTTCCGACGGCCGCCGGGACGCCGGCGCCGTCCGGCCGCCCGCCGGTGGTGATCCTCGCCTGCTTCGGCGCCGCGGCCCTGCTGGCCGGCCTGGTGGTGGCCGTGGCCCTGCGCCAGCACAAGGTCGAGCACCCGAGCCCCGCGCCGCCCCTGGTCGGCGTCGACCGCACCCTCACACCGGCCGTCGCGCCCAAGGCGCCGGCGGTTGGGCCCGCGGCCGTCCCGCCCGCGGCTCCGCCTCAGGCCCCGTCTCGCGCCGAAACGCCGCCGGCGAAGCCCGACCCGGCCGCCGCCAAGGCGCGCATGCTGGCCGCCCTGCGCCAGGTTCCGCACGGCGTGATCACCCTGTCGGTGGAGGATGACGCGGCGGCCGAGGCCTACGCCCGCCAGTTGGCCGACCTGTTCCGCCAGGCCGGCTGGACCGTCGACCAGGCGTCCGCTTTCGGCTCGGGCCCGCCCCGGCGCGGCCTCGCCGCCGCCCTCGGCGTGTCGCCGGCCGACGAGGCCGTGCGCGAGGCCTTCGACGCCGTCGGCTTCCGCTTCGCCCGTCCGCCCGCCGACGCCGGGGTCATCCGCACGCCGGAGATCTTCGTCGGCATCCCGTACGGAGCACCCAACTAGCGTCAGCGCCGCGCCGCCCCCGCCTTTTCCAGCCGCATGGCCTGCAGGGCGTCGCTGACGGGCCTCTCGGTCGAGGTGGTGAAGGCCAGGTCGTAGCGCTCGGACTTCGCGCCGCCGTCGCCGACGAAGTCCACCAGCGGCATGCTGTAGGCGGCGCCGGCCTCAACCACGCACACGGTGGTCAGGGTGCGCCGGTCCGGCGAGATCATCACGGCGCTGTCCCCGCCCGGGCAGGGGATCGGGAAGCGCGACTCGGCGAGGTTGGCCTTGCAGGCCATGGGCCGGTCGAAGGTGACGCTCAGCACCATCGACCCCGGGCGCACCACCGATCCGGGCGCGGGCATGGTGCGGACCACCTTCGGCGCGGGGCCCGGCCGGCTCCTGCCGTCCAGGCAGGCGCGGGCGCCCTGCGGCAGCGATTGGTTGATCAGGTCGTTCGGGGTGACCGGACGGATCTCCATGGGCGTCATCATGGCCTGGGCCGCGGCCGATCCGGCGACGGCCGCCGCAGCGGCGCCAAGCACGAGGCGGACGACAAGCATGGGCGGCTCCCGCGAAGAAACCACACGAACGCCGGCGGCAGTATAGTCCCGGCGACCCGCCGTCCCAATGTCCGGCGGGACCTGCGTCCCTCCCGGCCGCCTTCAGGCGCTCAGGCGAACAGCTTCCTGGCCTTGGCCAGCCGCTCGATGCCGGCGTCGAGCGTGGAATCCTTCTTGGAGAAGCACAGGCGCACCACGTTGGTCACCGCGTCCTCGGCGTAGAAGGACGACACCGGGATGGTCGCCACCCCGGCCTCGCGCACGGCGCGGTCGGCAAAGGTCTGATCGTCCACGTCGATGCCGGAGGCTTTGAGGTCCAAGAGCAGGAAATAGGTGCCCTGGCTCGGCAGCACCGCGAAGCCCTCGGCCTGCAGCCCCGCCGCCAGCCGGTCGCGGGAGCGGGCGAAGCCCTGGAGCGCCGGGGCGAAATAGGCCGGGTCCTTGCCGAGGCCATAGGCCACCCCCCGCTGCAGGTTGGGCGAGGTGGTGAAGGTCAGGAAGGCGTGGGCCTTGGCCACGGCCTGGGCGATCGGCGCGGCGGCACAGGCCCAGCCCACCTTCCAGCCGGTGAGGGAGAAGATCTTGCCCGCCGAGCCGATCTTGACCGTGCGCTCGCGCATGCCGGGCAGGGCCATCAGCGGGGTGTGGCGGCGGCCGTCGAACACCACGTGCTCCCAAACCTCGTCGCACACGGCGATCACGTCGTGCCGCACGCAGGCCTCGGCCAGCAGGCGCAGGTCCTCGTCCGGGAACACCACGGCCGACGGGTTGAGCGGGTTGTTGAACAGCACCAGCTTGGTCTTGGGGCCGAACGCCGCCTCCAGCGCCTCGGGGGTGATGCGCCAGTGCGGCGGCTCCAGGCGCACGAAGCGCGGCGTGGCCCCGGCCAGGCGCACCAGCGGCAGGTAGGCGTCGTAGAGCGGCTGGAACATGACCACCTCGTCGCCGGGCGCGATCAGGCCGAGGATGGCGGCGGCCAGGGCCTCGGTGGCGCCGGAAGTCACCACCACCTCGCTGTCGCCGTCGAGCGCGAGGCCCTGGAAGCGGCGGTAGTGGCCGGCGACCGCCTGGCGCAGTTCGATCAGGCCGGTCGCCGGCGGGTACTGGTTGGAGTCGGCCATCAGGCTCCTTGCCGCGAACTCGCGCACGTCCGGCGCGCCGTCCTCGTCGGGGAAGCCCTGACCGAGGTTCACGGCGCCGAGCTCCCGCGCCAGGCCGCTCATCACGTCGAAGATGGTGCGCGGCTGGGCCGAGAGCACCGGATTGAAACGGCAGCTGGCGGACGGCGGAGCCTTGCCTTTGCTGTCTGCGATGAACACTTGATGACCTCGACGATGAACCGAGTGGGAGCTTGCGGGTTTGCCCCTTGGTCCACAAGCGTCCGGAGTGAGTGATGGATCGGGGCCCAGGCCAAGACAATTCAGGCCAAGACAATCCTGTCCGCGACAATCGTGAGCTGCAGCGCTTCGAGCTGCCGATCGAGGGTCAGTTGGTGTTCGCCGATTACCGCCGCCAGCCCGGCCGGCTGGTGATCACCCATGTGGAGACCCCGCCCGCCCTGCGCGGCGGCGGCCTTGCCAGCCAGCTCATGCGGGGGGTGGCGGAGGAGGCGCGGGCCGAACAGGTCAAGGTGCTGCCCCTGTGCAGCTACGCGCGCGCCTGGATGCAGCGGCACCCCGAGTACCGCGACCTCGCCGTCTAGCCCACCCTGACGAACATCGTGATGATGGGCGAGCTGGTGGAGACCTACCGCTTGTCCTTCGGGTCCCACGGCCGCTCCAGCCGGCGGTAGCCGAGCAGGAAGGCGATCGCCGCCAGGGGCAGGGAGGTCGACAGCATCCACGGCGACAGGGGCCCGAACTTCCGGGCGTAGATCCACAGCGGGTGGATGTAGGCGATGTTCAGGACCACGTCGCCGGTGCGCCAGTCCATGGTCAGGTCCATGAAGCCGAGCAGCATGGCCAGCGCCCAGAAGAACTTCCACTTGATGTCCCGCGCCCGCCACAGGGCGTGGAGCCCCCACAGGCCGAAGGCCGGCGACAGGGCCATCAGGAACAGGAACAAGTACTGGTAGGGCTTCTTGCCGGTCAGGCCGAAGTCGAAGGCGTGAGCGATGCCCACCGGCGCCTGGCGCAGCTGGACGGCCGTGATGGTCTTGCGGCCCGCCTTGTCCTGCCGCATCTCGATCTGGGCGAGCACGGCGGTGGACGCGTAGTCGTATTCGTATTGCCCGCCGTAGTCGGTGGAGCCGTCCTTCGCCGACAGGCTCAGCCCCTTCAGGAACCGCACGGTCGGCTTGTCGGGCGGGATCATGCCCTGCATGAACTGCAGCCCCTGGCGCAGGGTCGGCTGCCGGCGCTCCGGCGCGAACTGGGCCTCGATCCCGGCCAAGTCGTTGACCCGCATCTTCTCGTAGACGGCCCTGAGGTCGGCGTCCTGCTGCCCGGTGAGACCCTTCTGGCATGCGGCCAGCAGCGGCAGGCAGAGGGCGAGGATCAGCAAGCGCAACAGGGACCTGGGCATGGCTTCCTGATGCACCGCCCTGCGTCCGCCGACAAGACGTGCAGATGCGAGGGGCGCCCGCTGCCGCCACCCCCGGCCGACCCTCCCCATCGAGGGGAGGGCGAGCGGGGTGGTCCTAGCTCGCCACGGCTCGTCCCAGCGCCATTTCCGCCGAAGCCGCCGCCGCCCGGCCCTCGCGTTCGAGGATTCGGCGGTAGGTGGCCAGGGCCTGACCGGCCACCTGGTCCATGTTGTAGTAGCGGTAGGTCGCCAGCCGTCCGACGAACTGCACCTCGGGCGTCTGCAGGGCCAGGGCCTCGTACTTCTTGTAGAGGGCCAGGTTCTCCGCCCGCGGCACCGGATAGTAGGGGTCGCCCTCGGCCCGCGGATACTCGTAGGTGATCGAGGTCTTGGCGTGGGCCTGCCCGGTCAGGTGCTTGTACTCGCTGATGCGGGTGTAGGGTACGTCCTCGGACGGGTAGTTGACCGTGCCCACCGGCTGGAACCAGGCCTGGTCCAGGGTCTCGTGGCGGAACTCCAGCGAGCGGTAGGGCAGGGCGCCGTAGCGGTGGTCGAAGTACTCGTCGACCGGGCCGGTATAGACCAGCTTGTCGTAGACCACGTCGTTCCTGACGTCCTCGAAGTCCACGCCCAGCATCAGCTCGATGTTGTCGTGGTCGAGGATGTTCTCGAACATCCGCGTGTAGCCGTCGGCCGGCATGCACTGGAAGCTGTCGGTGAAGTAGCGGTCGTCGGTGTTGGTGCGGGTGGGCACGCGCGAGGTCACCGACTTGTCGAGCTCCGACGGGTCCAGGCCCCACTGCTTGCGGGTGTAGCCGCGGAAGAAGCGCTCGTAGAGCTCGCGGCCGATCTTCGACACCACCACGTCCTCGGAGGTCCTGATGGCGTCGACCGGCTCGGCGCGGCTGGCGAAGAAGGCCTCGACCTCCTCGTCGGTCTGCAGGTTCAGGCCGTAGAGGGTGTTCACCGTGGTGCGGTTGATCGGCATGGGCACGTGCACGCCGCTGAGGCACGCCAGCACCCGGTGCTCGTAGGGCCGCCAGCGCGTGAACCGCGACAAGTAGCTGACGATCTCCTGGGAGTTGGTGTGGAAGATGTGCGGGCCGTAGCGGTGGATCAGCACGCCCGCGGCATCCTTGTGGTCGAAGGCGTTGCCGGCCACGTGCGGGCGCTTGTCGATGACCAGCACCTTCTTGCGCGAGCCCGCGGCCAGGCGCTCGGCCAGGATCGCGCCGGCGAAGCCCGCGCCCACCACCAGGTAGTCGAACGGCAGGGCCCGGCCGGCCGGCCGGATCGCCGGCGTCGGGGCCGCCCACAGCCTCTCTTCGGCCTCGTCCTGCTTCTTCAGGACCGCCTGGTCGATCAGCGCCGACATGCGGCAGAAGGTCTGGCTCCAGCTGAGCTCGGCCAGGGCTTTGTCGACCTCGGCCAGCCACGCTCCGTTGGGATCGGCCGCCAGCGCCAGCGCCGCCTCGCAGGCCGCCACGAACTCGTCGGGCGTGCGGGCCGCCTTCACGCCTTCCAGCTCGCCGTAGTGGCGGATCACATCGGCGACGGGAGTCGACACCACCGGCCGGCCGCCGGCCAGGTATTCCGGCGTCTTGGTCGGGCTGATGAACTTGGTGGAGTCGTTGATGGCGAACGGCATCAGGGCCACGTCCCAGCCCGCCAGATAGGCCGGCAGGTCGCCGTAGGCCTTGCCGCCCAGGTACTTGATGTTGGCCCGCTTGGGCAGGTCGGCCGGATCGATCTTCACCACCGGCCCGACGATGCACAGGGTCCAGTCGGGCCGCGCGTCGGCCGTATGGGCCAGCAGCTCCAGGTCCATGCGCTCGTCGACCACGCCGTAGAAGCCGAGCCTCGGTCGCGGCAGGGCGGCCTGGTCCTCGGGATCCTGCGCCGGGTCCCAGCCGCGGGCCTGGGCGAAGTGCGCCCGGTCGACGCTGGAGGGGAAGGGGTGGATGTTGTGGTGCTGGTCCTTCTTGGCCTCGTACAGGCTGAAGCCGCCGGTGAACACCACGTCGGCCTCGGCCATCAGCTCGCGCTCCAGCGCGCGCAGCTCGGGCGGGGCGAACTTGAAGTGGCTGAGCTCGTCCATGCAGTCGTAGACCACCGCCGCCGCCTCGACGTGGCGCGAGAAGCCCAGCATCATCGGCGTGTAGTACCAGCGGATCGGACGCGAGATCTTCTCGGCGGCGATCAGGCCGTCGAGCAGTTCCGCCAAGGCTCTGGATCGGGCCTCGCCTTCCACCGCCGCGGGCAGATGCGGCGTGGCCACCACCACCCCGCTCTTGGGGCACACCTTCAGCTCGAGGTTCGGCGCCTCGTCGAGCGGCGCCGCAACCGGCTCTTCCCAGTAGACGACCCGTCGGCTGGCGGCGAACCGCGTCATCAAATGCTGCGGGCGCTGGAACACGAAATCCCAGCGCAGATGGGAAAAGCAGATCAGCGTTTCACTTCCCTGGTCGACCAATGCGGCGGGATGAACTGAAAGCGCGTCCTGGGGCGCGTAGGATCGCGGCAGGAGGTCGTGCAACGCCTGTCTCCTCATGGTGAAGCTGGGGTTTATGAATTCCTGGGTCTAAACTGTTGATTTTAGAATTGGTTCCCACGAAGGCTCGCGGCGTCGCGCCGGGACCGGTCCTCGCAAGCCGTTGTCGTCGGCCATTATGTCGATCAACCGACTTTACATTGTCGCATGACCGGGACGGTCGCTCATCGTGATGGGCTCATTACTGCTAAACACTTCGTGATTGCAAAGCGGTGTGGCAAAGTTTGTGATGATCTCTCAAATGTTCATTGGCGGCATCCCCATCCTGTTTCGAGGCGTTTGAAAGCATAGGCGGTCGAGCTTTAGCCCGATTGCCTGTAGGAGACGGGGAGTGCCGGCAACCCCGTGCTAGGGTGCAGCGTTGCCGTGGTTGGATTCGAACGGCTCGGGGATCATGGATCATCCTGCGGACTTCCAGCTGCTGGAGGCGGACGGTCGGCTGACGGCCGAGCTGACCGGAGACTGGACCACCCGCACCCTGGGCGCCGCGCCCGACCGCCTGAGGACCGCGCTGGCCGAGCGCCGGCCGGCGGTGCTGGACCTGACCCAAGTCGGCCGCTGCGACACCTCCGGGGCTTACGCCGTGGTGCAGGCGGCGGGGGCGGCCAAGGTTGCGCTGCAGGCGCGGCCCGAGACCCAGCGCCTGCTCGACCTGGTGTCCAAGGCCCGCGAGCGGGAGGCGCCGCCGCCGGCCAAGGGGCCGGTGTGGAACCGCTTCCTGGTGCGCATCGGCCGGGGTCAGGTGAACCTGCTGCTCGACGGCTACGAGACCATGGCCTTCAACGGCCGCATCCTGGCCGCGCTCGGCCGGGTGATCGCCAATCCGCGTCGCTTCCGCTGGGCCCCGTTCGTGTCCTTGGCCGAGCGGGCCGGGCTGGACGCCCTGCCGATCGTGGCGGTGACCTCGTTCTTCATCGGCGCGGTGGTGGGCCTGCTCGGCGCGCACATGCTGGCCCAGTTCGGCGCCCAGGTGTTCGCCGTGGAGCTGGTCGGCATCGCCGTGCTGCGCGAGTTCGCCATCATCATCACCGCCGTGCTCCTGGCCGGGCGATCGGCCTCCAGCTTCGCCGCCGAGATCGGCTCGATGAAGATGCAGCAGGAGATCGACGCCATGCGGGTGATGGGCGTCGATCCGTTCGAGGCCCTGGTCCTGCCGCGCTTCCTGGCCCTGCTGTTCACCATCCCGCTGCTCACCTTCATCGCCGCCCTGGCGGGCCTGGTCGGCGGCATGATCGTGCTGTGGGCGGTGCTGGGCCTGTCGCCCGACTTCTTCTTCCAGAGGATCACCGATCAGGTGGGCGCCAACCACTTCTGGCTCGGCCTGTCCAAGAGTCCGGTGATGGCCATCGTCATCGCCGGCATCGGCTGCCGCCAGGGCATGGAGGTGGCCGGCGACGTGGAGTCCCTGGGCCGGCGGGTGACGGCGGCGGTGGTGCACGCCATCTTCTCGATCATCGTCATCGACGCCATCTTCGCCCTGATCTTCATGGAGGCGAACCTTTGACCGCCTCGCCGGAAGCGCCCGTCGGCGACGCCCCCATCCAGGACGTCCGGCCCCGCCCCGCCAGCAAGGCGGTGCACGAGGGCCGCACGCCGCCGATCGAGGTCAAGGGCCTGGTCTCGGCCTTCGGCGACCGGGTGATCCACCAGGACCTCGACCTGACCGTCAACTCGGGCGAGGTGCTGGGCGTGGTCGGCGGCTCGGGCGCGGGCAAGTCGGTGCTGCTCAACACCATCATCGGCCTGAAGCGGCCCGAGGGCGGGGTGGTCAAGGTGTTCGGCGAGGACATCAACCGCCTCAACGAGAGCCAGATGGAGGCCATCGAGCAGCGCTGGGGCGTGCTGTTTCAGAACGGGGCCCTGTTCTCCAACCTGACCGTGCGCGAGAACGTGGCCGCGCCCTTCTTCGAGCACACCACCTTGAGCCGGCCCGAGATCTACGATCTGTCGGACCTCAAGATCGCCCTCACCGGCCTGCCGCCCCATGCCGGCTCGCTGAAGCCGTCCGAGCTGTCCGGCGGCATGCGCAAGCGCGCCGCCCTGGCCCGGGCCCTGGCGCTCGACCCGGAGCTGCTGTTCCTCGACGAGCCGACCTCGGGCCTCGATCCGATCGGGGCGGGGGCCTTCGACGCCCTGATCCGCGACCTCTCCGAGAGCCTGGGGCTGACCGTGTTCATGATCACCCACGACCTGGACTCGCTCTACGCCATCTGCGACCGGGTGGCGGTGCTGGCCGACAAGAAGGTGGTGGCCGCCGGGCCGATCGCCGAGCTCACGCATTCGTCGCACCCCTGGATCCAGGAATATTTCAACGGTCCCCGCGGACGCGTCGCGGCGGCAGGCGGGACGACGATCTCGCAGGAACGGGCCGAGGCCTTGTCGCAAGACGCCTCGGAACGGGCCCTTTCGACCCGGCCCGGAGGAGCCGCCTGATGGAGAGAAACGCCAACTACGCCCTGGTCGGCTTCGCCTCCCTGGTCCTGTTCGTGGGCCTGGCGGCGTTCGTCCTGTGGCTGGCCCAGGTGCGCTTCGCCCGGGACTATGACCTCTACGACATCGTCTTCGACGGGCCGGTGCGCGGCATCTCGGTCGGCGGCGAGGTGCACTTCAACGGCATCAAGGTCGGCGAGATCACCCGCATCGCCCTGGACCCGGAAAACGCCAGCCGGGTGATCTCGCGGGTCAAGGTCACCTCCGACGTGCCGATCCGGACCGATTCCTTCGCCACCCTGGAGCCCCAGGGCGTGACCGGGGTCAACTATGTGCAGATCAGCGCCGGCACCAAGGCGCGGCCGCTGCTCAAGGACGTCACCCCGCACGGTCAGGTGCCGGTGATCCGCAGCCAGAGGAGCACCCTGTCCGACCTGATCGAGGGCGGCGGCACGGTGCTGCAGCGAAGCATCGAGGCGCTCGACCGCGTCAACCGCGTGCTGTCCGACCAGAACATCGACCAGGTCACCGGCATGCTGAAGGACATGCATTCCCTGACCACCGAGCTCAACAGCCGCAAGCAGGTGATCGCCGACGCCGACAAGGCCCTGCAGGAGCTCGACGTCACCCTGCAGCACGCCACCCGCGTCACCGACTCCGCCAACGGCCTGCTCAACGGCGACGGCAAGCGCGCCCTGGCCAACCTGGCCGACGCGACGCAGTCCCTGAAGGAGACCTCGCAGAAGGCGCAACAGCTGCTCGGCAAGCTCGAGGGCCCGACCAGCGACTTCGCCAACAACGGCCTGCCGCAGCTGTCGACCGCCATCGGCAGCCTGCAGACCGCCACCGAGTCCCTCAACCGCGTGCTCGACGAAGCCGAACGCAGCCCCGGCGCCCTGATCAGCAAGCCGCCGGCCAAGGAAATCGAGGTCAAGCCGTGAGCCCACCGATGACCCGCAAGGCCGCCATCGCCGCCGCCGCCCTGCCGCTGCTGCTCGGCGGCTGCATCTCGGTGTTCCCCAAGGCCAAGCCGGTGCAGATGTACCGCTTCGGCGACCAGGTCGCCGCGCCCGCCGCCGCGACCACCACCGCCGCCGCGCCGGCCGCCGGCCAGGCCGTGGTGTTCAAGGGCCCGATCGTGTTCCCGCCGGCGTCGGGCGGCGATCGCATCCTGACGGTCACCGGCAGCGAGAGCGCCTATGTCGGCGGCGCCCGCTGGGTCGCGCCGGCCGCCAGCCTGTTCGACGAGGCCCTGCTCAAGGCGTTCGATGCGCCGGGCGCGCCGCGCCTGGCGGTCCGCGGCGAGCCCCTGCCGGCGCTCAGCACGCTCAGGCTCGACGTGCGCAGTTTCGAGGCCCGCTATCCGGGCCCGACCGTCCGCGTGCAGGTGCGCGCGACCCTGACCCGCAACGCTGACCGCGCCCTGATCGGCGAGAAGATGTTCGAGGCCGAGGTCCCGGCGTCCGGCAACCGCCAGGTCTCCATCGTCGCCGCCTACGACCAGGCGGTGGGCCAGGTCCTGGCCGGCGTGCGCGACTGGACGGCGGCGACCGCGCCGACGAAGTAGCGGCTGAAGGAGTGTGTTCTTCGCCTCGCCCCTGGCCGTTCCCGCCCGCGCGGCCTTCCGATAGGCCTAGTCCAGCCCGGCCTGCCGGCGGGCGGCGATCAGGGTGTTGTTGAGCAGGCAGGCGATGGTCATGGGGCCGACGCCGCCGGGCACCGGCGTGATCGCGCCGGCCACGGCCTTGGCCTCCTGGAAGGCCACGTCGCCGACGATCTTGCCCTTGGCGCCCTCCTGGGTCGGCGCCAGGCGGTTGATGCCGACGTCGATGACCACGGCGCCCGGCTTGATCCAGTCGCCCTTGACCATCTCCGGCCGGCCGACCGCGGCCACCAGGATGTCGGCCCCGCGGCACACGCCGGGCAGGTCCTGGGTGCGCGAGTGGGCGATGGTCACGGTGCAGTCGGCCTGCAGCAGCAGCTGGGCCATGGGCTTGCCCATCAGGTTCGAGCGGCCCACCACCACGGCGGTCTTGCCCTTCAAGGCGCCGCCCAGCTGGTCCTGGATCAGCATCAGGCAGCCGGCGGGGGTGCAGGGCACGAGGCCCGGCAGGGCCGAGGCCAGGCGGCCGGCGTTGGTGATGGTCAGGCCGTCGACGTCCTTGTCCGGGTCGATGGCGGCGATCACCGGGGCCGGGTCCAGGCCGTTCGGCAGCGGCAGCTGCACCAGGATGCCGTGGATGTTGCGGTCGGCGTTGAGCGCCTTCACCAGGGCCACGATCTGGTCGAGGCTGGCGTCGGCGGGCAGGCGGTGCTCCTCGGAGTGCATGCCGGCCTCCTTGGTCTGCTCGCCCTTGGACCGCACGTAGATCTGGCTCGCCGGGTCCTCGCCCACCAGCACCACGGCCAGGCCCGGCTGCACCCGGTGCAGGGCCTTCAGCTTGGCCACATCCTCGGCGATGCGGGCCCTCAGCCCCGCGGCGAACGCCTTGCCGTCGATGATGCGCGCTTCCGTCATGTGACCTCCCGGAGTTTGTCGCCTCGTAAGGGGCCGGCCTGGAAGCCGCAAGGCGTTTGTATCCGCCCACGAAAAAGGCGGACCCGAGGGCCCGCCTTTCCCATCTCTGCGCTGGACGCGCCGGTCACATGTGGTGGTCGGCCATGCAGCTGTACTGCTCCAGCGAATAGCCGGGCTGCTTCTTGAAGCTGAAGGCCGCGGTCCAGGGCTGGGAGTAGAAGTCCGGGTCGGTGATCTTGACCGTGCCGTTGATCGTGGCGCCGTCGGCCGAGAGGTTGTAGCGCTCCTCGGTCCGCAGCTTCTCGCCATGCGGCAGGCCCGAATAGTCGAGCCAGGTCTCGGCGTTGTAGTTGGCCCCGTCGATCACCAGGGTCTTGCCGTCCCACTTGGCGGTGGAGTGGCCGAGCCAGATCGGATCGGCTTCCGGATCGAGCTTCTCGCCGAAGTAGGTGACGCGGAAGGTGTGGTTGGCCTGGTGCAGGAAATCCACGTGCTTGCCGTACTGCATGATCAGGAACGGATAGCGGGTGAACAGCAGGCGCGGCTCTCCGTGCATCAGGCAGGCCTCGATCGGATCCTTGCCCGCCGCCTTGTCCTTCTTGTTCTGCTCGTACTCGGCCTTGCCCTTGGCGGTCAGCGGCGGGGCGGCGCCCGAGGTGGTCTTCAGCGTGGCCATCGGCGTGGCGTTGATCCACTTGCCGGTCATGTCGGGCACGCCCTTGGGCTTGTCGGAGATGACCGCGCCGCCGGCGGTGGCGGGGCCGGACTTGGCCGGGGCGGCCTTGGCGGCGGCGGGCTTGTCGGCGGCCAGGGCCGGCATGGCGATCGCGGCCAGGGCGAAGGCGGCGGAGGCCGCCAGAGTCGCCTTGAGGGGGGTGGTCTTGAGGGTCATGCTGGTCATTTCGCCACCGTCACGCCGTTCACCGACTTGTTGCGGTTGTTTTCTTCACAGGTGTACTCGGTGACGTGGATGTCGCTGCGCCAGGGATAGAGGCGCTCGGCGGTCCACGGGTGGGTGTAGTGGTCCGGATCGCTGATGGTGATCATGTTCCGCAGCTCGACGCCGCCGTACTTGTTGGTGAACTTGGTGATCTCCTCGTGCACCTTCAGCTTCAGCCCGTGCGACAGGGATTCCTCGTCGATCTGGGTCTTGTCGTTGAAGTGGTCGGTGTCGATCACCAGGGTGTTGCCCACCCAGTGGCCGCGCGAATAGCCCATGTAGGTCAGGGGCGTGTTGGCGGGGACTTCCTTCTGATCCATGTGGATGATGCGCAGGTTGTGCGCCACCTCGTGCAGGATCACGATCTCATTGGGCAGGTAGTCGATCTGGATCGGGTAGGGCGAGGCCATCACGCGCGGCACGCCGTGCGGATAGCAGTCCGTCGAGGCGTCGACGATCGGGGTGCCGGCCTTTTCCATGTCCAGGTGGTGCTGGCGGCTCTTGGCCTCGTTCTCGGTCAGGGGCAGCAGCTTGGCCGCCTCGTCCGGACGCATCGGCGGGTTGGTGACGGGGCGGAAGGTGCGGTCATAGCCGCGGGTCCACCACACGCCCTGGAAGTCGCGCGGGTCGCTGGGGGCCGGCGTGGCGTTCCATTCCTTGGCCTGCTCGGCGTTGCGCTTCTCGGCGGCGGCCTGCTGCTCAGGCGTCGGCGGGCCGCGGCGCGGGCCGCCTTCTTGCGCGAGCGCCAGCGGCGCCGCCATCAGAGCGACGGCGCAGGCGCCCATCGCTAGTTTCGCCCAGGTATCCGTCTTCAAAAGTTCCTCCCACAGTTCCCAAGGGTGCTTAAGGCTTTTTGGCCAGAAGTGGCGATAATCGCCCAAAATGTGCAATTAGCGCGCACCCTAGCGAGGGCCGACATGCCAGGTCAACAGTCTCAAATGGCGGGGACGGACTGTCGTCGCCCGGCTTTGCAGGCATGTTTCAATCGTCGCCTTTCGGGGGCGATTATCAGACCTGCTCGATCAATTGTCCGATCTCCTCGGCCGCCTCCTGCATGGCCGGCAGGAATTGTCCCACCAGCAGGGTGTTGGACAGGCGCTCGCGCTCGCCCCCCGCGTTCAGTGCGGCGATCACCCGCCCGCGGTGGTCGCGAATCGGCACCGCCAGGGCGCGGAGGCCCAGGTCCAGCTCCTGGTCGTTGATCGAGAAGCCGTTGCGGGCCGCCTCGCGGATGCGCTCGTCGATCTCGCCGCGGTCGGTGAGGGTGAAGGGGGTGAACTTGACCGGCGGGAATCCGGCCAGCACCTGGTCGACCTCGCCCGCCGGCAGCGCGCCCAGCAGCACCCGGCCCATGGAGGTGCAGAAGGCCGGCACCCGCATGCCCACCGTGCCGCCCAGGGTGCGCGCCCGGCTCTTGCGCGACAGGGAGGCATAGACCACGTGGGCGCCGTCCAGCCGGCCGATGGCGCAGGTCTCGTCGAGCTGGTCGCGCAGGCGGTCGAGCACCACCTGCACCGAGCCCTCGGGCCCGAGGCCCCTCAGATAGGCGCGGGCCAGGGGCAGGAAGCGCGATTCCAGCACATAGGCCGAGCCGTCCATGCGCACATAGCCGACCTTCTCCAGGGTGTAGAGGCAGCGGCGGGCGGTGGCGCGGGCCAGGCCCGTGGCGCGGGCGGCGTCCGACACCGTCAGCCGCGGGCCCGAGCCGACGAAGGCCTGCAGCACGATCAGGCCGCGCGCCAGGGACAGCATGAAGTGCGGGTCGCCGGAGAAGGCCTCCAGCTCCTGGGCCGTCGGCATGTCGCGGGCCGGCGCGGCCGCCCGCGCGGCGATGGGCCTGTGCCCGTCGTTCATCGCACCCCCTCGTGGCCCATGCGCCGGATGCTCCGGTTCCGTGCGGACATCGCCCGGCCGCGCCGACCCTGTGCACGCACTTGACGAAGCAAGCCCAAATCCTGTATTTTGTGCGATAACAGACCTTCTGGTGCGAATATCGTTCATCTGAAGGCGAGGTCAAGCCCATCGGTGGTTACGGATGGGCCTGGGAGGAAGCAGGAACGCCCCTCGGGCCAAACCTGCCCGATCGGTTCGCGATCCGGTTCGTTCACCTTCCAGACAGCCACGACACACTAGGTTTCGGACATGCGCCGCGGGCGCGCCGAGTTAGGGAAGATAGGAGCGTTCGATGCAAGTTTCGAAGAAGATGCTGGCCCTGGCCGGCGTGGCGGTGGTTTCGCTGGCGGCGGCTCCGGCCTTCGCCCACCACTCGTTTGCGATGTTCGACAATCAGAAGAACGTCACGCTGGAAGGCACCGTGA
>Ga0310811_10005343_pt1 | contig 16245 bp, 9 predicted proteins | sample YCmetagenome_FD_207642 | JGI IMG/M metagenome (GOLD analysis project Ga0310811, IMG submission 207642) | Soil microbial communities from experimental microcosm in Duke University, North Carolina, United States - YC | ecosystem: Engineered > Artificial ecosystem > Soil microcosm > Unclassified ...
ATCTTGACAACTGCGTCATCGGACATCTGCCCTAGACACAAATCAAAAATGTAAAGCCACCTATAGGCGGCTTTATCGAAGAAATTGAGAGCTGATAAATTAGCTCAGCTTGTCTATACACCTAGACGTCTTGCTCGATAACTATTTCCCTAGTCTCGAATGTTTCACTATTCTCTTTTGTAAGTTTATTTTTAGTTCGATTTATTTAAATCGGAAGATAAATGAGAGGAGATCAAAATATAGTCGCAATTGTTTTCGCTATTTTCGAAAACATGTTTTTTAGCAGTGAAATTAAGACCAATAATTAACTAGGTTTATTTGATAAAACAAGTCATCGGCAAACAACACGGCATGACTCAGCATAAGGTAAGAGGGTACTTTCGATGTGGTGCATAACAAGATTGAATGGCGTCCGATCGATCTTACCTTCCCTATAAGCTTGATATTGCTCTGGAAGGTATTGGCTAAGCATCGTCTCCGGTATCTCAATTTTGCTGAGGTTCTCAATCAGAGCTTTTGTTGCACTTTCAACTTCAGGGACGTTCCAGTAATAGCGAATGCGATCGCTGTAGCTGTAGCGTCGTAGAATGTGCTGCTCTTCCAAATTGCCGTGATAATGATGCTGCCAGTGGGAGGGATCTTTCAACATCTCTTCTTCTATAACTCCAGGGAGAGATGAAATCTGTGATTTCGGAAAGAGTTCGCATTCGATGGCTGCCAAAGCGAATAGAGCTTCTCGCATCGAGAAAGTCAAGGCTGGACCCACCTTTAGAATCCTGAAACCATCCCTCACTAGTTCCCGATAGGCTTGCGGTTGCTGGTAGTCGGTAGAATGGGCTTCAAAGACAAAGTCCTGTTGACGCTGCAATACACCCTTTAAGGCAACAGCCTTGGCTGGTGCGTACTCCACGACATCATCGTGATTGAACTCAACTCCTGGTTGCACGACAATACCCACGACACGTTGCCATGCCGATTGAAGTCCGCGAGCGGTAAAGGCATCCTGATGAACAACAATAGTGCGTTCTGCTTCGAGCGCTGTTGTGACGTGTAGATCGTCAAGTGATTCTGTGGCACCCCCTGGCGTAGGGACCTCGGTTCCCACGATATACACCGTCTCCGTATTCCCGCGATATTGCTCCACAATTTCACAGAGAAGGGCAGCACGTTCTGCAACGATACTGTCGGGCAAGAGCCTTGGATCATCACTGCACGGCATGCTGGTATCGAGATGGAATTTTTGAAAACCAGCTTTTGCATACTCGGCTATCATTTCAGCCGCCAATGCCATGGCTTCCTGTGCAGGTTTACCAGACCAGGGATGAGGGCCGAGGTGATCTCCCCCGAGAAGAATATTTTGCCTGGAGAGTCCTTCTTCTTTTGCAAGCGCAAAGACCATATCTCGAAAATCCGGGGGACGCATACCGGTATAGCCACCAAATTGGTTGACCTGATTTGATGTCGCCTCGATCAGAAGAATTTCGTCAGAGCGTTTTGTTAGCCGCATGGCGGCGCGCAAAACCCATGGATGAGCCGAGCATACCGAATAAATTGCGTAAGCCTTATGCGAGCTTCGTGAAAGGAACCTTGTAAGTCGTGTTTGCACTTCTACTCTCTTATCGGGGTGTTATTGATTGCAAGGTTAGTACCTGAAACGGCTTCAGATGGAAGGTATGCGGAGTACCCGCTATAAGCTCGACCAAACCGCCATTTCGGCCCTGCTTCCATGGACTCCTCATCTGGTAACTGTGGGCAGCTTCGCTTGGTAGTTCAAATACTGTCTGGGCATCAATCACAATCTGCTGATCTTTGCCTGATGGATTACGAAGCGTGATAATTCCATTGTTTGCGTTCCAAGAAGCCCATCCATAGACCTGCCCTTTTCCAGGATCCCCTCCAATCCAATGTGTGTCTTTCAGAATACTGGCATTTGTGCGTGACCATCTTGCCGCCTCTGCAAGCATGTCCCAGTTAGACTGCGACATCAGCGATGGAGTGATATACATCTCCTGCAGCTGCGTGCCGGAACCAAAATAAGTATGGACTTCAGAGATGAAGTCATTTGAGGGGTCATCGGAAAGATGCTCCGCATGGGTAGCGAAGACCATACCGTGCAACATGAGCGAGTTAAGGGGGAATAGAGGTCCTGCCTCAACGACATTCTTGTAGGTCATGGCATCTCGATAAGTGATCCACTTTTGCCGCCAACTTCCCTCTCCAGCGAAATTCGTATCAGATCCATTCCGCCAGATTGTATCGGCGTAGCGCAACCAGAAAGGAGACGCCTTCGTTCCGCTGGTCAGGTTGATAAAAATCTGAGGGTCTTCTTTACGTAGACGATCGATAAGATGGATGGCTGCGGAGAAGTCGCTGTCAAAAGCACTACCAGGGACCACCTGATCAACGTTTCCGGTTCCATCAAATTTGAACTGATTTACCCCGTATTTCTTTATGAAGTTGAGGCAGACCTGTTCGAAGCGAGCGTAGTATTTAGGCCCTGAGAGAGCATATCCACCCTTTACAATTTCGTAGCCCTGCGAGCGTCCATATGCGATTCTCTCTTGCTTCTCTTTTGAATAACCGCCCCAAGGCGATAGCCATACTCCTATTCCAAATCCATAACGATTAGCTGCCTTTTTCACAGGAGTAAATCCGTCGGGAAATCCACTGTCGAAGTTCCATAGAGAACTCGTGTCATCCCAACCATCATCCATCAGAAAGGAGTCCATCTTCACCTTGCGCTTCTCTACTAATTCCTGTCCATAGGCATGGATTCGATCTAAGACACCCGCCGCATCGATTCGTTCACCAAATCCCAAATCGAACCAGGTGTTGTAGTGCAAAAACGGTCGATAGGGATGTGCTCGTTCCGACTCAATATAAGCTAAAAAATCTCGCCGAAGCTGACCTGCACGAGCAGTTCCGACAACGGATGAGTATGTAACCGGCTGCGCCACCTGCAAAGGAAGTGTGCGCTTGAGAGCAGCGATTACTTCATGATCTTCGACAGAAGAGTACGAGAGAGGATTTTCGAAGCCAAAGAAGAAGGGATCAGCCACCAAGGGAGATCCTGGTACGGTACCTGCCACCTTTGCACGAGGCTCCTGAAAATGAAAGGCCTGAATCTCTACGATGTCCAAGGGGTGGGACATGGCTCGAAATGTAACTTCTTGTCGGAGGTAAGACATCTCTCCGCGAACAATGGCACACCAATGAGCCTGAAGTCCCAGTACGGGCTCCTCAAGATCAGCACAGAGTTGCTTGCCGGGCATCTTTTCTGCTGTCCTGGATGAAGCGGCAGTAGCTGGAATCGTCAAATGCTTGAGCGGGGATTGGAGAGTCATCTCCGACGATCGGATGGTCTTGCCATCATGCATGACGACGACGAATGCGTCGACAAGTGAGATTTTTTGATGGTCTGCAAGATCTTCAATGGAAGTAATGCGAAGATGCTGAGATATCGTCTCGACATGTGCCACGATCCGATGATTCCCGATCGAATCGGCATTCGCCATCTGCCCTAACGCCATTACATTGCAAAGCATGAGGCTGCCCCATCCAATTCGACTCATTCAGACCACCTCTTCCTATTTTCATTCACAGATCGAAATAAAACGAAATAAAACGATATGGTATCTATAACATTGGAAACGGGAGAGCGGCAATGAGCGATGTGCAGATGGTCAAAAAAGACAAGTTTGTAGATATGGTTACAGCTACAGCGCAAGTGGATCTGAAATTGAGCGATTTTTATCCACGCTCAGCGCTCGTCTCGAAGGTGACGACGGTGGAAACACCTCGTTTTCCAGTGATTGACTACCATAATCACCTCGATTCGCTTGATCCGGTAGCTGTTCTGGAGGTCATGGATGCTTGTGGAATCGAAAAGATTGTAAACATCACAATGCAGGTTGGGGAATCAGCCTTTCAGATTATGGATCGTTTCCATGCGACCGATTTGAAGCGATTCTTCACCATTGGGTGGATGGATTGGTCGGATCTAGAGAAGTCGAATTTTGTGCAGCTGACGATCGATCGTCTTCATCAGCTCGTCGAACGCGGTGTCATAGGTATCAAATTTTGGAAGGACTTTGGTCTTACGCTTCGCGATCAGAACGGCGGGTTACTCAGAATCGATGACGAGCGTTTTGTTCCTATCTTCGAAGAATGCGGAAAATTAAAACTTCCTGTCATGTTTCACACGGCAGATCCAACCGCCTTCTTCGATCCGATTGATGCTAACAACGAACGCTATGAGGAGCTGGCGGCACATCCCGATTGGGGATTTCATGGTGTTCCGGTGACGAAACGAGAACTGATTGAACAAAGAAATCGGGTGATTACACGCCATCCGGAGGTGCAGTTCGTTGGCGCTCACTGCGCCGAGTGCAGCGAAGATCTTGATTATCTTTCTAGACAACTGGATGCTTTGCCCAATCTTCAAATAGATTTCAGTGCACGCAGTCCTGAGCTAGGCCGGCAGCCTTATTCGGCGCGAAACTTTTTCCTGAAGTATGCGGATCGAATTCTCTTCGGGACGGACCTGCTGCCCACGGTTGAGATGTATCGTCTTTATTACCGTTTTCTGGAAACCGATGATGAGTATTTTGAATATCCCTCCCATGCGTCTAGACAGGGACGCTGGAATATCTACGGCCTATTTTTACCAGAAGATGTTTTGCGAAAGGTTTATCGCGAGAATGCGCTGAAGCTGTTTCCTCCTTACTAGCCGACACTTTGCTGCCATATTTCCGATGGTCGATTCATGATAAGAATTTGCATGGCATAAAAGAAGGGCGAGCCAAATGGCTCGCCCTTCTTTGGTTATTTTCCTCTCGGTTAGAACATGACCTTGACTGCAAGTTGAATGCTGCGGTTGTCACCAGACGTTGTCGATATTTTACCCACTGTGGAGGTAGTTGAGATATTTGACGCGGGCTGGGAAAAGATCGGATGGTTGATAATGTTATAGGCCTCAGCACGGAACTGAGTATTGATCCGCTCGAAGAGTCGAAAGGTTTTGATCGCCGAGAAATCGACCTGTGCTGTTCCTGGTCCGCGAAGCACGTTTCGGGTAACGTTGCCCTGCAGCGCTTGTCCTGGATCCACAAAAGCCGAAGGATCAAACCAACCTTTAGTGGGTGACGGATTCTGCTTCTTCGCGCTTGCGATCGTTCTTCCCGGGGCAAGGTTAACTCGCCCGGGGGTATAGGTGCCGAAGGTTGCGCCTGATCGAGAGACTGAGAAGGGATAACCGCTACGAAGCTGAATGGCCGGCTGAATCGACCATCCTCCCGCAATCGCATTCCCGACGCCATTCTGCAACAGCGCATGACCTTTGCCGAAGGGAAGCTCATAACCACCGCTCATCACCGCGCGATGAGGAACGTCAAATCGGCTATAAGAGTAGTCGAATCCGAAATCAGTTGAATAGGAGGTATCGTTTGCTTCGACCTCGCCGGAGTTATTGTCCAGGTTCTTCGACCATTGATAGCTAGCCAGGAAGTAGAGACCATTCTTCGCCCGCTTCTCCACCTTTGCAGAAAGACCATTGAAGTTTGCCGTTGCAGCATTCCTACTGGTCAAGATTCCATGCTGGAACTGCGGGAATGGGCGAACATTTTGATTGATAGGATTACTACCTCCCGTAGAGGTCACGCCGGGAAACAGCAGATCCATGTTCTGGTCATAGCGCTTCCACAGCTTACGTGTCGCGCTGGCAGTATAGGCAAGTTCAAAGATCATGCCATGACCAATGTCCTGCTGAACGCTGGCCGTCCACTCATAGGTATAGGGCATGGAGTTGTTCGGGTTGATTGAAAAAGGCGCAGGCAAACCCGCGGACCCGAGCGTGGGATCGGGGAATGCCTTCTGCACGAAGATATTGCTCAACGACTGCTGGTAGTAAAGAGGTGCTGCATATCGAGTAAACTGCAGCTCATTGGTATTGATGTTGTCGAAGAAGATGCCACCGCCTACGCGAAAAACAGTTCCCGGATATGCCTCATACGCAACCCCGAGACGAGGACCGAATCCTTTTCTTCTGGGCTGAAGGATACCTGGCTTGTAGGTGGAATCTGTGACGACATACTGCAGAAAGGCCTGCGGGATGAAAGCGGGCACCTTGCTGTACTTAATCTTCCCAACAGTTGGGTCGAGGGTTCCTTCGAGGCCGTTCTGCTCCACGAACGGCGAGTTGTACTCCCAACGCAGTCCGGCATTGACGGTTAGGCCATGTCCAAGCTGCCATACGTCGCTAAAGAAGGCGCCGTAGGTGTTGTCACGGTAGTGGCCACGGGTGTTGCCGTAGTTGCCGTTGCAGGCTGACGTGCAATAACCACGCTGATAATTTTCAAGAGCGGAGTAGAGCGTGCCATCAGCTTTGTACTTCTGATTTGCAGCGCAGGTCCCAGCACTTGTTGGCGTCGCTGCAGTGCAAGCAGCAAAACTGAACGAACCGGTCGAGTTATTGTCTGCCAGCAGAATCACACGACGATTTTGAAACTGGAAGCCCATTTTGAAGGTGTGCTTGCCGTGAACAATGCTGAGCGAATCACCGAAGCTGAGGATGTTCTCATTTCCACCCTGGTTTGTCACCTGATCGCTGATAGTAGAAAAAGGAGCAATCGTGATTGAGGCACGACCATACTGCGATGGAGTGTTCAGGCCGGAGACAAACTTCAAACCTTCCTGAGATGCGTAGTTCACACCGGGATTGAGAGGAACACCGAGCTCCCAGTTGTAATACTGGTTATAGGCTGCCCGGACCTCATTCACGATATTGGGTGTGATCAGGAATGTATGGCCGATGACTCCGTTCCGACCAATCAACTGGTTGTTGATACCGCCCTGCACTGACGGAATAAACTCAGTCGAGTTGAAATCAATATAACGCTCGAAGAGCTGATTGCGCGGAGTCAACGTCTGATCCGAACGGATGGTGTACTGATCATAATTATCCGTAGTCGTCTGATAGTTGACATAGTTATTACCGCCGTTGGCATTCGGATCGATATTCGGGACCGGAACTGTAGGGTTGATCACAGACGCCAACAAATTGACGTTCGGATCAATCGTCCCAAGCTGAGCTTGCGTCGGGAAGACACCAAATTGCGGCGTAGAACGGTTGGTGCGCAGTCCTTCAAAACCACCGAAGAGGAAGACTTTGTCCCTTACGATTGGTAACCCCAGCGTTCCACCATACTGATGCCTCGTGAAGTCCGGCTTAGGACCATTCTTCGAAAAATAGTTACGAGCGTCGAAGACACTATTGCGCGCAAACTCGTAAGCGGAACCATGGAACTGATTCGATCCCGATTTTGTGACCATGGAGACCACAGCCTGACCCTGTCCATACTCCGTCGAAAAGGAGTTACGCAACAGGTTGAACTCCTGCAGCGTATCAACGTTCGGCTGCATTGCCATGTTGTTGAACCGGACCGAACGGATGTAAGTGCCATCTAGCACATAGTTGGTGGATGATCCGCGACCGCCATCGACCGTGATGTAAAGATTGCGGTTACCGGTACGATTCGGATTGCCGGTCTGTCCCTGCTGCGGTGGAGAGACACCTGGCGCAAGCGTTGCAAGCTGCAAAACGTTACGACCATTCAGCGGAAGATCAGTGATTTGTTTCTGGTCGATCACCTGGCCAACCGTAGCTTCACTCGTCTGCAGTTGTGGAGGCAGGGTGCTCACTTCAACGGTCTCAGTGCGCTCACCGATGCTAAGGACGACAGAACCGTTTGCGGTCTTGCCGATTTCCACGTCAATTGAAGGAATCGTACTGGTTTTGAATCCCTCTTTTTCAATCCGAATTTTATAGTTCGCAGGAGGAATATTGGGGACAGACCAGTCTCCATTGTCGTTGGTTGTGGTCGTACGTTCGGCTCCGGTCGCATTATTTACCAGGTGAACCGTCGCTCCTGGAACACTAGCTCCCGTTTGATCCGTAACTCTTCCGACTGCGTCCGAGCTCGAGCTCGCCTGGCCATAAGCAAATGACGACACAGCTAAATTGAACGCGATGATGGACGCAGCCATCACCAGCAACGCAAACGACCCAGAACGAAGGATTCCGAATAGCCATTTGCCCATGGTCTTGTGTTTTGTGGTTATGCTCCGAGATCGTACAGATGCGCCTGAACGCACGCTCTCTTCCCGGATCGTTGCGATATTCATTGAGGAAGCCTCCCAAGTTTCCCGGCTCTCCAGAAGCACGGGTTTGCACTGCTGAACTGCCACAGACTCTACTGCGGAAGAATCATAGAAATCGTAATTTTGAGACGTCTCATTTGCGCGGGAATCGTACTTACGCTGAAAGTCCGATGTCAAGACAAATTCTTGAACAGTACTTTTTGTTCCAACAAAAGTTTTTTGGGCTGTGTAGATACAGGTGTTTGCGAGCAGGAAAAATCTTTAGCAGCATCGCTGAACAATTGTGGAATTCAGTGCAGGTCCGCAGCCTCCGCATTTACTAAACACGGCCACGGACCCACCTTCTGCACTTATCTCACACTGACGACGGCGACTTCGAATGGCTCCAAATTAAGTTTCCGGCCCTGCATGGGACGAGATCTTGCTGGGTTATCTCCGGTGGATGGAGCAACAAATGAAATGGAGGACACCGACGTATCTTCAGGTAGATCAATCTCCTGCGGCCTAGAGCGCTTGTTGATCACCAAAACCTTCTTTCCCTGATTCGTCTCAAATGCCTGCACGGTAAGATCCCGATTGCGCTCGTTCGTTTCGACTAAACGGTCACCTGGACCAAAATTGTCTTTCAAGAGCTTTAGTACCCAGAAACGGGGATTAGGCTGAGCCGTGTCGTAGTTCATCATGCTGACACTGGGATACTGAGTCGGGTAGCCCACCAGTTGCGATTCTCCGACGACGTCGACGGACATCTTTGCTGCCTCGATGTAGAGATAGGCATACATTGCCCCTGCAAGATTCCAATATCCCGCGGGCTCGGGCTTTGCTTTATATCCAGGAATACGGTTGCTTTTGCCGTCCTCGGGAAGGATGACACCCAGTTCATTCCAATCCGTCTTCGTCTCAGGAGAGAGACGATGTTTCATCTGCTCAATGTATCGAGCCGTTGCCAGAAAGCCATCGGCTTGATCGAAGAACGTATATTGCATCGCTGAAAACGGCTCCGACTCAGACGGAGATGCATAAAAGTGATACGTCAGAAAATCAAGATGAGCGCCGGAAGCGTGATTGGCAGGGTTCAGAAAGTATTCATACATCGCTCCGTGGGTTCGTGGAGAAGCAGAGGCGACTGCCATGAATTTGAGATCCGGATCGACCTTAAGCATAGCGGCCGTCACAGCGTCGTAAAACTTCGTGTAGCCCTCAGGAGTCCAGTGATGCTCGAAGTCTACCTCGTTGAGAACCTCCCAATAAGCAAACTTATAGTGGTGCCCCGATTCGTGCCATTTGCCGTTTTCATCGGTAAAGCCTCCCTTCTCATACCAGCTCAATAACCTAGCATAGTAATCCGCCGCCTCTTTCATCGAAGAATCTTTAAGTTCCGTTCCCTGGGTGTAGTCCCAATAAACTTGATTTGGATCTTCCGGATAGATAACCGGTTTGTCTGTCTTCCATAACCAGGCGGGCATCGTGCTGAAATTCATCACGACTGAGTGCCCCTCCGTCGCCTTCATGAAATCCTCAAGGGTCGGATCAATATATTTGAAATCCCAAGAAGTCTTATCCTTCATGGGAGGCCGCAATTCGGCTACCGCCTGCCGCGGATATGGCAACCACGGCACATAACGCACATAATCGGCGCCAAGCGTTTTCAGTGCGGCAAAGGAGCCGTCATGCAACTTAGCCCCTCGATTTAGCTGTGGGTTGACCACCACCTGCAATGTCGGCGTCGACTTCGACTCAATTACAGTCTTCGACCAATCGATCTTTAAATCCTGCGTGGCAGGCTGTTGTGCGCAGGTGATGGATCCTGAAAGTGTTAAACCAGCTACCGCGATCCATAAAAGTAAAGGACACTTGTTCATAAATTCTCCTGGAGGCGTCAGTACAAATTCACGGCGAGAGACTAGAGAAGCGTGACCAGCCTGGGCAAGGCATTTTAGAGATTTCTCAAAAGTTCATAATCTGAAATACCATCTTCGGAAAAACGTCATATGACTGGAAAGTCTCCGTGAATTGCAGGGCCTTTCCTTCGGCGTTCAGCATTTCGCTCCGTGGAAGCTCATTTACAGACCTGATGGAAGCCAAGGCCTAAGAGGGTTGCAACTTTTTGAAGCTGAGAACTCAGGTGACCGACTCCGATCGCGCAATGATGAGCAGGCCCAAAAGAGTTCCAAGCCTCAATAAATCCACGAGCGCCGGTGGGAAACCGATAACGGCTATTTGTATTACCGATTTCAAGGATCGGTCCCGGAACGCTCTCACCTTCCGCTATTAGCAACGAAAAGCCTTTCTGCTTATCTTCAACTACGGATAGCAAGGTTACAGGTCCATATTTCACAGCCATCTCCACCGATAAACCACCACCCACTTTTCCGTGATAAACCTGCAAGGGGCGAACTCTAATTTTGTTCTGTGCAATGCGAGGATGACCCGGTCCATCATGTCCCATCAGAACAAGATCATCAGTAAAATCCACAGCATAATACTCTGTAAAAGAACCGCCCGCACCGAGTTCATCCAGAATCTTCATTGCCAGAACATTTTTGACTTCATATTCTCCGGCGACCGGAACTCCGTTTCCGGTAAGAAGCGATGTCCCTAGAATGATCGAGCTCATCGTGTTCTCGTTCTCGCTAATGCCCGATCCCATGTAGTAATAGGCCAACATATCGAGATTATTGCCGGCGACCAGCTTATCCAGCGCTACAGCAGTTACTGCAGCGCGATCAAGCTCAGACACGGAACAATCCTCATCAATAGTAAAAAAGCGGTGGAATTCTGCGAATTTGTCGGCTATCTCTTCTTTTTGTATCTCGCGCCTCAAAGCACTTAGCTGATCCACTTCGAGAATCTCAATATAAGTCCCAAACCGCCCGCTGACCTGTGCCAGATCGGTAGCAATATCGAGCATACCGCTGTAGTAATGCCCCATAAGTCCCATGCGACTCTCGCTCAACATCTTTGTGATTCTTGCAGCGTTCAGCCACTCCTCCAACGCGTTCCAGCAGGTGGGATCGTCATGCAGCATGCCGGTCACTTGGTAAAACGGAATTTCAAGGCGACGCAGAACATTCGCGATTTCCGGTACAGGGCAGGCACTGCAGAAGGTGAGCCATTCTCCTGTCATCGCGGTCCGATCACCCATCTTGTTGAATCGCTCGTAGTTGATTGCAGCTTTGGGCTGCAGATTCAGAAGAATCACCGGAACTTTTGCCCGTTGAATTACAGGAAGAATCACGGAAGAAAGCGAGTACGTTGTGACATACACCAGCAGAAGATCAATCTCCTGTTGACGGCATGCGCGGCCCGCGTCGATAGACTTCTGATGACTGTCAACCAGCCCAAGATTGATTACGACCCTACCTTTTCGTTCAATTTTTTTTTGGGCTACCTCGACATAACCTCGAAGCCGTTCTTCAAGCCCTTCAAACTGGGGCCAATAGGTCTGCAATCCAAGACCGATCAGCCCAATTCGAAGACTTGTCTCCTTCTTTGCCACAGCAATCTCCTCACGTTTTCAATTCTCCTGCAGGCATAGCTTATGAGCATTGCAAAGTGGAGGGCTATACTTTTCTCTCGCTAACGCAGATTTCATAAAGTGAAATAAGGAATGAAAATTCATCACAACAGAGCTTATTAACACACCAAATCTCATTCCATCGCTCGTTAGATTGTTAGCGGGAATCGTTCATAATATGAAATTCAAAAAAAATCCTTATAGGATTGACGGACAACGAAAACCCTTCATGAAGAGACGCGGAAAAGTCGCACCGGAAAAAGCTCACTCCCCTTACAACATTCAGGTAGTGCAACGAGCCTGCGATATTCTGAAATGCTTTCAACAAGACTCCTCGGTGCTTTCCTTGAACGATGTGGTGGCCAGGACAGGTCTGAACCGTACAACAACCTTTCGTCTCTTAACAACGCTAGTGGAGCAGGGGATGCTGGAGCGCCCATCTAAAAACCAATATCGGGCGATCGGCCAGTCATGGCGTCGTCGCAGATATCGTTTCGGTTATGCCTCCCAAAGCGAAGAGTTTTCTTTTTCACGTCTTGTCTCTGCCAGTATTCGCAGTGCTGCTTATGAAGCAGGCGTAGAGCTTCTTGAACTTAGCAACCGGTATAGCCCAACAATTGCTATCCGAAATGCCGAGCAGTTCGTGCGCGAGCGTGTCGATCTGGTCATCGAATTTCAGACGAACCAGCAGAGTGCTTCTATCGTATCTTCACGGCTCATCGAAGCTGGAATTCCCATTATTGCCATCGAAATCCCTCATCCTGGGGCTGATTACTATGGCGCGAATAACTATCGTGCCGGCCTTCTCGCCGGACATGCCCTTGCACGGGCAGCCATTCAGCAGTGGCGGGGACAGGTCGATGAGGTTCTTCTACTGGAACTGCAGATGGCCGGTCCTCTTCCTCGTTCACGGCTCACTGGGACCCTTGCAGGGATTCGCGAAATTCTTCCTAAGATTTCCGATCAAAAGGTACGCTTTATCAACGGCAACGGACGCTTTGAGAACAGCCTCGAAGCCACACGCCGCTATTTGCGTCAAAACAAGCTGAAGCACGTCTTGATTAGTGGCCTTAACGATCCCAGTTGTCTCGGGGCTTTGCAGGCCTTTGAAGAAGCAGGGAGACTTATGAACTGCCTGATAGTTGGTCAAAATGCCAGCATCGAAGCGAGGCGAGAGATGCGGAGGACCTCTTCCCGTGTTGTCGGTTCAGTTGCTTACTTTCCTGAACGTTATGGAGAAGCAGTTCTTTCTCTCGCATTGGACAAACTCCAAGGAAGGGAGATTCCCCCCGCAACCTTTGTGCGGCATCAGATGATTACAGCGGAGAACATCAATTCTTTCTATCCCAATGACAGCTTGATTGAGTCGGAGGGCAATGACTCTCTGCTCTACAGCCATCACTAGTCTGTTACTTTTCACGATTCGAGACATCAAACCAATCTCCAATGACCACTCAGCGGAAACTTCTCCCACGCAGCTTTTACCAACGCTCTCCAGAAATGGTTGCACATCATCTGCTGGGTAAGGTTCTCACCCATCATTATCGCGGAGAAGAACTATCGGGCAGAGTGATTGAAGTCGAAGCGTATTTAGGTCTTACTGATCCGGCGTCGCACGCCTTCATTGGAAAAACCGCACGCAATGCCGTACTGTTCGGCCCCCCGGGCATCGCTTATGTGTATTTCATCTATGGAATGCATTACTGCCTTAATGTCTCATGTTTGCCCGATGGAGAGCCCGGTGGAGTGCTCTTTCGCGCGCTGTTCCCGCTAAAAGGTCTATCGACGATGGCACGATTACGAGGTCTCGCAGAGAACGCTAAACCGAAACAATTGACCGGAGGTCCCGGACGGTTATGCGAAGCGATGGGAATCTCTCGCGAGGCTCAAAATGGAATCGACGTCACACGGCATCACTCTGCTCTGCAAATCTTTGACGATGGCTACGAGGTGAAGACTATTACGGCTACTCCACGCATTGGCATTAGTAAAGCCGCAGAACGTCCATTACGTTTTCTCCTTACATCCCCATAGGACTCACTATTGTCGACATTCTCCGCAAAATCCGTCCACCGCTTCCCGTGCAAGCGAAGCGGAGGCGAAGACGTCCTTTCTATCCCACAAACATCTCGTTTTCACGCTTTTATTGACAACATGAGTTATAAAGTGATAACCCCATGAAATGCTAGCCGAAGAAGAGAAGATCGCCTCCCATGAGGAGAGGCGCGCGCAGGTAGAGCGGGTATTGGGAAGTAATAGCTTTCGCAGCTCCGAGGTTCTGCGCAAATTGCTTACGTACCTTGCCGAAAAGGAAGCCAGTGGAGAGGCGGACCAGCTTAAGGAATACGTAGTGGCAATCGAAGGTCTCGGAAAGCCCACCTCTTATGACCCCCAGCAAAATTCCACGGTTCGTATTCAAGTAGGAAGACTTCGCCAGAAACTCGCTGAATATTACCGCACCGAAGGCATTCATGACCCATTGCTGATCGACTTGCCGAAAGGTCGATTCAGACTGAATTATGAACAGCGACCAATCTCAACGAATGAACCAGCTCGTTCCATCGAGATCCCAGAGGCTATAGAGTCGCCGGTTCCTACACCACTCATTGCCCCCAAAAAACGAAGCTGGAGAGGTGTGCTCCTAGGCTCCGGAGCAGGTCTGCTCTTGGTTCTCATCGGCTACCTTGCTCTCCAGCTTCTACACGGATCTATCGCAAATTCCCATGGAACTTCTTCGGCGTGGTCTCCAGAGATGGAAGATCTGTGGAAGCCTTTTGCCTCATCTGCACGACCGCTGATCCTTTCGATAGAAGATCCGCTCTTTGTTGAAGTCCGATCGAAACCGGGGGTTTACTATCGCGATCGTTCCTTGAACGAGTGGGATGATGTGCAAAATTCTTCGGAACTCAAACAATTGTCGAAATTACATAACAGCACTAATCTGCAGCCCAGCCGTTACTACACTGCGTTTGGAGAAGCAGAGGCAGCTTTCTATCTCGGAAAGCTCTTCGGAACGCACACACAGAACATCTCGATCATGAGAACCAGCCAACTCTCCTGGCATCAGATTGCTGATAACAATATTGTTTTTGTCGGCGTACAGAACTTGTTCTTCGAGCAACTCCAGGGAATGCCAGTCGCAAGCGAACTTGTGGCCAACCTCGAAGGTGTCAAAAATACTCATCCTGCCCCAGGCGAGCCATCTTTTTTCAAAGATGAATATGTCACGGCACCTACAGAACAGGGAGTCGTCTATGCTCTTGTCACTCATGTATCAGGCCCGATGCGAAGCAATGATGTTCTCAGCTTTACCAGCATCCGCTCCCCTGGCTATGTAGGAGCAGTACGATTCTTCACTAACCCAGATACGGCTCGAATTGTCGCAAATCACCTGAAGGCAGCAAATAACGGCAAAATGCCACGAGCCTATCAGGTTCTCCTTCGAGTGCACTTCAAAGACGATGTCCCGACGGAGACAACCTATGTACTGGGACGAGTCCTGCAATAGGACTATCGTGTTCAAAATGTCTTGTCAGTCACATTCTGCAGACTGAAGTCTTGCGTTCCGCGTGAACCGGAAAGCTGAATATCTGTGCATTCTTTTAGCAGAAAATTGCCCTCTCTGGAGGGAAACGGACTCTTGATTCGAAAGAGATCCAGATCATGAACATTCTGCGCCCAGACTGCAACACGAGGATCTGTCGATGCCAGAGCAAATTCAACGTGAGAGACATCGATCCCCTTAATGTTTCGAAGGAAAAGTCCGTGCGCTGGAAAATCTCCCTGACGTGTTGGGTCGGGATAGCTCTTTTCATACTGTCCTGGAATCAAGTCTGCCATTGCTTGGGGAGCATTTCCTACCTGATGGAAATAGATGTTCGAAAGATGAACGTCTTCAATCAAGGCTGAAGGAATGCCGGCAACAATTCCTGGTTGAATTGACGATGAGTTATAGCTGATGAAATTGTCGACAAAAACTCTTCTGACAGTACCTACTTTGGCATCCGCGGGACCCCGCATTCGAGCACACAAACGGATGTAAAGAGGTGATACCGTGCACTCGCGCATCGTGATATTCGTAATAGCAATGTCTTCCAACAACGCTCCATCCGCACTTTCAAGTGCAATTCCGCGGCTACCCTCGCAGACACAGTTGGAGATCGTGATATTGCGAAAACCGCCGTTCGACTCGGTCCCGCACTTGATGCGGCCAGTTGCTTCTTTACTGTTGGCGAGCTTGCCCACTTTGAATGTACCGTCGAGCAGACTGCCTATTTCATATTTTCCTGTCGTATAACAGTTCGTAATCGTTACATTATCTGTAGATCGTGCATAACCGAGCGCGTAAGAGCTCTTCGGGCAGATTGCATCATCCTCCGGCGAATTGACCGTACAGTTTGAAACCCTCACATTGCGGCAGCAGTCTATATCGATCCCATCCCGGTCGGTATCGATCTTTAGATTGTCAATCGTTACGTTATCTACTCCGGTTAGCAAGATGCCAAAATGCCCACCTTTCAGAATTGAAAAATCCCGAAACGTAACATTACGGCAGTTTTTCAATGCGATTG
>Ga0310811_10005344_pt1 | contig 16244 bp, 16 predicted proteins | sample YCmetagenome_FD_207642 | JGI IMG/M metagenome (GOLD analysis project Ga0310811, IMG submission 207642) | Soil microbial communities from experimental microcosm in Duke University, North Carolina, United States - YC | ecosystem: Engineered > Artificial ecosystem > Soil microcosm > Unclassified ...
GCCGCTGCGCAAGCGCAGCCTGCCAGGCCCGCCAACGGTCTCAATCCGGCGCGCCAGATTCCGCATGGCATGATGAAGACCACGCGGATGTTCAGATACCCCAAAGGCTATGGCAACGGCTTGGCGGTGGCGCCGGAAGGGCTGTGGGTCGCGGAGCAGAAGTTGACGGGCGATTCGGCCAGGCGCTACGGCCTTCCCGAACCCGCCGACATCCGCGAGGCGGCGTGGCTGCTCGATTGGAACGGCAAGCTGCTCAAGACGGTGATGACCAACTGCCGCAACTGCTCCGGCATGGCTTATGGCGATGGCTGTGTGTGGATGATGGCCAACCAGGAACCGCAGGGCTGCTTCCAGGTCGACATGAACGGAAATCAGGTCAGCCACCGCCAGATTCCGCTGGGCATGCCGGGACAGGATGGCGGCGGCAGCCATGGCGCGCAATGGCGCGACGGCAAATTGTGGATTGCGGCGCTGCGGCCCAAGCTGTTGCTGCGCGTCGATCCCAAGACCTGGCTGCCGGAAGTGGCGATTTCGACTTTCCAGATGCCGGACAAGCCGCGGTCACACGACCTGACTTTGGACGATGAGGGCAATATCTGGCTGGTCAATGGCAATGACAGCACCAGCTACAAGGAAGGTCGCCCCGGTCTGGTGAAGTATGACGGCAAGACCGGCCAGGTTGCCGCCACCTATGATTTCGTGCCCGGCTCCGCCGATCCGCATGGATTGGAATTCCATAACGGCACGCTGATCAGCTGCGATGCCGGCATCCATCCCGGCTGGCCGAACAATGACAGCCCGCATGCCGGCTGGGTGTTCAAGATCGAGCCGGCTTGACGGCTAATCCACGCGAAATCCGGGACGCGTGGTCACGTAGCTGGAATCCACCTGCGAAATGCTGGAACAGCCCAACAGCTTCAAGGTGCGGATGATGTCGGCGCGGAAGATGTCGATGGCGCGCTGGATTCCGGCATCGCCCGCCGCCGCCATGCCATAGGCATAGCCGCGGCCCAGCAGCACCGCCTTGGCACCAAGCCCGATCGCCTTGACGACGTCGGAGCCGCGGCGGATGCCGCCGTCGAACAACACTTCGGTTTTGTCGCCCACCGCTTCGACAATGCCTGGCAAGACGCGCAAGGATCCCGCCACCCCATCCAACTGCCGCCCGGCATGGGTGGAAACCACAATGCCGGCCGCGCCCGCATCCACCGAACGCCTGGCGTCGTCCGCCGTCATCACGCCCTTGATCACAATGGGGCCGTCCCATTGCCGGCGGATCCAGTCCAGGTCGGTCCAGGACACTTGCGCCGATTCCAGCGCGGCACCGACATCGATCGCCGCCATGGGACCGGAGCCGGGCACCACGATATTGGGAAAGGGACGCGTCATGCCGTCGGCAAGGAACGCCGCCAGCCAATAGGGATGCGACAGTATGTTGGGAAGGTAGGGAATCTTGGCGAAGGGATTGCTGCCCATCAACGCCTTCATGCCGTTGCGCACGTCGCGCTCGCGATTGCCTGCCACCGGCGTGTCGATGGTGACGAACAGTGCCTTGTAACCGGCCGCCTTGGCCCGCGCGATGGAGCCTTCCGCGGCGCCGCGTCCGCCCGCGAGATAGAGCTGATAGAAGGTCGGGCCGGACGATTCCTTCTTCACATCCTCGATCCGATGGCCGGACATGGTGGACAGGATATAGGCGGTGCCGTTCTTGCCCGCGACATTCGAGGCCGCCAGCTCGCCCCGCGGATGCATCAGCCGCGAATAGCCGATGGGGCCCAGCAGGAAGGGCAGTTCCAGCTTATGCCCCAACACCGTCACGCCCAGCTCGCAGCTCGGTGTCGCCACCGCAAAGCGCGGCTTGAAGATCACCTCCTGATAAGCGCGCTCGCTGTCCTTGAGCGTCACCTCATCGTCAGCCGCGCCGTCCAGGTAATCGAACACCGCATCCGGCAGGCGCCTGCGCGCCAGGTCACGCAAATCCTTGATATTGACGACGCGGGGAGAGGCGAGATTCATCGGAAAATGGGCCCGGGTGACAGCGCGGCTCTTATGCCCGCAAATCCCTGCCCCTGCAAATTCCGCCTTTCAAAAGGCGGAGAGTCCGGTTTGCGCCCGGCCCAGCACCAGGGCGTGGATGTCATGGGTGCCTTCATAGGTGTTGACGGCCTCCAGGTTCAGCACATGGCGGATGACATGATAATCGTCGGCGATGCCGTTGCCGCCATGCATGTCGCGCGCCGCGCGCGCGATTTCCAGCGCCTTGCCGGCATTGTTGCGCTTCAACAGGCTGATGGCTTCCGCCGCCAGCTTGCCCTGTTCGAACAGCCGCCCTGCCTGGAGGCAGGCGGTCAGCCCCAGCGCGATCTCGGTCTGCATGTCGGCCAGCTTCTTCTGGTAGAGCTGGTTGGCGGCCAGCGGCCGGCCGAACTGTGTGCGTTCCAGGCCATAGGCTCGCGCCGCATGCCAGCAGAATTCCGCCGCCCCCATCGCGCCCCAGGCAATGCCGAAGCGCCCGTGATTGAGGCAGGCGAACACCGATTTGAGGCCTTCCGCGTCCGGCAGCAGCCGGTCTTGCGGGATTTCGACGTCCTCCATCACAATCTCGCCGGTGGCGCTGGCGCGCAACGAGAATTTGCCTTCGATCTTGGGCGTGGTGAGTCCTTTGTCGCCCCGCTCCAGGATAAAGCCGCGAATCCGGCCGTCCAGCTTGGCCCAAACCAGCAGCACATCGGCGACCGGCGCATGGGTGATCCAGCTTTTGCTGCCCGACAAGACAAAGCCGGTCTTGCCGCGTTGCGCCTTGCTTTGCAGCGAGCCCGGATCGGAACCGGAATTCGGCTCGGTCAATCCAAAGGCGCCGACCCATTCTCCCGAAGCCAGTTTGGGCAGATATTTCTCCCGCTGTTGCGCGCTGCCAAAGGCGTGGATGGGATGCATCACCAGGCTGGATTGGACGGACAAAGACGAGCGGAAGGCGGAATCCACCCGCTCGACTTCCCGCGCGATCAAGCCATAAGAAACCGGCGAGGCGCCGCCGAACTCGGGCAAAGTGCTGCCCAGCAAGCCCAGCCTGCCCATCTCGCGCACCACGGCGCGGTCGAATGTCTCGTTGCGGTGCATGTCGCGCACCAGCGGCATCAAGCGTGATTGCGCCAGGCCCCGGGCGCTGTCGCGCACCAGCTTTTCCTCTTCGCGCAGCGAAGAGTCCAGCATCAGCGGATCGGCCCAATTAAATTCAGGCCAGGCAAATTCAGGCCAGGCGTGCGCCATTCCGGTCAGCCCCAAAAACGAGAAGGCGACATGCCTCTCCAGCCGGAAAAGCATATCGCCATCTCATATCCGCCCGCAAACCGGCGGATCAATTCGACTTGGTGACTTGGCCCTCCGCCACGCCCGCCTTGCTGCCGACACCCGGATTGACCGGATTTTCCTTGTCGGGTGGGGTGGGCATGATCTTGTCCTCATGGCCCGGCATTTTGGCCTGGGTGGCGGGCTCGGTCGCCGGCTTGCCTTTGCGCAGATCGTGCGCCTGGGGATTTGCCATCACAGTCTCCCAAAACATCTTCGAGAGTCATAACGGCTGAAAGGCGGCAAGGTTTCAGCCGGCCAGGTTGAACATCCAGTCGGCGATATCGCGATCCACCTGTTCCCCTTCCAGGTCGCGCAGCAGCATGTGATAGCCATGCTCGTAGCGTTTCACCTGGGCCTTGCCGCCCAGTCCCGCGATCACCGCCTGGGTCGGTTTGGCGGGAATGATCTGGTCGTTGGCCCCATAAAGAAACAAGACCGGCGGCGCGGCCTTGATCCGTTCCGGCGCGGCGCGCGCTTGGTCCATCAAATTCACCAGCCCGAACAGCGTGTCGGCGCGGGTCTTTTTCTGGAACAGAGGATCGCGCGCCAAGGCCCGCAGCATTTCGATATTGTCCGACGGAATGATGGTCACCACACGGCTGGCGGCATTGTTGGACAGGATCAGGCCGGGCAAAAGATGCGCCGCCAGGAACAAGGCCGCCCGGTAGGTCAAGGGCATGTCGCCGCGCGACCAGACCGCCGGAGACACCAGGATCACGCCGTCGACAGGCGGCGGCGCCTGCGAGCCCAGCGCCGTCAACACCACGGCCCCGCCCATGCTTTCCCCCAGGGCAAAAACCGGCAGGCCGGGATAGCGCGATTTGGCGGCGGCAATCGCATCGTTCAGATCGGCACGCATCGCATCGGCGCCGGCCCAGATGCCCGGCCTGTCGCTGCGTCCGAAGCCGCGCTGGTCATAGGCCAGCGTGGTGATGCCCAACTTCGCCCACACTTTGGCGGGCATGTCGAAGGCATTGGAATAATCGCTCATGCCGTGCAGCGCCACGATCACCGCGCGCGGCTTTGCGCCTTCGGCGTCCCAATGGCGCAGCGGCAGCCTTGTTCCGTCACGCGCGACAAGGACCTCACTGGTCAGTTGCGGCGTCATGCCACCCTCCATTGAGGGCGCGAAACTGGGCGCGCAGGCGCACAGAAGCAAAGCCAGGAACAACGGAGCAAGCCGCACATCACACCTTCCGGCTAGAAAGGTAACAGGCCAATCATGGCGCCGGAAAGGCCGCTGGCCATGGTTCCCGCCAGCAGCGCCTTCAGCGCCAGCGAGACGACCTCGTCGCGGCGTGCGGGGATCAACGCGCTCATGCCCGCGATCAAGATGCCCACGCTGGCGAAATTGGCAAAGCCGCACATGGCATAAACCATGATCTGGACGCTGCGCGGCTCCAGCGATCCCGCCGGCAGCGCGGCGAGCCTCACATACGCCACCAGCTCGGTCAGGATGATCTTGATTCCCATCAGCCCGCCCGCCACGCCCGCCTCTTTCCATGGCACGCCCAGCAGCCAGACAAAGGGCGCAAACAGCCAGCCCAGCATCCGCTCCAGGGTCAGCGGCGCGCCGCCCACCGCCGGCAGGTGGGCAAGGATGCCGTTGGCCAGCGCCATCAGCGAGGTGGTGACGATCAGCATGGCCAGGATCTGCAGGTAGATCTTCAATCCGTCCTCGGTGCCCTGCGCCATGGCGTCCATGGTGGAGCGGTAATGCACGCTCTCCTGTTTTTCGCTGAGATCGGTTTCTGCCGGTCCGGGCACCATGATGCGCGCCATCATCACGCCCCCCGGCAGGGACATCAGCGAGGCCACCAGAATATGACCCAAGGCGCCCGGCAGCACGTCCTTGAGGATGGTGGCATAGAGCACAAACACCGTGCCCGCGATTACCGACAGGCCCACCGTCATCAGGATGAACAATTCCGTGCGGGTCAGGCGCGCCAAATAGGGACGGATCACCAGCTGGCCTTCGATATTGCCCAGGAAGACCGTGGCCGCCGCGCTCAACCCCACCGCGCCGCCCAGTCCCAGGCTGCGTTTCAAGACCAGCGCCAGCCCGTGCACGATGGCGGGCAGGATGCGCCAGTACCAAAGGATCGCCGACAGGGCGCTGATCACCATGATCAAAGGCAGAATGGAAAAGGCCAGGTTGATCATGTTGGCGGGATGGGTGACGGTGAAGGGCGCCGGGCCGCCGCCGATATAGCCGAAAATGAAACTGGTGCCCGCGCCCGTGGCGGTGGAAAGCACGCCCACCACGCCGTTCAAGCGGAACAACAGGTCCCGGATTACCGGCACTTTCAAAAGCAGCAGCGCCAATGCGGCCTGCAGCAGCAAGGTGCCCGCCACCAGGCGCCAGCGGAAAGACTTGCGATCTTCCGACACCGCCCAGGCGGTGGCGACCAACACATAGATTCCCAGCAAGGATTGCAACTGAACCGAATGCAAACGCGCCCCCGCGACATGTCCGACACCCAAGCTACACGATTTCCGGCGCCGCAAAAGCGGTCCTGGAAAAGATGACGGCGGCATGACAGAAGCCCGTGGCGGGACTAGTGTCACCGCGGAATCGGAGCAAAAGTCCTCATCGTGGCCGCAAAACCGGCAAGCTCGGGAAAGATCGCCGCACTGGCCGGCGCACGGGCCTTTCCGCCGCTGATGGTGGTGATGTTCCATTTCAGCGAAGGCCATCATTATAGCGGCTGGCGGCCGCTGGATTTCCTGGCCACCCGCGGTTATCTGTGGGTGGAGTTTTTCTTTGTCCTGTCGGGATTCATTCTGGCCTATGCCTATTGGGCAAGATTGAAGGAGCTGTTCACCCGCTCCGGCTATCTCGCCTTCCTCAGGGCGCGACTGATCCGCCTCTATCCCCTGCACCTGTTCATGCTGCTGTTGCTTCTGGCGATGGTGCTGGGCTTGCGGGCGCTGGCCGCGCAAGGCGGCTATCTGTCCATCTTCGATGCAAAATACCACCAGGATGTCAGCGTCAAGGGATTCTGGCTCAGCCTGTTGCTGGTCCATGCCTGGAACAGCATGGGCACGCTCACCTGGAACGGCGTGTCCTGGTTCGTGAGTGTGGAATTCGCCTTGTGCCTGACTTTTCCCTTGCTGCTTTGGCTGGCGCAGGGCGGATGGCGGCGCGGCGTCGCCCTGATCGCAGCCGGGCTGGCGGGTTTGCTGTCGCTGCTGTTCACCTCCAGGCACGGCTTGGACATCACCTTTCACAATGGCGTGTTGCGGGGCCTGTCGGACTTTTCCATCGTCATATGCGGTCTATCTGGGCCAGACCGCCTGGCTGCTGGCGATCCGCGTTTTCGAGCAGCGGCTTTATCCGCCGCCCTCCAGCCTGGTGCTGGGTGTGCCATTTTCCAGCCTGATCTGGTGGCTTGAGCCGCTGTTGCTGGTCACCGCCTGTGTGCTATGGGGCGGTTTCCTGGCGGAATTCGTCGAGCTGCCCGCCGCCGCGAAACTTCGCCGGCGGTTCGGGCGCCGCCTTGACCCGCAAACCATCCCCACACCATCCTGACCTTCCCAATCATCGCGAGGACCCCCATGGCCATCTCCTTCAAAGACAAGGTCGTCATTGTGACCGGTGCCGGTGGCGGATTGGGCCGGGCCCATGCCCTGCACCTGGCCGGACTTGGCGCAAAACTCGTGGTCAACGACCTGGGCGGTTCGTTGGACGGCAGCGGCGGCAATTCCGCGGCAGCGGAAAAGGTCGTGGCCGAGATTACCGCGGCCGGCGGCGAGGCGATGGCGAATGGCGCCTCGGTCAGCGACGATGCCGGCGTCGCCCATCTGGTCAAGCAGACCATGGACAAATGGGGCCGCATCGACGTGCTGATCGCCAATGCCGGCATCCTGCGCGACAAAAGCTTCGGCAAGATGGAGCTGAAGGATTTCGAGGCAGTGATGAACGTTCATCTGATGGGCACGGTCAAGCCCTGCAAGGCGGTATGGGAGATCATGAAGACCCAAGCCTATGGCCGCATCGTGGTCACAACCTCGTCGACAGGTCTGTACGGCAATTTCGGGCAGACCAATTACGGCGCGGCCAAGCTGTCGCTGGTGGGTTTCATGAATTCGCTCAAGCTTGAGGGGGCTCGCGATAATATCAAGGTCAATGCCATCTGTCCGGTGGCGGCCACCCGCATGACCGAAGCCCTGATGCCGCCCGCCATCCTGGAAATGTTAAAGCCGGAATATATTTCCCCAGCGGTGGCTTACCTGGCGTCGGACGATGCGCCGACCGGCGTAGTTCTCACCGCCGCGGCGGGGGTTTTTGCGGCGGCGCAGCTGGTGGAGACCGACGGCGTCAACCTGGGTCACGGTGCCACAGCCGACGACATCGCGGCGCATTTTGGGGAAATCTGCGACTGGACGACGGCAAAGCATTACGGCCAGGGCGGCGAGCAGAACGCCAAATTCCTGGCGCGCGTCCAGGAAAAGCCGGTTCTGGGCTAGCGCAGTCACACCGCCTCACGCCGTGTTACTGTTTGCGCGCGCCGGTTCGAAAAACTTTTGTGGGTCCGCGAAAAGACTCTTGCGGCGCGTTGCGGATTGCCTCACGCTTCCATCCATGGGCGACCATCGCGGCTTAACTGTTCGCACCGCGCGGCCTGAAGATGCCGCTAGCCTGGCGCGCATCTATATCGAATCCTGGCAAGACACTTATGCGGGCGTAATTTCCCATGCCCTGCTGGGCGCCATGTCGTTGAAAGCGCATACCGCGCGCTGGCAGGCCACGATCAAATCCATGGACCGGCATGGGGGCGCCGTTCTGGTGGCCGAAGAGGCCGGCTTTGGTACGGTCGGGCTTTGCAGCCTGGGCCGCGCGCGCGACCGGGCCTTGGGATTCGAGGGGGAAGTTTACACCCTCTATGTCGATCCGGCCTTTCTGGGCCGCGGCGCGGGACGCGCCTTGCTGTGCGGGGCCTTTGAAGCGCTCAAGGAGCGTCAGCTACGCTCCTGCCTGATCTGGGCGCATGCCCGCAACAATGCCTGTTTCTTCTATGAGGCCATGGGCGGGCGCCGGATCGCCACCCGCACCACGCGGTTGATGGGCGAGTTGACGCCGGAAATCGGCTTCGGCTGGCGGCGGTTGACGGCGCGCCGGCAGACCCGGCCGATCCAATCCGGATCCGATCAGTCCTGACATTCAATCATGGTCCGGCTGGGCCGTGCCGCAATCGCAAACCACTTCCGGCGGCAGGTTGAGGGGAAAGCGCGGCCGCCGGTGAAATCCCTCCGACAGGGTCAACAGCACCCTGGGTCCCGCTTTCGTCCTTTCCCAGGCGGCGGTTCCGGTACGAAAGCAGTGGCGGCAGCGAAGACGCCTTTCTTCCCGAACGGGACGATCCATGAGATCGATTGTAGAGCGCTTGTGCAAACCAATTGTTGGAAAGCAGCAGCGGTTTTTAAGGGGATTTTTTGCGCTTTTGACGCGGACTACAGGTCTTTCGGCCTGACGAATTCCACCAGCTTGCCCGATCCGGCCGCGACGTCGCGCCAGCGGCCGACATCGAAATCCAGGATGGCGAGCGCGCAAGTGGGAAACTTCTCTTCCAAGGCCTCATGCCGCGCGCGTTCCTTGCGGCGCACCGGTTCGCGGGCCAGCAGGGCCGCCAACGCTTCCAATCCTGGATTATGGCCCACCATCATCAGCGCCGAAACCTGGGCCGGCGCGCCGCGGATCGCGGCCAGCAGCTTGGATGCTTCCGCCAGGTAGAGCGCCTCGCGAAATTCGATTTCGCACTCCAATTGCTGCACCACCAGTTCGCCGGTTTGCGCAGTTCGGGCGGCGCTGGAGCAAAGGATCAGGTCCACTTCATAGTCGCTCTTGCGCAAGTACCGCGCCATGGCGCCGGCATCCTGCATCCCGCTGAGCATCAAGGTGCGCTCGAAATCCTCGACCCCCGATTCCGCAGGGACTGCCTTGGCGTGCCGCAGCAGAAAAAGCCGTTTCATGGGGCGTCTTTCATGGTTGCAGCCGGCGGGGAGCCCCCCGAATCCCGCATAAAGCTTATGTTCTTGACCCCCAAGGGGCAACCGCGCGACAAGACGAGAAAGGCCGAAAACCGGCCTTGAAGGACAAAGGCTTATGGCGACCAACAAGAAAGCCGGGAAATGGCGCAAGCGCACGCTTGCGGTGCGCGGCGGGGCCGTGCGCTCCCCCTTCCAGGAGACGTCCGAAGCCCTGTTCATGACCTCAGGCTATGCCTATGAAAATGCCGAGGAGGCCGAGGCCCGCTTCAAGGGCGAGACCGGCGGCTATCAATATTCGCGCTTCGGCAATCCCACCGTTTCCATGTTCGAGGAGCGCATGGCGCTGCTGGAAGGGGCGGCTGTGGGCCGCGCCACCGCCAGCGGCATGGCGGCGGTGTCGGCGGTGTTCCTGTCCTCGCTCAAGACCGGCGATCATGTCGTGGCGGCGCGGGCCATGTTCGGCTCCTGCCTGCATGTGGTCGAGCAGATCCTGCCCCGTTTCGGAATCGGCTACACGCTGGTGGACGGCGCCGACAATGCGGCCTGGGAAAAGGCAATGCGGCCCGAAACCAAGCTCCTGTTCCTGGAGACCCCCTCCAATCCGACTCTCTCCCTGGTGGATATCGCGGCGGTGGCCAAGATCGCCAACAAGCATGGCGCCCGGCTGGCGGTGGACAATGCCTTTGCCAGCCCGGCCTTGCAGCGTCCGATCGAATTCGGCGCCCATATCGTGATTCATTCCTCCACCAAATATATCGACGGCCAGGGCCGCGCCTTGGGCGGCGTGGTGTTGTGCGACCGGGAATTCCTGGACCAGTATTTGCAGGTCTTTATCCGCAACACCGGCCCCAGCATCAGTCCCTTCAATGCCTGGCTGCACTTGAAAAGCCTGGAGACATTGGAGCTGCGCATGAAGCAGCATTGCGAGAATGCCCAACGGGTGGCGGATTTTCTCGGCCAGCACAAAAAAGTGACGCGGGTGCTGTATCCCTTCCGCCCCGATCATCCGCAGCACAATCTTGCGCGCGCCCAGATGGATGGCGGCGGCGGCGTGGTCGCCTTCGAAGTGACGGGCGGCAAGGCTTGCGCTTTCAAGCTGGCCAATTCGCTCAAGCTGATCGATGTCTCCAACAATCTGGGAGACGCCAAGAGCCTGATCACCCATCCCGAGACCACCACCCATTCCAAGGTGGCGCCGCAGGAGCGTGCCGCGCTCGGCATCACGCCGGGACTGATGCGCATCGCCGTGGGGCTGGAAGACGCGGATGATCTTTGTGAGGATTTGGAACAGGCGTTGAAGGTGGCATGAGCGAGCACCGCGTCACGCTGACTTGGGAAAAAGGCGCCGCGCCCTTTACCTATGACGCCTATCCGCGCAACCACACCATCGCCTTCAAGAACGGGCAGGACATGCTGGTCGCCTCGGCCTCCCCTGCCTATCGGGGCGATGGCAGCAAAGCCGATCCCGAAGACATGCTGGTCGCTGCGCTCTCCTCCTGTCACATGCTGAGTTTCCTGGCCATCGCCGCCAAGAAAAAGCTGACCGTGCATTCTTACCAGGATCATGCGGTTGGATTTCTGGAAAATGACTCATCCTCCGGCAGTGGGGGGAAGCTTTGGATCGCGCGGGTGATTTTGCGGCCACAAGTGGCGATCGACACCGATGCGGAAAGCCTGGCGCACATTCACCATCTGGCGCATGGGGCCTGCTTCATCGCCAATTCCGTGAAAACCCAGGTCACGGTTGAGCCGCAGAGTTAAGCCGTTCATCTTTTCGCAAGGCGCTTGGCGTTAACGCCCGCAGACCTTGCGCCCAATTGCCGCTTGCACCCGGTCACCGCCGGTCCGATACTCCAAGCAATGTATGAATTGGAAAAAGCTCCCCGCGACCCAGCCTTCCAGTACGAGCTGGAAACGCGGTCGATCCGCGTGGCGGTAAAGCCGGCCTATCTGCACGACCAATCCGAGCCTGAAGACGACCGCTATGTCTGGTCTTACACCGTCACCATCGAAAATCGCGGAATGGAGCCGGTGAAGCTGCTGTCCCGTTACTGGAACATTGTCGACGGCCAAGGCCGGGTGCAGGAAGTGCGCGGCGCCGGCGTGGTGGGCGCCCAGCCGGTGATCGCGCCCGGCGAAAGCTTTCAATATACCAGCGGCTGCCCACTGGAGACGGCCTCGGGCAGCATGAGCGGCCGCTACCAGATGTTGAGCGCCTCGGGCGAAAGCTTTGAGGCGGAAATCCCGGCATTTCTGCTGGAAAGCCCCTACGAGCAACGGCAAATCCATTGACGCGGCCTCCCCGCGCCGGATAACCGGCAATAGCCCTAAATTCTTGTGGTTGAAAGCCACCGTCCAAGGCGGGTTTAATCCGGCTTTCTTCCGGCGGACTTATCGAATGGCCAAGATCGACTTTACCAATCCCTGCACCCGCACCAAGCCCGATCGTCCTTCGCGCGAGGAGGCGGAAGAGGCGATCCGCACCCTGCTGCGCTGGGCGGGCGACGATCCTTCACGCGAGGGCCTGGCGGATACGCCGGCCCGCGTCGCCAAGGCCTTTGAGGATTGGTTCAGCGGCTATGATCAGGATCCGGAAGCTTATCTGGCGCGCACCTTCGAAGAAGTGGCCGGCTATGACGATATGGTGATCTTGCGGGACATCCGTTTCGAAAGCCATTGCGAGCATCACCTGGCGCCCATCATCGGCCGCGTCCATGTCGGCTATCTGCCGACCAACAAGGTGGTGGGCATCTCCAAGCTGGCGCGGGTCGTGCAAGCCTTTTCCCGCCGCCTGCAGGTCCAGGAGAAAATGAACGCCCAGATTGCCCATTGCATCCAGCGGGTGCTGGAACCCAAGGGGGTGGCGGTGGTGATCGAAGCGGCGCACCAATGCATGACCACGCGCGGCGTGCATAAGACGGGCGTCACCATGGTGACTTCGACCATGCTGGGTGCCTTTCGCGACAATTCCGATACCAGGCGGGAATTCCTCAACATCATCGGCAATCCCGCCAATCGCGAAGTCGGATAATGGCCGCCACGCTCGACCTTGCGCGGGAACTGATCGGATTCGACACGACCAGCCGCGATTCCAATCTCGCCTTGATCGATTTTGCACAGAGCCTGCTGGAGAAGGCCGGCGGCCGCTGCCGCCGCACCTATGACACCACCGGCCAAAAGGCCAACCTGTTCGCCACCTTCGGACCGGACGGCGATGGCGGCTTCGTGCTGTCCGGGCATACCGATGTGGTGCCGGTGGATGGGCAGGACTGGTCGTCCGATCCCTTCCGGCCGGACGTGCGTGACGGGCGGCTTTACGGCCGCGGCGCCTGCGACATGAAAGGCTTTATCGGCGCGGCGCTGGCACTGGTGCCGGAAATCTCCAAGGCCAGGCTGAAACAACCCATCCATTTTGCCTTGTCCTATGATGAGGAAGTGGGATGTGTCGGCGTCACGGGCCTGTTGGACGACCTCAAGGCGCAGAATCTCAGACCGGCTTTGGCGATCATCGGCGAACCCACCGAAATGCGCATCGTGGGCGCGCACAAGGGCGGCGCCAAGCTGGTGACCGGTTGTTGCGGCCGGGAGCATCATTCCAGCGGCCCGGAAAAGGGCGCCAATGCCGTGATGATGGCGGGCGAATTCGTGGCCTTGCTGGACAGCGTGTGGGACGAACTGCGCGCCGATCGCGATCCGCGTTTCGATCCGCCCCATTCCACCGTGCAGGCCACCGTGATCCATGGCGGCACGGCGGTGAATATCCTGGCGCGCGAAGCCGAAGTGACCTGGGAATATCGCTGCCTGCCCGATCGCGACCCGCAAAAGATCGTCGAGCGGGTGAAAGCGCGCGCCGCGGCGGAAATTCTTCCCAAATACCGGAGGCGCGCCCCGGAAGCGGCCTTCAACACCGTACTGCACGCGCATTATCCGGGCCTGACCATGGACGAAGACTCACTCGCCATCCGCCTGGCGCGGGAGCTGACCGGCGCCAACCAGGTGGAGGCGGTGGCTTATGGCACGGAAGCGGGCCATTTCCAGGCCTATGGAATTCCCGCGGTGATCTGCGGTCCCGGCAATATCGAACAGGCGCACCGGCCCGATGAATATTGCGCGCTGAGCGAGCTGGAGGCGTGTGAGGCGTTTTTGCGGAAGGTGATCGCGAAGGCGTCAATTTAACTGTGAAGTTAAACGAGCTTTTCCGGCCCGATCTCGTGACTCTTGCCGCAAAACTCGCACCGCGCCCGGATGATGCCGTCGGCATCGGCCAGGCCTTCGCGCTCTTGCGGCGTATAGCGCTTGAGGATCTGCGTGATGCGGCTGGTGTCGCAATCGCAGCGGAAGATCACCCGTTCCGGCGGCGCCACCCGCACTTCGTCTTCATGGAACAGCCGCCACAACAAGGTTTCGGGCTTCAGGCTGGTATCCACCAGTTCAAGATCCTCGACCGTCTTCAGCAGCAGGGACAGCCGGTCCCAATCGTCCGACTGGGTCTCCTGCCCCTGCTTGGCGGATTCCGGCGTCATTTGCAGCATCATGCCGCCGGCCCGCCAGCGCGGGGCGGGATCGCCGGCGACATAGAGCGGCGCCGCCGCCAGCCGGATCACGGTGGGAAGCTGCTCGCTTTGCGCGAAATAGGTTTCCGCCGAGGCGCCGATGCCATCCGGCGAAAGCTCGACAATGCCCTGATAGGTCTTGCCGCCCAGCCTGGGTTCGATGGTGATGGCCAGCGCGCCCCTGCCCGCCAGCTTTTCGAAGGCAGGCGCCTCCAGCGCGGCAAAGCGATCCGCATCCAGCCGGGCAAAGCCGCGCACGCCGCGATCGCGGGTTTCATCGGCGCCATAATAATCGGCGGTGACCAAGTCCAGCGGTCCATCGCCCTTGGTCTGGATGGTCAGCCGGCCGTCCAGCTTCAGCGCGGTTCCCAGCAGCGCGCCCAAGGCCACCATTTCTCCCGTCACCCGGGCAGCCGGTTCCGGCAGGATATGGGCGCCCAGCGCGCGGGCCGAGGCCGCATCCAGTCGCACCAACCGGCCGCGCACGCCGCATTTGGCGATGTCGAACGGCAGAACGAAATCGCCATAGGGCGACGGATCATGATCCATTTTGTCAGGCATAACCGCTCAATATGGCGATCGGCCCACCTCTTTCAAGCTAGGAAAGAGCCCAGGCCAGAATCGCCTTTTGCGCATGCAGGCGGTTTTCCGCCTCGTCGAACACCACCGATTGCGGTCCGTCGATCACATCGTCGGTGACTTCCTCGCCGCGATGGGCCGGCAGGCAGTGCATGAAAATGGCGTCCTTCTTGGCCCGGGCCATCAAGGCGGCATTGACCTGGTAGGGCTTGAGCAGGTTCTGGCGCTTGGTGGCATTGTCGTCGCCCATCGAGACAAAGGTGTCGGTGACCACGCAATCGGCGCCCTCCACCGCGGCTTGCGCCTCGGTGGTGAAATTCACCAAGCCGCTGGGCGCCGCCCAGTCGCGCGTCTCCTGGTCCACGGTCAGTTCCCGGGGCGAAGCGACATTGAGCTTGAAACCGAACCGGACGGCCGCATGCACCCAACTGGTCAGCACATTGTTGCCGTCGCCCGTCCAGGCCACCGTGGCGCCGGCGATGGGGCCTTTATGCTCTTCATAGGTCATCACATCCGCCATCACCTGGCAGGGATGGGACCATTTGGTCAGGCCGTTGATGACGGGAATGGTGGCATTGGCGGCCAGTTCCTCCACCATCTCATGATCCAGCAGGCGGATCATCACCGCGTCGACATAGCGCGAAATCACCCGCGCCGTGTCGGCGATGGTTTCCTCCCGCGCCAACTGCATCTCATTGCCGGTCAGCATCAACACGCCGCCGCCCAACTGCCGCGCCGCCATGTCGAAGGAGATGCGGGTGCGGGTGGACTGCTTGTCGAAGATCATGGCCAACACCTTGCCGTTCAGCGGCTGGTCGGTATCGGGCTTGCCCTTGGGCAGGCCGCTGCGCGCCAGCTTGCGCCGGCGCGCATCGGCGATCATGGCCTTGAGGGTGGCGCTGTCATGGTCCGACAGGTCCAGGAAATGCCGGGGCTTGTTGATCAGGGGGGCGTTCATTGCGCGGCGGCCTTCTCCGCTTCCATCTGGGATGCGGTCTGGTTCAGGATTTCGATGCCCTGGCGGGCCTCGGCTTCGCTCAAAGTCAAAGGCGGCAGCATGCGCACCACATTGTCGCCGGCGGGCAGCACGATCAGGCCATTGGCGCGCGCCGCGGCGATGAAGGCCGCGCTGGATGGCTTCATCTTGAGTCCGATCATCAGGCCCTGGCCGCGCACGCTTTCGAACACATCCGGATGCGCCGCCACCAGCGCGCCCAATTGCTGGTGCATATAGTTGGCGACTTTGTTGACATGCGCCAGAAAGCCCTCTTCCAGGATCATGTCGATGGCCTCATTGCCCACCGCCATGGCCAGCGGATTGCCGCCATAGGTGGTGCCATGGGTGCCCACCGTCATGCCCTTGGCGGCTTCGGCGGTGGCCAGCACCGCGCCCACCGGGAAGCCGCCGCCCAGCGCCTTGGCCACGGTCATGATATCGGGGGCAATGCCCAGCCAGTCATAGGCAAAGAATTTGCCGGTGCGGCCCAGCCCTGTCTGGATTTCGTCAAAGATCAGGAGCAGGTCATTGTCGTCGCACAAATTGCGCAAGCCGCGCAGGAATTCCGGCGCCATGGGACGCACGCCGCCTTCCCCCTGCAAGGGCTCGATCAGGATGGCGGCGGTTTCCGGACCGATCGCTTTCTTCACCAGGTCCAAATCGCCGGCCGCCAGTTGGACAAAGCCCGGCATGCGCGGACCGAAGCCTTCCAGGTATTTTTCATTGCCGCCGGCATTGATGGCGGCATAGGTGCGGCCGTGAAAGGCACCCGC
>Ga0310811_10005345_pt1 | contig 16244 bp, 13 predicted proteins | sample YCmetagenome_FD_207642 | JGI IMG/M metagenome (GOLD analysis project Ga0310811, IMG submission 207642) | Soil microbial communities from experimental microcosm in Duke University, North Carolina, United States - YC | ecosystem: Engineered > Artificial ecosystem > Soil microcosm > Unclassified ...
AATGTATCGGCGAGTGCGAGGCGACCAGGGAAAATGATGAAGCCCCGCTTCTTCATGCCTTCGAACAGGGCCTGAAAGCTGAAAGCCGGATGTTCCGGGTTGTGGAAGGTCGCCACGATCGGCGAGGCGAACTCATCCGGCACGACGGTCGTGAAGCCCATCTGGCGCATGCCATCGACCAGTCGTCGCCAGCTGCGCTGGTAGCGGGCAAGCCGCGCCGCCGTGCCGCCTTCCTGGGCGTGCTCCCGGCAGGCTTGGGCGAACGCGGCCACGACCTGTGTCGGCGGGGTGAAGCGGAAGGCCGTCGTGCGATCCATGTGCTGGTTCTGGTCCCAGAGATCGAGCGCCAGGGAAGACCCGTGGCCACGGGCGTTTTCCAGCACGGTGTTCTGCACGATCGCCCAGCCAAGGCCCGGAACGCCTTGCATGCATTTGTTCGAGGAGACGGTCACGGCCTGCAGTCCAAGTTTCCGTGCATCGATGTCCACGGCACCAAAGGAGGCGACGGCGTCGACGAACAGACCCTTGGTCCGGCGGCGGCAGACGGCAGCCACCGTATCGAGCGGGTTCAGCACACCGGTACTCGTCTCGCAGTGAACGATCATCACGTGGGTGATCGCCGGGTCCGCGAGGATTGCCTGATCGAACTGCTCCGACGTTGGGGGCGTGAACGGCGCAGTGCGGATCACCGCGTGCGGCGTACCGAGATGCGCTGCGATTTCGATCAACCGGTCGCCGTAGACGCCGTTGGCGTGGATCAGCAGTTTGCCGCCTGGCGGGACAAGCTGCGCTATCACAGCCTCATTGGCGTAGGTTGGCACTGCCCGGGATCGGTATCGCTGTATAAGCGCCCGCCCCATGCACCACCCCAACCATGTAGGCGCGCGCATGCGCGAGGTCGGCGTGAAACTCATCACCGCCGGAGGCGCGATCGCGCATCATGGCGGACTTGACCGAACGGGAAGTGCTGACAGGACCCGGGGTGAGCAGCAGAGGTTCGGTGGGATCACGAGGCATCGGGTCAGCATGCGGCAAGGCACCGTGCCAGGCAATGCGTGACGACGCTCGTAATAGCATGGTGCCTCGCTGCCGGACCCGTTACAGTTGATGTTTCCTGACTGCGGAGGAGGCTTCTCATGCAACGCCGCACCTTCCTGACGGTCACGCTGCTCGCGGCTACGGGCGTCCCGGCCCGGGCCGCAACGCGCGGCGGTACGCTGGTGTACGGCCGACAGACCGACTGCATCTACCTGGACCCGGTGCACACGGCTCAGAATGCTGACATCTGGGTCTCGCTCAATCTCTACGACACGCTGACACAGCCTACGAACGATGGAAAAGGCGTTGCGCCCGGTCTCGCTTCATCCTGGGAGGTCAGCCAGGACGGCAAGGCGATGACCTTCAGGCTGCGGCCGAATTTGAAGTTCGCCGATGGCTCGCCGCTTACGGCGGATGATGTGAAGTGGTCGCTCGAGCGCGCGGCCAACAAGGCAACCGGCGGCCAGTTCCAGTTCCTGCTGGCATCGATCACAGGCGTTGACGCAGCGGGTGATGGCACCGTGACACTCCATCTCAGCCATCCCGATCCGGCCATGCTGCAGGCGCTGGCCACGTTCAACGCGGGCATCGTGCCTTCGAAGCTGATCATGGCGGAGCCTGGCGCTACATTGGACGACAAGTCCAAGTCATTTGCCCAACATCCGGTCGGTTCGGGACCATTCACCCTGAAAAGTTGGGGCCGTAACAGCGAGATGGTGCTGACGCGCAACCCGCATTACTGGAAACAGGGTGCGGACGGCCAGCCATTGCCATATCTCGACAGTGTCAGGTACGTGATCGTTCCGGACGATGCGACACGGATCCTGAAGCTGAAGGCCGGCGAGATCGATGCGGCGGAGTTCATCCCCTATTCCCGGGTTGCCGAACTGAAGGCGGACCCGCGGCTGAACATGGTTCTATTCCCGGCCGCACAGGTGAACTATTTCACTCTGAACAACCGCCCCACCTTGAAGGATGGAACGAAGAACCCGCTGAACGACGTACGCGTCCGCCAGGCGCTGAACCATGCCACGGACAAGGAGGCGCTGATCCAGGTGGTGACCTATGGGATCGGGACGCCGGAGCAGAGCTTCATGCCGATGTCCACGCCACTGTCCTACGGCACGGGACCGCTTTATCCGTACGACATGAACAAGGCCAAGGCACTGCTGGCCCAATCCGAGTGGGCCAAAGGCTTCGAAATTACCTTGTACACCATAGCCGGCAACGCGGACGACGTCGCCAAGGCGACCGCGCTGCAACAGATGTGGGCGCCGCTTGGGGTGCGCCTCAAGGTGCAGCAGATGGAGTCGGCCACACGGCTTGCACACTACAACGGCGCCGACTTCCAAATGCTCACATCACTTTGGACCAACGATATCAACGACCCGAACGAGATCGCGTCGCTGTTCTGCTACTACCCCACCATACAGAACCGGCACTCGGGCTGGGATGATCCGGTGATCGACAAGCTGTTTGAGGACAGCCAGCAGGAGCTGGATCCGGCCAGGCGTGCCGCGCAATACAAGGAGATCCAGGAACGCCACTTTGCGGCTGCGCCGATCATTTACGGCTATGAAGTCCCATACCCGGTCGCAATGGCGAAGAAGGTGAAGGATTTCGTGCAAATCCCACTGGGGAACAATCTGTTTGCCGGCACCTATCTGTCGCCCTGACGCCGAATCTTGACGGACGCGCGGCATGTACCTGCTCACCGTTTTGGGTCACCGCGTGCTGCAGACCATGGCCACGGTGGTGTTCGTGGCGGTACTGATTTTCGCCTTGATGCACATGCTTCCGGGCGACCCGGCGCAGGCGATGCTGGGCGACCGCGGAACCACTGAGGCCATCGCCCAACTGCATCATGAGCTTGGGCTTGACCGACCGATCCCGGTTCAGTTCTGGGAGTTCCTCAGGCGCATACTGACGCTGAACCTGGGCGAATCTGTCGCGATGCGAATCCCCGTCACACTGTTGATCGCGGACCGACTGCCGAACACCCTGCTGCTGACCGCGATGGCGGGGGTTCTGGCATTGCTGATCGCCGTGCCGCTCGCCTTCCTCGCCGCGCTGCGGCAGGGCGGTTGGGCCGATGCCATCATCCGCGGTTTCTCGCAGTTGAGTCTCTCGATGCCGGTGTTCTACGTCGGGCTGATCCTCCTGATCACGCTGGCGGCTGGATTGCGCTGGTTTCCGGTCGGTGGCATCGGCAGCGGTTTCGTGGAGGATCTGTATTACCTGTTCCTGCCGTCACTGACATTGGCACTTTCATTCAGCGCGATCCTGTTGCGCAACCTCCGATCCTCCTTGGTCGAGGTGTTGCACGCCGAGTTTGTCAGCTTCGCCACGGCGAAAGGGCTGCGTCGTCGCGTGGTGCTCGGGCGGCACGTGTTGCGCAACGCCTCGATTTCGACCGTCACGCTGCTCGGGTTGCACACAAGCTCGCTGGTCGGAGGAGCAGTGATCACCGAGACCGTGTTCGGCATTCCGGGAGTCGGCCGTCTGATGGTCGATAGCATCTTCTCCCGCGACTACGCGGTCGTGCAGGGATTGACGATGGTGCTGTGTGTGCTGGTCTCGGTGGTGCTCCTCGCAGTCGATGCGTTGCAGGCGCTGCTCGACCCGCGGATTTCGACGTGACAGAGGCGGTCGCGCACGATGTGCCCCGAGCGGCCGAGCGGGCGGTTCGTCGGCAAACGCGATCATGGCGGGTTGGATCAGGGTTGCTTGCCGGCACCGCTGTCCTGCTCGCGTTGCTGGCCAGCGCCGTCGTGCCGCAAGGGATCGCGCCATATCCGCCGGATGCCTTCGACTATCGGGCGCTGCTGCAGCCCCCCAGCCTCGCGCATCCGTTTGGCACCGACAATTTCGGGCGGGACGTGCTGTCGCGCACGATCTGGGCAGCACGCATCGACCTGCAAATCGCCATCTTCGGCACGCTGTTTCCCGCGGTGTTCGGCACCATCGTCGGCGCGCTTATCGGTTACGTGGGCGGCCTGGTCGATACGCTGTTCCGCCGGCTCGTGGACCTGTTGATCACCATCCCTTTCCTGGTGCTCGTCATCGCCATCGTTGCGGCCTTGGGACCCGGGCTGTTGAACATGTACATCGCCGTCTCGGCGGTGAGCTGGGTGTTTTATGCGCGCCTGATGCGGAGCGAGATCATCGCGCAGAAGCGTCGCGACTATGCGGATGCCGGCCGTGTCATGGGATACGGCAGCACGCGCATCATCTTCCGGCATCTGTTGCCGAACGCCATCACGCCATCGATCATATACTGGATGACCGACATGGCACTGGTGATCCTGCTTGGATCAAGCCTCGGTTATCTCGGGCTCGGCGCGCAGCCACCGACTGCGGAATGGGGCGTGCTGATCGCTGACGGCAGGAATTTCATGACCACCGCCTGGTGGATGTCCATTTTCCCCGGTCTCGCCATCGTACTTGCCGGCATCGGCTTCAGTCTGGTCGGCGACGGCATCGCGATCCTGTTGCGGCGGCGGACATGAGTGCGCCGCTGCTATCGATCCGTAATCTCACCGTGCGGATCGGAAACATCACACCGGTACAGGACGTCAGCTTCGATGTTGGCGCCGGCGAGGTCCTCGGCATCGTCGGCGAATCCGGTTCGGGCAAGAGTCTGACGTTGCGCGCCATCCTCCGCCTGCTGCCGGACGTCGCGCAGACCGCTGGCGACATCCTTTGGCAAGGGCGTGACCTGACGACACTTGCCGAACCCGAGATGCGGGCTTTGCGTGGCGGTGAAATCGCCATCGTGTTCCAGGAGCCGATGACCGCGCTGAACCCGGTGCTGACTGTGGGACGGCAGATCACGGAGAGCCTGACGGAGCATCTCGGTTTGCGCGGCCGAGCTGCACGGACGCGCGCCGCCGAGGTGCTGGACCTGGTCGGCATTCCCGACGCGCGGCGGCGGCTTTCCAGTTACCCACACGAATTCTCCGGCGGGATGCGGCAGCGTGCGATGCTTGGCATTGCGCTTGCGGCTGGTCCGAAGCTGCTGTTGGCCGACGAACCGACGACCGCATTGGATGTCACGATACAAGACCAGATACTCAAGCTGCTGCTGCGATTGCGGCAGGAAATGTCGATGAGTGTCGTCCTGGTCACTCACGATCTTGGTATCGTTGCCGAAACATGTGACCGGGTGGCTGTCCTGTATAGCGGCGGGATGATGGAAACCGGATCGGTCGAGACAGTCCTCGCGCGCCCTTCGCACCCGTACACGCTGGGTCTGATCAATTCGGTGCCACAGGCGAAGAATGCACGCCAGCATCTGGCCGCAATTCCGGGCATGCCGCCCGATCCAATCGACCTGCCGCCCGGTTGTCGCTTCGCGCCGCGTTGCGCCTTGGCAAGCCTCGATTGCACGCGCGAACAACCCAGGTTGCGCGCACTTGCCACGGATCACGCGACCGCCTGCATCTATCCCCATTCAGTTGTGCGGGGCGACCTGAGCTTCGCCTCATGATGGCGGAAGTCTTGCTGCGCGCCGATGATCTCGTGCGCAGCTTCCCCTCGCGTGGCTTCGTCGGGCGCAGCAGGCGGGCTGCCGTGCGTGCACTGAATGGCGTCACGCTGTCGCTCGCCCAAGGGGAGACACTGGCCATCGTCGGCGAGTCCGGCTGCGGCAAGAGTACGCTGGCCCGCGCATTGGTACGATTGATCGAACTCGATTCAGGGCAAATCCGTTTTGCCGGCGCAGATGTGCGCGCGCTGCAGGGCGATGCGCTTCGACAGTACAATCGCCGGGTGCAACTGGTGTTCCAGGATCCCTATGGCTCGCTGAACCCGCGCATGACCGTGGGCGAGATGCTGGAGGAGGCGCTACACGTACACAGCATCGTGCCTGGGTCCGGCCGAACCACGAGGGTTGCCGAACTCGTGGCGCTGGCACGGTTACCGGCGGACGCCACGCACCGGTTGCCACACGAGTTTTCCGGCGGGCAGCGCCAGCGGATTGCAATCGCGCGTGCTTTGTCGGTAGAGCCGCAGGTACTGATCGCGGACGAAATCGTCTCGGCACTGGACGTTTCCGTGCAGGCGCAGATGCTAAATCTTCTGTTGGATCTTCAGCGGGACCTTGGGCTCACGATCCTGTTCGTGTCGCACGACCTTCGCGTTGTGCGGCACCTCGCTCACCGGGTCGCGGTGATGTATCTCGGCCGGGTAGTCGAGGTGGGCGAGGCTGACTCTGTCTTCCAATCCCCGCTGCATCCGTACACCCAGGCACTGCTGCGCGCCGCACCGCGGATGCAATTGGGCGGCCGCAGCGAGAATGCGGCGTTGGCGGGCGAATTGCCGTCGCCTTTGGCCATTCCGTCAGGGTGCTCGTTTCACCCTCGGTGCCCACTCGCGTTTGATCGCTGCCGCGTTGAAGCTCCGTCGTTGCACGCTGGGCCAGACGGCCACAGCGCCGAGTGCCACCTGGCTGAGCGGGTTGCGTCGCCGGCAGGTCGGGTCGAAGGCCGTTAACGAGGCATCAGCGATTTGCAGGCACATCTTTCAGAACCTCCGTCTCAGACGCCGGTCCACCGTCAGCAGTACAGCACTCGCGCAGACTGCCAACGTGGTCAGCACGAAGGTCAACGACATGATCAGTGCGACGTCGTGCAGTCCGATCGCGGTCATTAGCAAATATCCGAGCCCCTGACGGGCAGCGAACATCTCCCCCAGAATCGTGCCGATCAGGGTAACCGAGAAACCTAGGCGGAGGCCGGTCATGATTTCCGGCAGCACCGCCGGGACAAGCACGACACGCGCCATTGCGATCGTGCCCAGACCCAGGACTCGACCAAGCTTGATCAGCACTGGCCTGATGTTGGCTACAGCGCCGATCGTCGAAAGCGCGATCGGCGGAATGCCGAACATGGCACCGAATGCCACCTTGGCCGGCAGGCCAAGTCCGAACGCCAACAGAACCAGCGGATAAAGCACGACCTTCGGAATGGAGGCGAACCCGATCAACACCGGAACGAACAAATCGCCCGACAAACGATGAAAGCCGAGCCAGACACCGAGCGAAATTCCGCCAGCGACCGCAATGGTCAGGGCGAAAGCAAAGGCGCGAGCGGTCTCTCTGAACTGGGACCAGAACAGTTCGGTCGCCATCAGTTTTGCGGTTGCCTGCAGCGTCACCATCGGGCTGCGAAGCGCCTCTTCGCCGGCATAAAGGAACAGCCCTTCCCAGAGCACAACCACCCCAAGCAAGACCAACGCAAGATGGATCCTGTGGCTCACGGCTTTAGCCCACGGCGGCGTGCGAGCCGGGCCTCCCAGCGCAGCAGTACGGCGTTGACCGATACCGAGAACACAATGACCAGCACGATCAGCGGATACATACGGGCATTGTCGAAATTGTTGTACGCGTAGCTGATCTCGAACCCCATGCCCTCGCGCGCCATTAGGAACTCGGAGGCAACGACGCCGATGATGGAGAACGCGATCGCCAGCTTGACGCCGCTCAACAACCAGGGCGCTGCTGCGGGTAGCGTGATCAGCCAGGCGGTTTCCAGTGCAGTCATGTGCTGGGTGCGGGCCAGTTTGCGCAACACCCGTGGCACCCGATCAAGCCCATCCAAGGTGGTAACGATCACAGCAACGAAGCCCTGCATGAAGCCAATCATGATAGACGGCAGGCTGGTCAGGCCGAAGATCACGATCAGCAGTGGGTAGAATGCCAGGATCGGTACCGCGTACCAGGTCGAGAACAGCAGGTCCAAGGCTTCTCGCAGGCCGCGCACACGGTGGATCAGAGTCGCGGCGGTCACGCCCACGATGATCGCCATCGCCGTCGCGATCATGGCATTGGACAGCGTGCGCACAATCGCACGATTGAATGCACCGGAGGCGAGCAGTCGCACCAGATCCGTCACGATCCGGTGGGGTGGTTGCATGGTCAGTGTGTCGATAACTCCGTACGCGCACAGAACTTCCAGCAAGCCAATGAACCCAAGCAGGATCAGCCCGCGAATCAGCGTTAGCCAGCTAGCGCGCATCAGCGGCCTTCATGGTTTCGTTGCGCAGCAGTCGCCACAGATGAGCCGAGACAGCGCCGAAACGTTCGTCCTCCAGGATCCGGCTGTCGCGTTCCCGTGGCCACGCGGTCTCCACGACATCCAGTATGCAACCGGGCCGGGCCGACATCACAGCAATGCGGTCCGCCAACATCGCCGCCTCATCCAGTGCGTGCGTGATCAGGAACACGGTAGCGCCAGTCGCCCGCCAGAGCCGCAATACCTCCTCCCCCATCAGCAGCCGCGTCTGCTGGTCCAATGCGGCGAACGGTTCATCCAAAAGGATCAGTCGCGGCTCCATCACCAGCGTACGAGCGATGCAGACGCGCTGGCGCATTCCGCCGGAAAGCTGCGCGGGATAGTGGCCGGCAAACTCGGTCAAATTCATCAGATTGAGGACGCGCTCGATGCGCGCGTCCTGCTCGGCACGGGCAAGGCCGGACTTGCGCAGGCCAAGCGCGATATTGGCGCGGACGGTGCGCCAAGGCAGGCACGAATCCTCCTGGAACACGACCCCGATACCGTCGGGAACGGTGCCAGCGATCGTCTTGCCCTCGAAAGCAATGGTTCCTTCACTGGCCTGCTGCAGGCCGGCGATCAGCTCGAACAGCGTCGATTTGCCGCAGCCTGAAGGGCCGACCACCGCGAAGAATTCGCCGGCCCGCAGATCGAGGTCGAGCGGACCCAGGGCGTGAACGGGGAGGCCGCCAGCGGCAATGGGCGGGAACACACGGGTGACGCTGCGCAGCGTGACCAGCGGCGCAGCCTCGTTACGTGGCATCTGGCCATACCCAGGGGCGGGCAACGCGATCCGCACGTTGAAACGCGTCCAGGTCAGGCATCCTGCCGAGCAGCACGTCCAATTCGTCCATGCCAACCAACAGCGCAGCGCGGCGTTCATCCGGGATGGCGAAGGGCATCTCGGCACCGTCGGGCAGAACGATCCGGCAGCGTGTCAGATCGATGATCATCTCGGGCACCGCGGCGCTCTCGATTGCGGCGGCGATACGCCGAACCAGGGGTTCGTCCAGGACTATGGGCAGCAAGCCGTTCTGATAGCTGTTGTCATGGAAGATCTCGCCATAGCTTGGCGCAATCACGCAACGGATGCCGTAATCGGTCAGGGCCCAGACGGCGGCCTCGCGGGAACTGCCACAGCCGAAATTGATGCCGCCGACCAGGATACGGGCGCCCTCATAGCGCGGCGTGTTCAGAATGAATTCCGGGCGCTTGTCACCGTTCAGATCGAAGCGCCAGCCGGTGAACAATCGTTCCCCGATCCGTTCCACCTTGCCTGCCATCGCCTGCGCCGAGATGATGTCATCGGTGTTGATGTTGGCACGCATCATCGGCACGGCCTTGCCGCGCAGGACGGTGAATTTGTCCATCAGCCGGCTTCCCCATCCAGCAGCCGCCGCACATCGGTGATATGCCCCGTTACGGCCGCCGCCGCGACCATCGCCGGGCTTGCGAGATGGGTGCGGCTACGCGGTCCCTGGCGTCCCTCGAAGTTGCGGTTGGTGGTCGAGATGCTGCGCTTACCCGGCGGCACGATGTCACCGTTGGCGGCGACACACATGGAGCACGCGGACTCGCGCCACTCAAAACCAGCGGCCAGGAACACGCGATCGAGGCCCTCAGCCTCGGCCTCCCGTTTGACGGCGGCGGAGCCGGGCACGACCAAGGCGGTCACGTCTCGTGCGACCTTGCGGCCGCGGGCAACGCTGGCGGCCTCCCGCAGGTCGGAGAGCCGGCCATTGGTGCAGGAGCCGATAAAGGCGAAGTCGATTTTCGTTCCCTCGATCGGCCGGCCGGGGACAAGGTCCATATAGGTCAGCGCGCGCTCCGCCATCGCGCGACGATCGACGTCGGCGAAACTATCCGGGTGGGGAATGGGCTGGTCGATTGCGATCAAATCCTGCGGGGAGTTGCCCCAGGTCACGCGTGGGGCGATGGCGGTACAGTCGATTTCCAGTTCCGTGTCGTACTGGGCGCCGTCATCCGACGGCAGTCCACGCCAATCCGCGACCGCCGCATCCCAGCCAGCGCCAGCGGGTGCGAAAGGCCGCCCTGAAAGATATTCGAACGTCGTGTCATCGGCGGCGATCAGGCCAGCCCGAGCGCCGAACTCGACCGACATGTTGCAGACGGTCAGGCGGCCCTCGACCGGCAATCCGCTTATCGCTGGGCCGGCGTATTCGACGATGTGACCCGTACCCGCCGCGGTGCCGTAGCGGCCAATGAGCGACAGAATCATGTCCTTGGCATAAACGCCCCGCCCCAACCGACCGGTGAAAGCGACCCGCATGGTACGCGGTTTGCGCAGGACCAGCATTTGCGTCGCCAAGACATGCAGCACCTGCGTCGTACCGATGCCCCAGGCCCAGGCGCCAAGACCACCGCTGGTCGCCGTATGACTGTCAGCGCACACCAACGTGCATCCCGGTTGAGCTATTCCGAGTTCCGGCGATATCACGTGCACAATCCCTTGCCGCGCATCGTCGATGTCGTAGAGCCGCAGGCCGAACTCCGCGCAGTGCCGACGCATCGCCAGGATCATGTCGCGCGTTGGCGGATAACTATCGGCGGTACGGCCCGGCCTGGTGGCAATGCTGTGGTCGATCACCGACCAGGTGAGCTCCGGGTGTCGCACTGTCAGGCCACGGTCCCGCAACGCGTCGAAGGCATGCCAGCTTGTGGTTTCCTGCACGACATGACGGTCGATGGCGATCAGCGCGCGGCCGTCACTGAACGTGCCGGCGACATGGCGGTCCCAGATCTTGTCGAACAGTGTCCGGTTCATGCTGGTTCTCGACGCCTCATTGTAAGTTGACCGATCATCTCCGTACAATGCGGAAAAGCCAAACCGTCCATGGGAGCGAAAATGACCTGCATCATGAAATGCCTGCTCGCCTGTGTCCTGTTGCTGGCTGCTCCAGCAGTCCGCGCCGAGGAAATCGTGGTGTCCAACTACGGCAGCGGCTCGCCACCCTTCCCATGGTCGGTCGCGCTGGAGAAGAAGTACTTCCAGGAAGAAGGCGTCGACATCACCGGCATAATCTCCTCCGAAGGTGGCGGGACGACGGTGCGGAACATGGTTGCTGGTGGGGTGATTTTCGGCGAGATGAACCCCGCCGCCTTCATCGCTGCGGTGCAACAGGGTGCGGCGCTCCGGCTGGTTGCGGACACCGTGCCTTTGATCGCTGGCCTGGTTTGGGCGGTGAAGGCCGACAGTCCGATCAAGACGCTGGCGGATATCAAAGGCCACAAGATCGGTTACACCAATCCAAAATCCACCAGCCAGGGCTTGACGAGTGGGCTGGTGGCCGCAGCCAAACTCAACATGTCGGATGTCGAGACGGTGAAGACCGGCGGCTTCGGTGAGGGCGTCGCGGCGCTTGACCTGGGTTTGATCGATGTCGCCCCGGTGCCCGATCTAATCTGGATCCGTTCGGGTGCGAAACTGCGCCCGATCGCGACGGCGGAGGAAGTACTCCCGGCGCTAAGCAACGTGCTCTGCGTCGCGACGGTGACGGCGACCGAGACGCAGGGCGACAAGATCCGCGCGATCATCCGTGCCCGGCGGCGCGCCGTTCAGTTCATGTACGCTTATCCCGACGAGGCGGCCGATATCATTGCGAAAACCAATCGCATCGATCAGGCAGCGACCCGCGCGCTGTTGCGCAAATTGCTGGCCGTGAAGGTGGACGGCCGGCCGTACTACAATGAGGGCAGGATTTATTTCGATGGCATCAATCGAATGTTGCAGATGCAGGAGAGCATTGGAAACGTGAAGCCGCCGTATGACGTAGAGAAGGTCACAGACCTGCGATTCCTGCCGGACGATCTGAAGGAGCCGGTTCACTGACGGGGGCGAGATACGAGAGCCGCCGTAAGAATTGCCCCGCCGGTCGCGCAAGCCGTCATGCCGACCTCCATCGGCGTGACGAGGTTGCGGCCCCCAGCGCGGCGCTTTCAGCCACGCATGGAATTACCTGGGATAAGCCCAGGGCCGGGCCTGCTCGTCTGCTTGCTCGAACGCGGCGATGTCTGTCTCGCTTCGCATTATGAATCCAAGCTGGTCCAGCCCCTCCAGAAGCGGCAGGCGACGGTCATCGTCGAGGACGAAGGGGACCGGATCGTGGCCGGCGACACGAAGTTCGCACCGCGTCAGGTCGACCGTCAGTTCCGAGGCATTGGAGGCACTCAGCGCGTTCGCCAGATACTCGATCGATGTCATGTCCAGCTTCAAAGGCAATAACCCGTTCTGGTACGCGTTGTCGTGAAAGATGTCGCCGAAACTGGGCGCGATCACGCAGCGGATGCCGGCTTCACGTAACGCCCATACCGCCGTCTCGCGAGAACTTCCGCAGCCGAAATTGGGACCAGCGAGGATGAAGCACGCGTCCTTGTAGCGCAGCTGGCTCAGCACGAAATCGGGCTTTGGCGTGCCGTCCGGATGAAATCGCAGATTGGCGAACATCTTGTCCTTCAAAGCCATAAGCACCGCTTCCTCTGGCTTCTTGCCAGGGAAATGCGAGGGCGCGATCAGGTCGGTGTTGATGTTGTTCATCAGCATCGGCGCCGCGACACCGGTCACCACGTTGAATTTTTCCATGACCGCAGCTCCTTCAGTTCAACATCGTGCGTACGTCGGTAATGCACCCTGTGACCGCGGCGGCGGCCACCATCGCGGGACTGGCGAGATGCGTGCGGCTGCCTGGTCCTTGCCGTCCCTCGAAATTCCGGTTTGACGTGGAGATGGACCGCTTGCCTGGCGGTACAATGTCGCCGCCTGCCGCGACGCACATCGAGCATGCGGCCTCGCGCCACTCGAACCCCGCGTCCAGGAAAATCCGGTGCAGCCCAGCGGCTTCGGCGGCGGCCTTGACATGCGCCGCACCCGGAACGACCAAGGCCTTCACGCCCGGCGCGACCTTGCGGCCGCGGGCGACCTCGGCGGCGGCTTCCAGATCAGACAGACGCCCGTTGGTGCAGGAGCCGATGAAGGCAACGTCGATCGGCGTGCCGGCGATTGCCTGTCCCGGGTTGAGGCCGATATAGGCCAGAGCGCGCTCCATCATCGCGCGTCGCGCGGGATCGGTTTCGGTAGACGGATCCGGTATTGCCTCGTCCACTGCAAGGACGTCCTGCGGCGTGGTGCCCCAAGTGACGCGCGGGCTGAGGTTCGTGCAGTCAATTTCCAGTTCAATATCGTATTGAGCATCAGGGATGTCGAACAAGGTGCGCCAGTCCGCCACCGCCTTGTCCCAAAGGGCGTCCTTTGGGGCCATTTCGCGGCCGTGCAGATATTGGAACGTGGTATCGTCGGCTGCGATGAGGCCGCCTCGCGCGCCAAACTCGATCGACATATTGCTGATCGTCAGGCGGCCTTCGATCGACAGGGCGCGGATTGCTGGTCCAGCGTATTCGACGACGTGGCCGACGCCTGCCTCAATTCCATATTTCCCGATCAGCGCCAGGATCATGTCCTTGGCGTAAGTGCCGCGTGGCGGTTTGCCGGTGAAGCTGGCGCGTAGCGTGCGTGGGCGTCGCATCATCAGGGTCTGCGTGGCGAGCACCTGCATGACCTCGGACGTGCCGATGCCCCAGGCCCATGCGCCAACCCCGCCGCAGCTGGCGGTGTGGGAATCGCCGCAGACATAGGTGCAGCCAGGCAGAGCAAAGCCGATGTGGGGGCCCACGACATGGACGATGCCATGATTGGCATCGTCGATATCGAACAGCCGGACTCCGAACTCCGCGCAGTTCTTGCGCATGGCAAGGTTCCGGACCGTACTGGCGGCGTAAGTGTCGATTTTCCGACCGGGCAGCGTGGACAGGCCGTGATCAATCGTGCCGACGGTAAGGTCCGGCCGCCGCACCTTCAGTCCTCGTTCCCGCAGCCCATCGAACGCGCGGCCGCTGGTGCCCTCTTGTGCGAAGTGTCGATCGATGTGGATCAGCGCCCGTCCGCCGCCATATTCGTGGACGACGTGCTGGTTCCAGATTCGGTCGAAAGGGGTATTGGACATGTCCCGCGGCCTTATTGTTGTCGTGGTGGGAGATGCTAGCGCCGAAGATCGCGAGTGGCGAACGGCAACCGTTGGTGTGGAACAGCCAGAAAACGTCTACCCCGGTAGGGATCTGGAAAACAGTCGTTGCCAGTGGCCGTATACGACGCACTTCGACTGCTGGCTTGTTTTCGCGTTCTCCCTCCATCCGGGCTGACTGTCCCTGATCTCGGCGGCGCTCATACAAACGCCGTCAAGATCAAAGGCCTGCTCGCGTCGGCAAGGAGGTGCTCGGCGAATGGATACGGCGATTTGCTACAGGCGAGGGAGGAGAACAGCCGTATGAGAGAGCATCTGCTTCCGGACAGCACCGGCTCCTCCCGCAACGACCGTAATGGGCGCAACCCGGCCCTTGGTGCAACCGGCCTGATCGGATGGCCTGCCTTTGCCGGCGCCATACCGATTGAACCGAGGCTCATCGCGCTCCGGCAGCACGCCGAATCACCGCATAGGCCACGCGACGCAGGCGCGTCTGGCGGCGCTCTCTCCATTTGCCAACACCTGTCGGATCGGCAACCATCGCACTGACGGCCAAAGTCGGGAGGCGTCGATAACCTGGCACACAACGATCAGGTCGCTGTTTCGCGTGCTGACACTCGCGGCTGGTGCCTTGGCCGTGACACTCGCCTGCCCGGCCGCGGCGCCGGAGCGGCGTGTCGCTCTCGTGGTCGGCGCCAGTGCCTATGTCGCCGTGCCACACCTCGCGAACACCCTCGCAGATGCGACAGAGATCGCTGGGGCGTTGCGACGCCTTGGTTTTGACGTCGACCTGGTCACCGACCCGGATCGTGCCGCGCTCGAAGCGGCCGTGCGGAGGCTTGGTGAACGCGCCAGCGGGGCCGAGGCCGCCGTGTTCTTCTTCGCCGGCCACGGCGTGGAGGTCGCCGGCCGGAACTGGCTGCTGCCGGTCTCGGCGCGTCCGAAGGCCGCGCGCGATCTGCCATTCGAAGCGCTCGATCTCGGGCTGATCTTCGATCAGCTCGACGGAGCTGCGCAGGTCTCGCTGTTCTTTCTCGATGCCTGCCGCGACAGTCCGTTTCGGCTGCAACTGACCCAGGGCTCGCGCGGCGCCGCATCCGCGGGGATGCGCGCGCAGCAAGCTGCCTCGGGCTCGTTGATCGCCTATGCGACCGCCCCAGGCACCGAGGCGGCGGATGGCAGCGGGCCGCACAGCCCATTCACCGCAGCGCTGCTCAAACACATCGAAAAGCCCGGCTTGACAGTGCAGCAGGTGCTGAACGCGGTGCGAGGCGAGGTGAAGGCCTCAACCAAAGGTCGGCAGGTCCCATGGGAGAGTTCCGCATTGGAGGGTGACTTCTACTTCTTGCGACCGCCGGTGGCCGGCGCTGTCGCGCCGATGGTCGGCCCCGGGCTCGCGTCGGAAGATCTGTTCTTCAAGGCGATCATGGAAACGAGGCGCCCCGAGGAGATACAGGCGTTCCTGGAGCGCTTCCCCAACGGCACCTACGCGCCGCTGGTCCGATCGTGGTCGCTAAAGCGAACGCCGCCCGCTGTCGTGCCTGCAATTGTGGCCACCGCGCCGGCGTCACCCGACGTTGGAACGCGGCTGGCCGAGGCGCTGCGCAAGGCGCTGCCAGGACTATCCGATCAGGCCAGGCAGGGTCTCGTCAAACGCTTCGTCGACGGCCAGCCGGTCGGGCGCGCTGTCGCCGTGCATCCGCCCACAGGGGTTCGTGCCGAGGTGTCGGGCAACGCGGACGCGGCGGCCTATGTGTTGGAACGATGTGCGTATCGTGCCGGTCACGCGTGTGCGCTGATCGCTGAGGGAAACAACGTCGCGACTCCTGACGCTTCCGGCGTATGGCCGCGCGGCGACGCCAGCCTGCTGTACTACGCCGGCCTGTTCGAGCCCGACCGAGTACCACTGGTCAAGCCGGATATCCGGGCGCGCCAGGACGTGCTCGGGTACCGCTCGCTCAAGGGCCCAAAGGCTATCGCACTGCGTCCGGACGCGCTCTACATCAAAACGGCGGCGAGCCAGTACGACGCTGAACTGCATGCCCTGGAAACCTGCATGCAGGACCCTGGCCGTGGCGACGCGGAGTGCTTCCTCTATGCGGTAGGCGATGGCGTGGTG
>Ga0310811_10005346_pt1 | contig 16243 bp, 8 predicted proteins | sample YCmetagenome_FD_207642 | JGI IMG/M metagenome (GOLD analysis project Ga0310811, IMG submission 207642) | Soil microbial communities from experimental microcosm in Duke University, North Carolina, United States - YC | ecosystem: Engineered > Artificial ecosystem > Soil microcosm > Unclassified ...
GGCACCGGCATCATGGGCGCCCCGATGGCAGGCCACATCAAGGCCGGCGGCAATGAACTGTTCGTCTTCGACCTGGCCCCGATCTCGGCTGAACTGACCAACGCCGGCGCTGTTGTTTGCGCCAGCGGCAAGGAAGTCGCCCAGAAGGCCGACATCATCATCACCATGGTGCCCGACACCCCGCACGTCGGCGCTGCCCTGTTCGGCGAAAACGGCGTTGCTGCCGGCCTGTCCGCTGGCAAGATCGTGGTCGACATGTCCTCCATCTCGCCGGTCGAGACCAAGGAATACGCCAAGAAGATCAACGCCCTCGGCTGCGAATACCTCGACGCTCCGGTGTCCGGCGGCGAAGTCGGTGCCAAGGCTGCCAGCCTGACCATCATGGTCGGCGGCTCGCAAGCCACCTTCGACAAGGTCAAGCCGCTGTTCGAACTGATGGGCAAGAACATCACCCTCGTCGGCGGTAACGGCGACGGCCAGACCTGTAAGGTCGCCAACCAGATCATCGTTGCACTGAACATCGAAGCCGTTGGCGAAGCCCTGCTGTTCGCCTCCAAGATGGGCGCCGATCCGGCCAAGGTTCGCACCGCACTGATGGGCGGCTTCGCTGCTTCGCGCATTCTCGAAGTGCACGGTGAGCGCATGATCAAACGCACCTTCAACCCGGGCTTCCGCATCGAACTGCATCAAAAGGATCTGAACCTGGCACTGCAAACCGCCAAGTCCATCGGTCTGGCCCTGCCGAACACGGCAACGGCACAAGAGCTGTTCAACACCTGTGCCGCTCACGGCGGCAAGGCATGGGACCACAGCGCGCTGGTCCGTGCTCTGGAAATCATGTCGAATCACGAAGTTGCCAAGGCCTAATCAGCTTTAGCTCCCGTAAAAAAGCCGCTGGAGAAATCCAGCGGCTTTTTTATTTGTGGTCGCTATGTGGTAGCTGATGCACAAGTAATGAAAACAAAGGGCGACCTCTAGGGCCGCCCTTTGTTTTAGGCGCGAGTATCACCACCTTGGCCTTAATCATGATGTGGCAAGCCATGCCAAACGATTGGCCTTAGCGTCATCGAGCGCGTGATGCTGACGTAGGCCCGTTGTAAAAGCATTCTCAACAGCAGCAAGGAAGCCCGATGTAGGCGGAAGCAGCTGTGGCTTTTGCGCTAGACAGGCCGGCCACATAGCACTGCCCGGCGTACCGAAGAGATCAACAATCCAGATCCAGTCCCAGCTTTCACTATCCGTCGCCAGCTGCACATGTCCCCCGAATGTGGCAAGCCAGGCGGCCAACTGCCGCCGTAAATCGTCCTTGGAGATACGTGCCGATGCATCGCCGAGCTGAGGCAATACCTCCATCTCCGCGAAGTCGCTCAGTTCACGCTTACCCCATGTGTCGGAGAGCTCCACGTAGAACGTGCGATCGCCAATCTCATCGACCAACCCGATGGAGATCAGCTTGGCATTACCCGAGAGGTCCGTGAACTCAGTATCAAAAAAGATCAGCATTGAAATTGTGGTGGACAATATTCAGCTTTGTGATCCCCTAGGCTACAGCATAGCGACGTAACGATCTAAGGCACTTCGGGGGAGCTGGGATGTGTACTTTGGATCTACCGTCTCAGTTCTGTTAAGACGCTGCCGTGCTTAACCAGCTTGGTTACTCTTGCTTGAAACCTTAACCATGCGGTGGACTGATCCTCAACCCTATAAACACCAAATGTTAAATTTTGGCATCAGGCCAATGTGTTTATACTTTGTAATACTTCAAAGTGGCTCATATAACGAGCCCATGAGCTGGGACAATAAGATTAGGCCTGTTTCAGATTATTAGCCAAATTACATAAAAATAACTGCCATCGGCATGAGCACTTTAGAAAAGCAGCAATACCATCGGCATGTGAACTCGCTGTCTGTCGTGATGCGGACTGGCGGTCATGTGGCCGAGGAGATGGTCGAAACAATATTAGCTCTGTGGAGCCAAACGCAGTATCCAGCGTTGGGTCACGGAAGCGTTACCGGCAAAAAAAATCTCGCCAGTGATGCAAAAGTACAAGGTTTTGTTAATTGGCTTTGCCAAGGCGATTTGCTGCACTCAGCGTACTGGTTAAGTTCAGCGTATGCGTTCTGGATTGAGGAGGAAAAGCGTCGGCATTTGGCAATGTTCTTTACGCCGCCGTCCATTACTCAGCGCTTACTGGATGATCTTGAACGATCTGGTGTCTTGTTTGCTGAGCATACGTTTTATGATCCGGCATGCGGTGGAGCTGCATTCCTAGCTCCGATAGCTCAGCGGATACGTCAGACGCTCAAGGCCAAAGGTGCAACGGCAGGTCAGATATTGGCCGCAGTAGGCAATCGGTTATTTGGCACCGACCTCGATCCAGTGTTGTGCCGTCTTTCGAAACAATTCCTACGAATGGTTTTGGCTAGTGAAATTGCTGCGACGAAAACAGAGCCAGAACTTCATATCGCTACCGCGAATTCGCTACTAGACATTGACCAGCTAGTTGGCCGTATAGATGTAGTTGTGTGTAACCCCCCCTATCGCAAGATGCCAGCCAGTGAGGTTAGGCAGTATGCCAACCGCTTTTCGGAGGTTATTGAGGCACAACCAAATCTCTATGGCCTCTTTATTGCGCAGTGTGTTCGCCTCCTTCGCTCTCACGGAGTCGCGGCACTTGTTACTCCAACGAGCTTCCTATCTGGGCAGTCTTTCAGCAAGCTGCGTCATTACCTGATGACTCATTCGGAAATTACACAGATTGGGATTGTTGCTGATAAGTCTGGGGTATTCATTGGAGTGGAGCAGGAGACCGCATTGACGCTACTACGCCGAAGGCTAGTACATCATTCGGCAACGACGACAGCAACAGTAAAGGTTGTCTCAAGAGATGGCACGATGAAATCCGTTGGCCCGTGTGTCCTTCCCAGCTCCGGTAATTCTTGGCCCATACCACGCGATGAGGGTGATGCAGAAATTCTCCGTATTGCTAGCGCTAGCCACGCTCGATTAGCTGACTATGGATACCGTCCCCGGATTGGCGCCTTAGTATGGAATCGGGATAAGCGCCAGACGTATGCGTCTGAGGCCAAAGCTAAGCTTGTAAAAAAAGGGCTTGTGCTTCCTCTGCTATGGTCAAGTGACATACGACAGAATGAGACATTGGTTTTCTCAGGAAAGTCCAAAGTAAATGGTGAACCTTCGTTTGTTAAAGTGAGTGGTTTTGATACGCCGGCCGTTGTATCTAAGCCTGCAGTATTGCTCCAGCGTGTCACCTCAAACGAACAACCTAAGCGCTTGGTGGCTGCTCCAGTGCCGACGGAGATCTTGGCGCGATTTGGTGGCTTTGTTGGAGAGAACCACACGGTCATTCTCGAAGCACTCGAAGGATGTATTTTCCCTCCCGAGCGCCTAGCAGCTTTATTAGGATCGACTTTTGTAGATCGCTATTTCCGATGTATTTCCGGGGCTACAAACGTATCGATTTTTGAGCTATCGCAGTTACCACTTCCATCACCGCACATGCTGCTGAGGGCCATAGAACGCGGCCTAGATATCGACGCTGCTGTGGCTTGGGCTTTTAGACAATCAGAGAGCGGCTAGCACTGCAATGGCGAGCCCTTCTAAGTACAAGAATACGATCGTCTCGCCGACTCGCCGCGAGAATCGTGAGCTCGCCACCAATAAGCAGAAAGAGCTTGCGGCACGTTTGCTTAATCGACAACCACGCCCCATTCAAAACGAAGTCACTTCTGTGCCTTTAGTTGCCGAGGTTCCACAGGTGCCTCAAGAGGTCATTCGTGAATGCTTTGGCAATGCACAGGTGCCCGTATATCGCGAGGACGATGCTGTCCAGAGCATTCCATCGCCAGGACTCGCAAAGCTAGTAGACCTCTACCTCGATGCTGCCAATAACAAGTCACGCCACATCGCGCTTGTTTGGCCCGCAACGCCCAAAGCGCTTGTAACAGTCCATGTCCTTGCAACGCTTGAACGATGGGCAAGTGGAGACAAACGGGGTGTAAGAGGCTTGGCATTTCCAGTCAAAACCAATGCATTTCACCCATTGAACCACTTGCATTTAGATCGCAATGCCTTGCTAGAGCATGCACAGAAACTCATCGAACAACAAGGGAAGGAAAATAAATTCCTGAGACGTAAATTTCACGAAAAGGATAGCTTCTTATTTTCGATGGCTAGCCTTAAGCCCGAAGTTGGCGAAACCTTCAACCCAACAATGAGCGAGCTTATCCCACACTTCTTCGTGGGTGAAAAGGTCAAAAATTGGGAATCCTGTTCTGATCATTTACTGGAACATATTGGTGCGAAATTAGTTAGACGTACCCACAAGAAGGCATTGCGTTCGAACTGCGAGGTTCTCGGCTCCCCTAAAACAGCACCAGACGCGTTGTTCGCAATGGATACGCGAATGCCGAAAGCAGATCGCAAAGCCGCGCTCATTGCATTAAAAAAACTAGGTGCGCCCGAAGTGGTACTGGTGAATGCAACACGACCCGTTCGGCTTGAGAGCCGAGGATGGGTAAAGTTGATTGCCAAAATACGCGATGAGATCGATGAGGTCTTCAGTTCAGACCGTCCAGGGTTTGTATTTGTCGTAGATGATCCACAAGCGGCATTCCAACTTCGTCAGGAAATAGTTGGCCCAGAAGTAAAGTCACGAGCTGATGACCGCAAGTCTTCTCGGGATTATTGGATTACTGGCATCTGCAGCGCTACTAAAGCGGATGGTCTGCTGGCCTCTGGAGTAACCGCAGTAGAAATGCCTGTACCTAGGGAATTTGATATCGAGGTTATGGATGCGGACGCTAGCGGGGTTATTAATCGACTGTACCGAATGGTTGGCCGTCTTCCAGGCGGACGGGAATCTGCAGAACCTGTTATTCAAGCAGCTAACTATGTCGCGCGACTTGCAGCGCTTCCATGCGGCGTCAACACCCTAACAGAGTGGCTGGGAGATATTTCCGTATCTGAGCATGCTCGTCGAGTTTATAGCTGGGCGACATATCACGCGGCACTCAGCGAGTTTGAGCGAAGTGAGCATGCCGGAAGTGAGCGTAAGGCGATTCAGGAATGCCTTACTGCTGCGACAAAATTATACGAAAACTATCAGACAGCAACACCCCTCGCATTACGGTTGGCTGATCTTATTGAGCGCTCAGTCCGGTGCCGTCGCCATCGCACTATTGTCGTTTTCACAAGTGCTGTCTATCGTCGTTTAGCTGAACGGTTTCTTTCTACTCATGCCTATTCAGACGGAGCCAAATTCGAGGACTTCGCCGATAGAGTTTCTTTCGTTATCTCGTCTCAACTCGAAGAAGTATTAGCTAATCTAAATGGCGCTCAATTAGTGCTCGTGGGCCTGGACGAAGAGGGCCTTCGCCTAGCCATGACAGACAACCGTGTACCAAAACACACGGCAGTATTGCTTACGCAACGCGCTGGACAATATCTGAGAACGATACTTGCGCCTTTGAATGAAAAATTTCAAGACTTCAAGGTCTTGAAACCACGGATGGAATCTTTCCTAAGGCAACTTGCTAGCTTGCCAGAAGGCCAGGCAGTCCTCTCGGATGATTATGTGTTGCCAACATTCCGCACTGAACTTACTACCGAGACTGTCGGTTCGAATGGTTCAGAAGACCCCGACGCATGTCGAATTTTGCTTGAGGGTGGTGGGGCGTTATTTAGAAAGTCGACCCACAAGGTTTTCGTTTATGACCCGGCAAGTGGCGAGGCGACAGATCGCGGCTTTCGGTCTTGCGAAGTTAAGACGCTTCAGGCGGGCGACAAACTGTTTGTCATGTCAGACGACCTTCGGGAACTGATGGAATCAGTTCTTAAAGAAGCTGGCGTACCAATTGAGCATGACAAATCATTTGAAGGCGCGCTTCGTGATTATCACAACAGTATCGCTAATGCCCTAAACAATGAATTTGAGGGGAAAACTATCTCTGATCAGGTTCGAAAACTTCGCGCACAAATACTAAAGCAATACCCTCATCTAGCCACTGACTTTCCAGAAGAGCAATCCGTTCGATATTGGATAGACCTTGGAACCTCAGTTAATACTCCATTTGATCAACTCAAGCCTCAAGCCCCACGCAAAGAGGCTCATTTCAATGCGTTCGCTATGGCGCTTGGTCTCTCTGGCCTTCAAGCCGCTTTCTACTGGCAGCGCGTCATCATGCCTATACGCAACGCTCGACGGCAAGACGGTCGTTATGTTTCGGATGCGTATTCATACATGCTATTGCAGCCCGAGTCGGCGATGCTGAATTCCAAGATTTCGAGACCAACGTTAAGGCTTCTGTTCCAAAGGGCTCGCGAAAACTTACTTGTTGTTGAAAACGTAATCCTGCCAATGGAGAACAACAAAGATGCCTAACCCTATCACCCGTTCCGATCCTTCGAGAATCTCAACGACTCTCAAGGAAGCTGTTGTCGATGCAATCGTCACGATGACCCATTCGCAGATCAGCGGAGCTGGTGAATTTGGAAAGGTGATTTTTGGAGCGCGCCCGAGAACTTTACTGAATTCGGGTTTTATCTTACCGAATCCAGAAGTTGATATTGGGGACGAAGTTACGTCTCCAATTTGGATTTCATCTCATGGCATGCAGGTACAAGTCGCTGCAGACGTCTCTGGATTAATGACGATTCAGCCAAAGGCATCAGTGTACGTACGGGTACTTCCACGTGAGGAAGATTTACGACGCGCCAACTGCCGACCATTCTTTAAGCTCCGCCAGGAGGTGGCAACCGAATTGCGGGAAGCCATCAAGGTGCGCCTAGAAAGCGAGTGGGAAAAGGTAAAAGGCACCTACACGTCTCGCTATAAACATCCTGAGTGGGCACGAATCCGTGAGGAAGTTCGAGCGGAAATATACAAAGCAAAGGGAGTTCCGAAAGACCTAGTACAAACGGATTCCGAGGAACCAAGTGAGAATACTGAGGCATCGGAAGTCGCGTCCTCCTTATCGGCCGAAGCTGCGGAAACTAACGAAGTTCAAGATGCACATTTTGAGCCACTCGCCGTTCCTCACAAGTGGTTGCGGCTAGACATCCCACTTCCGGAATTGACGATTGACCCTAGTCAAGGAATGGCGGCAGTTCAGCAAGCATCGGCTGCACATACGGAGCAGATGAATCGAGCAATCTCTGATTTCCTCGCAGCTTGGGCAGCTAGCGATGATCCAGAGCAAGGCGGAAAACTATGGGGATACCGCAGTCAATTGCAGGTCCGTGCCAGCCAGTATAGAAAGTGGTCGGAGTTCCTGGAAACCGCTCGGAAATCTACAAATCCTATTTCGCTTCCCGACATACAGCTAGGTTGGGACCTTCAGGTTGCTCGCGACTGGCTTGATCCGAAGCAAGCAAACATCCTTATCGCTTTAGAGAATAGAAGCATTGATCCGCGTCAATTGAAGGACGAAACAGACGCAGCGATTTTCTTGACAAGCGTGTCCGTTACTCTCGGGGCTAAGCAGCACATATATCTGAAACTTGAGCGAGTAGAGCCTTCCTATCGCTATAACCGATACCTCCAATATCCGGCGATGGGTCACAACGGCGGTGTAAGAGTCGTCCGTGTAACGGACACAAATATTTGCCTTGAGACAACGTGGCTACCTCGCTTCATCCAGCCTCGAATTGTGCCAAGCGCTGGTTCTTCGATATTACGTAACGTCCGCAAGCTCGCCGAACCAGATGGCCTAGCCGGAGTGTTGCCAATTGCGGCCGAAATGAAAAAATGGCTTGAAGCGCAGCCGAAAAAAACCAATCCGGCCGACGGACTTTCGCCGTTAGATGCTGAAAGCATTGAGCATGAGAAAAATAAGTTTGCGGAAGACATGCAACGGTGGGGCAACGAACTTACAGCCATTGAAGCAGGCCTCGAAATTCTTCAAGAATCTCACGCTGCATGGGTTGCACGTGGCCCGCAAGCAGCCCCGCTTGCCTGTGTTTTTGAAGCATGGTTGGGCATGAACGAGGCAATGGCAGATTTCATGAAGTCTCGATTTGGCCGAGACGATGGAGAATGGCGGCTTTTTCAACTCGCTTTCATCATCGCAAATATCCCAGCCTTGGCAACTCGAATGACGGAATTCAAACACCACTATAGTGCCGAACGCGACGATTCCGTTACGCTGCTGTATTTCGCCACCGGCGGCGGAAAATCAGAAGCTTTTTTTGGCCTTCTAGTTTTCAATCTACTTCTCGACCGGCTGCGCGGCAAAGCGACTGGTGTCACCGCTATGCTCCGATATCCGTTGCGCTTGCTTACCATCCAGCAAGCGCAACGATGCGCTCGCGTGTTAGCCAAAGCCGAGCTGATCCGACGTTCAAGAGGATACAGCGGTGACCCTTTCGCAATCGGTTTTTGGGTAGGGAGCGGAGGATCGCCAAATCGCCTGAATGCGCGAGGGGTATCAAATGTTAAGACCATAGATGATTTTCCCGCCGACGCAACATCTGAGAAAAAACTCAGAGAGAACGACTTAAAGTACGCCGCCGCAGTGCGTGCTTGGAACAAGATTCCGAAATGTCCATTCTGCAGCGCAGATACAGCATTACGGCTTTTCCCCAAGCTAGGTGGGACGCTGGCACACGTGTGTACCAGCATTGAATGCCCCAGCAACGGAAACGATTGGAAACCGTTGCCATTTTATATATGCGATGAGGATATCTACGACTTAGCGCCATCGGTACTGCTCGGAACAGTTGATAAGCTGGCTTTGATTGGGCACTCGGCAGCAACTATCCGGCGCGTATACGGAATGCTTGGTGCAGCGCCTTGGCGAAAAACCGGAACATTGCGCCTAAAGGTGCCAACAAACAAAGAGCTAGATCGCGGAGCGACTGCGTGCGGATGTGAGGAATTATTTCCAGCATACGCTGCAGGAAAAAAAGTCTTCCTCGACCCATTCCCTAGCCTATTGATCCAAGACGAAGCGCATTTACTTGACGAGTCGCTTGGTACATTTGCCGGCCTTTTTGAATCTACCTTAGACGCCGTTCTCGTACATTTATCTCGGGCCCTCACGACAATTGTCGCCAAAGATTCAGCAGGAAAGCGACGGCGAGCGAAAGTTATTGCCGCATCTGCAACGGTATCAGAGCCCGAACGTCAATTGGAACATCTCTATCAAAGAGAAATTCCTGCATCTCAGTTTCCACATCCGGGGCCATCGCTCTATGAATCATTCTATTCGTCCCCGGAGGAGCCCGATCATGCTGAGGTAGAGCGCCAGAAATTGACCGAGCCAGAACAGCGAGCTAAGCAGGCGCGATTGTATTGCGCTTTCATGACCAATGGAAAGCCGCATACTGCAACAAGTGTCGCAATCCTTTCAAACTTTCACCTATGCATCAGCCGATTGTTTAACGATCTGCTCAGTGGTGATAGCAACAAGATCAATCACACGCGCGATACTCTTGTTGAATGTATCAGTCCTGGACCACTTCAGGGCTTGCACAAGGTCACAATTGCCTCAGCTAGCGTAGAGGACATCGCCACGGTCATAGATCTTCATCGAATTGCTCTAACCTACGTGACCAACAAAAAGGGCGGCGACCAAATTATGGCCGCCGAACTTGAGGAAACACGCAAACGACACTTGAATAATGGCGTTGAACTAAACGGCCTAGACACCCGGCTAATTACCGGATCAGTGGAGCAAGGCGAAATCCAAGAAGTCGTCCAGTGCGCCCAAATGCGCGATGCCCCTGGTCAGCCGTTTACGCCCATCTCACAGGTTCTACGATCCGTCATAGCGACTTCTGCCGTATCTCACGGCGTGGATGTAGAGGAATTCAACTCTATGTTCTTCGCAGGCATGCCGTCAGATATTGCCGAATACATTCAAGCATCCTCTCGCGTCGGTCGAACCCATATCGGTTTTGTTGTCCTGATACCGACCCCTCAACGCAGGCGCGACCGCTACATCGTCGAAGTATTTGACATCTTTCACCGATTCCTGGAGCGCATGGTTCAGCCGGCGGCAATCGATCGTTGGGCTGAGAAAGCCGTTGCTCGCGTCTTTCCAAGTCTCATTCAAGCCTATCTGACGGGTGTGGTCCCGAGCAGGAGATTGTTAGAGCTGGATGAGGACAAGAAAGCGTCCGTTCCAGACTTCACGTTCATTCCGAATATCACTAAGGAATTCAAAGCGCGCGGTAATTCCTTTGTGACTGAAATTACAACTTTCATCGAACTGGCTATCGGCTTGCGAGATGGCTATTGCCCGGAAGGGGAAGAGCACTATAAAAAAATGATCGACGACACAACACGCCATCTACTCAGCAATTGGACAAGTAGTCCTTTATTTGGGAGCGGTCCATTGGATGCCTACTTCAAGGACCAAAGCGATCCAATGCTAAAGCCTATGACCTCTCTAAGAGACGTGGATCAGGGCGGCACTATCCAGATGTCTTATAAGGACGGCAATGGGAAGCGCCAGAAGGCCGAGGATGTATTGGAAGTGATGGACCTTGTGCGACATGGTGTCGCCGAAGATGACGATGACGAGGCCTAAGATGGTGAAGGGATACTTTTCCGACGAAGATGAAGGCAAGAAGGTCAAGGCGCCGACGATGAGCCGGTCGCGCAATCAACTTGCTTCGGCGTACGCACCTGGGTCGTTCTTCACTTTTGAAGGGGGTTTAGGCTCATGCATCGCCATCCCCGATCAATCGGACTCACCGGACCTAGCACTCATCACAGAGCAGACAAAATCGCAAATCATGTTGCGACTGAGAGAGGTTTGGCAAAGTTGGTTCGCTCGATCATATTCGACCAGTAGCCAAGCTAAGCCTATTGAGGCTCGTCAATGCATTGATGACCTATTACTGAAGGACTCAACGATCAGTCCTCTTGGTGCAGACAGACTGGAATTCGTGAATCCCTTGCGAATAGGTTATGCACCCGCTCCACTGACATTCGTGTGTAACACGTGCGGAATGTTCCAAGCCTTCGACACGACGACAGACGTTGCGAAGAATGCCAATATTTTCAGGCCAGGGCACTGCTGCAACCCGAAGACGAAAGGCAAGTGCCAATGGCGCCAATTGGATGTGATATTCGTCCACTGGTCTGGAGAATGGCAACCGGCTACTCCAGGTATGTGGGAATGGAGTGCACGAGATGGCAAGCCGTGGCTGGCTGGCGACCGCTGCTCTATTTGCGGAAATAAGGACTTCATCTTAAGAACAGAGTCGCCAAGAATCGGTGAGTGGCGATTTGAGTGCGCAACGTGCGGCCCGGACCGAGGAACGTGGCTACAAAATGACCAATTTACGACGGAAGTATTTCGTGAAGATGCCGGGAAGCGTATTGGCGAGCGGCGCATGGAGCCAATTTCCTACCGTGCGTCCTCTGCCTTTTATGCGCAGTCTGAGCAGTTTGTGGTCTTCTCGGAAAAAGACCAGGGACTAATGGCGCTGCTCATGGAAGGCAAACAAGGGGAGTTAGAGGACTTCATTGCAGTGAAGTATGGCTTTGGCGGTGCTCAGCCAACGCCCGATGAAATGAAGGAAATTCTTCTTCGTGGCGGACACGATAAGGAGTGGGAAAGCTATGCGACCTTCGAAAAGCTGATTGGATTTTCTAAAGACCAAGATGCCATCGCCGCATTGGAGGCGGAAAAGGAAAAGCTTCTTCAACGATGGCTCCGTTCTGATCCTCCACTTGTTCCAGTGAAAAGCGAATTGCCCGCAGGGTTGAGATTGCTTATGGGGCAGCGCTCTGAGTTTTCCAATAGATACGATCCATTTGTACTAGCTGTCGAGCACGAGGCCTTACTGCGTAGCAAGGTTAGTCGAACGGCGGAAGATGGCGTACGCGCGCCGTTTGTCAGATTCCATCGCCTCGACCAAGATTTGGCACCCCAAAAAGCTGAAGCCAAATCGATACAAGAAGCAAAGACACTGGAGCTTATGAATAGGCTTGGCTTCGCCGAGTTAGGGCTTATTCGCGAGTTTGAACTGTGTCGGTTCACTCACGGGTATTCACGCGTTTCCGCAGTTCCTTTCATGGAAAAACGAAACCAAAACGTCCCGGTACGTCTGCGCCTATTCGACTCGTTGAAAAACAACAAGCGCCCCATCTATGTGGTTACTCAAGCCAACGAAGCGATATATGTCAGTCTCAAACCAGAATGTGTTTATGAATGGCTCAGTGCAGTGGGTGTGCATGATCTACCAGCATGGAGTCCGGCAGACGAAGTTAGCTTTGGTGGGCGAATACTAGAAACCGCAGAGCCGTTTGGACGTTATTTTTCTCAGCTTCATCCTGATAATGCAGCGACCTACCGATATGTGTTTACGTTGTTGCACACGTATGCACATCTGTTCATGAAGGCTGTAGCTGAGTTCTCCGGTCTCGACGTAGGATCTCTTGGCGAATATTTGTTCCCTGCCGATCTTTCATTCGTCATTTATCGCAATGGCACGACGATGGACCTTGGCAATTTGTCTTCCCTCTGGCGGAACGAAAACAACAGGTTTCTAGCACATCTATTGGAGCCTTCGACACACCGCTGCAACTCTGGAAGTCTTTGCGACTTCGGCGGCGGCGCTTGCCCTGACTGCATTATGGTCCCGGAGACTTCGTGTATTGCGCAGAACCAACTACTCTCCAGGGCGCTACTGCGAGGGGGCGTCGCTCCACGTGAGGACCTCACGCACAAGGATCAGAGAATTCCTGGCTACCTTGAGGTGGTAAATGCCACAGCATCAATCGCCAATCCTTAACGCATTAAGGCCGCTAGCAATTCATTGTTCGGTTGGTGGGCCGATTTGTACTGCAGCTGCAGAGGGCCTTCTAAACGGCATTGTCGAGGTTCGTAGAGTCTGTTCAGCATCTGGTCTTGCTCAATCGAGAACTGCAGAGGCCCTCAGCTTTCTCCAAGCACTGGCCGCACTTAATTTCGTTCAGCAAATAAGTGAGCTGAGCTGGCGAATCATTAACAAAACCGCCCTCGCCGAGTTGGCGCCGATGCTTCAGGCGATACATTTATATCGGACCGAGATACACCAAGATATGGATGCTGTTGATGTTGTTCTTACTCGGCCACCAAACCCTAGCGTTCTGACGAAAACTCTTGAAAGTATGATGCTGGGGACCTGGGGATTGCTGGACACTCGTGAGGTTCTCCCATCAATTGCCGAGACCGCTAAAGAGCGCTTCGTGGTCATGACCCCTTTCTTAGATGAAATAGGTGGGGAACTCTTAATAGCACTCTTCAAGCAAGTATCTTCTTCTGCCAGAAAGCAGCTCATCTTGCGCACCATGGCGGATGGTGCTTTACCCGTTGGGTACGTTACGGCGAAGGCAGAATTGCTTCAAATTGGCGTTGAAGTTTTTAACTTTCGATTAGAGGCGTTAGCAGGGAAAGGATCTGAGACTTTCCATGCAAAGGTGGCTTTAGCCGATAGCCAAAGTGCCTATGTCGGATCTTCGAATATGAATAAGTGGTCTTTTCAATATTCTCTTGAACTAGGGCTGTTAGTTTCCGGACAGGCTGCTAGCCGGATTGGTCAAGTGATTGATGCCGTAACAAGGGTATCAATAAAGCTATAGGGCACCGAGCGAGCTTCTCAGCGTGGCTAATTTGCGGAAAAGCTAGATCGCGTTGCGTTACTTATAGCCTGTGCCGTACAACGTGACGGTTCGAAAAGCCCGTGGACGTAGTTCCTAATGCTCCGAAAGGGCCCTTGAGATCGCACTCTACAGCGAGCTCAGTGTAACCACGTGATTTAACCTTATTGAGAATTAAATCCGACTTCGCAATGTCGGTGCCAACATGTTGTTTATTGAATCTCTTCTCCTTGATGAAATAGTCAATGAGGACCGCCTCTGTCGCAACTGTTGCATCTTCGACAGACAACTCTGATTCTTCTCTTGAGCTCGAAACGTTTCCATAAGAAAGCGAGCTTTCTTTGTTCGCACGATGAAATACAAGGTCGCAACATGGCGGTTGAACTCACTGATAAGGGCTACCAAAGTTGATCTTGTAGTGGCTCTGCCTAGCGCCGAACTGATAAGAGCCGATAGCGTCAAAGGGGGATTCTGCGACAGGCGTTACGCCATGAAAACCCTCATCAACATCGACGTCCCCAACCTCCAGGCAGCTTCGGCCTTTTATCAGGCAGCACTCTGCCTGACGCAGAGCCGCATGCTTGATGACGATGTGGTCGAGTTGAGCGGGGCTTCGAACACGATTTATCTGCTGCAAAAGCCGGCAGGTTCGGCAGCAAGTTCGGCCAACGATTCGACAGTAACGCGCAACTATGCGCGGCACTGGACACCAGTGCATCTAGATTTTGTGGTCGACGATCTCGCCGCTGCCGCCGAGCGTGCGATTCGCGCCGGAGCGAAGCAGGAATCAGAATGCATTGAATGGCGTGGCTCGCGCTGCATCACCTTCTCCGATCCTTTTGGCCACGGTTTTTGTCTGATCGAATTCGACGCTGAAACCTATCGTTAATGCCATCGGTATAAGCTGCATTCACGTATTCCGAACAGTCTTTTCAAACGGCGAAGCGCTTGTTCGTGATTGAATTGGCGTGTTTTCGCCCCATGTGTAGCAGCGAGCCTCACCTCATTTAACGTGTGCACCATACTCTTATAAGGACTTCGCCATGGATCTCAAGCTCACCCACAAACTTGCTCTTGTCTCCGGCAGCACTGCCGGTATTGGTTACGCCATCGCTGCGCAACTGCTGGCCGAGGGTGCGCGCGTCATCATCAATGGCCGCAGTCAGACATCGGTCGACAAGGCGATTGCGTCGCTCAAATCGGAGGGCAACGGTAAAGGCGAGGTGCTGGGCTTTGCCGGTGATCTGAGCAAGGCCGATGTGGCCGAGGCGCTGGTGAAGCAATATCCGGGTATCGAGATTCTGGTCAACAACCTCGGCATCTTCGAGCCGAAGAATTTCGAAGACATTCCCGACGACGACTGGACGCGCTTCTTTGATGTGAATGTGCTGAGCGGCGTGCGTCTTTCGCGCCTTGTGTTGCCGGCCATGAAGAAGGCCAACTGGGGCCGCATCATCTTCATCTCCAGCGAGAGCGCGTTGCAGATTCCGGCCGAGATGATTCACTACGGCATGACCAAGACGGCGCAAATTTCCGTTGCGCGTGGCTTGGCCGAATCGCTGGCAGGCACCAACATCACCGTGAACAGCGTGCTGCCCGGCCCGACCAAGTCGCGTGGTGTGGTGGACTTTGTTGATGCACTGGCCAAGAACGAAGGCAAGACCTTTGAAGAGTTTGAAAAGGAATTCTTCGAGAAGGTGCGCCCGACCTCGCTGATCAAGCGTTTCGGTACGCCCGAGGAAGTGGCTTCGCTGGTGGCTTACGTCGCCAGCCCGCTGGCTTCGGCAACGACCGGTGCAGCCTTGCGCGTGGATGGTGGTACGGCCAAGAATGCGTTCTGAAGCTGTCTCACGAATCAATAGAAGTCAGTTTCGGTTTGCTTGAGTGAAGCCCCCCAGGCCCTGTGTTTTCTTAATCGATCAGGGCCTGGTCCACGATGCTTTGGGCTTCCTGCAGTAATTGCTGCAGATGGGCATCGCCCTGAAAACTTTCGGCGTAGATTTTGTAAATGTCCTCGGTGCCGGAGGGGCGGGCGGCGAACCAGCCATTCTTGGCGACAACCTTGATGCCGCCAATTGCCGCGTTATTGGCGGGCGCATGGTCGAGAATCTGCTCGATCTTTTCGCCCGCCAATTTGTCGCTTTTGATTTGTTGCGGCGAAAGTTTGGAAAGCTTTTTCTTTTGCGCTGGGGTGGCGGGTGCATCAATGCGTGCGGCTGAGGGTGTGCCCAGATCGCGTGTCATTTCGCCATAGAGGATGCCCGGATCCTTGCCCATGCGTGCGGTAATTTCGGCTGACAGCAGCGCGGCGATGATGCCGTCCTTGTCGGTCGTCCATACCGAGCCATCGCGCTTGCTGAAAGAGGCGCCGGCGCTTTCTTCGCCACCGAACCCCAGCGACTTGTCGACGAGGCCGTCTACGAACCATTTGAAACCGACGGGCACTTCGTAGAGTTTGCGTTCGAGCCGTGCTGCGACGCGGTCGATCAATGCGCTGCTAACCAGCGTTTTACCCACGCCGCATGTCGCGCCCCATTGTGGCCGATGGCGAAACAGATAGTCGATGGCGACCGCCAGATAATTATTCGGTGGCATCAAGCCGCTGCTCGGTGTGACGATGCCATGCC
>Ga0310811_10005349_pt1 | contig 16239 bp, 14 predicted proteins | sample YCmetagenome_FD_207642 | JGI IMG/M metagenome (GOLD analysis project Ga0310811, IMG submission 207642) | Soil microbial communities from experimental microcosm in Duke University, North Carolina, United States - YC | ecosystem: Engineered > Artificial ecosystem > Soil microcosm > Unclassified ...
CGGTCACCGGCAACGTGGAGGTGTTGGTGTGCAGCATGGTCTCCGGCGAGACCACCGCATCCAGCTCCGACCACAGCTGCTGCTTGGCGGCGAGGTTCTCGTAGATCGCCTCGATCACCACGTCGGCACCGGACAGATCGGACAGCTCGGTGGTGCCGCTCAGGTTCGTGATCGCGGCCTCGGCCCGTTCGGGGGTCAGCTTGCCCTTCTGGGCGCTCTTGGACAGGAACGCCCGCGCGGTGTCCAGGCCCCGGGCCAGGTTCGCCTCGTCGAGATCCCTGATGATCGTGCGGTACCCGGCCTGGGCCACCACGACCGCGATGCCCGAGCCCATGGTGCCAGCGCCGACCACCCCCACGGTCCGGATCGGGGGGAAAGGGTGCGTCATACGGTCTGCCCTCCGTCGATGACCACGACCGAACCGGTCATGAAGTCCGATGCCGGCCCGGCCAGCTGCACCAGCCACGAGCGCAGCTCTTCCGGCCGGGCCATGCGGCGGGCGGGCACGCCCTTGAGGATCCGGCCGTAGACGTCGGCGTCCGCCCGCGCCCCGGCGTTGAAGTCGGTCTCCACGTAACCCGGGGCCAGCGAGTTGACCTGCACGTTGTGCCGCGCCCACTCCAGCGCCAGGCACCGGGTCATCGCCACCACCGCCGCCTTCGACGCCGCGTAGGCCGAGTGCAGCGGGATGCCCTTGAACGCGAAGTTCGAGGCGACGTTGACGACCTTGCCGTGCCCCTGCGCGACCAGGTGGCGCCCGACCGCCTTGGTGGCCAGGAACGTGCCCCGCACGTTGGTGGCCTGCACGGCGTCCCACTCGGCGGCCGGCTGGTCGAGCAGCGCCCGGGTGGCCAGGATGCCGGAGTTGTTCACCAGGATGTCGACGTGGCCGAAGTGCTCCATGGTGGCGGTGGCCAGGTGCTCGACGGCGGCCTCGTCGGTGATGTCGGTCGGCACGCCCAGCGCACGGCGGCCGAGCACCTCGATCTCCTTGGCGACCGCGTCGAGCTGGTCGCCGCTGCGGGCCGCCAGCACAACATCGGCCCCGGCCTCGGCCAGCGCGAGGGCCAGGTCGCGTCCGATCCCCCGCCCGGCCCCGGTGACCACGGCGACCTTCCCGTCCAGGACCCCGGACGTCACGGTGCGGCCCCCACACTGCTCACGGGCCCGACTCGGTCGGCTCTCACAGGTCTGTCTCCTTCATCCGGGCCGCGGTGTCCCGGCCGATCAGCATCCGCTGGATGTCGTTGGTGCCGTCGTAGATCTGGGTCACCCTGGCGTCACGCAGGTAGCGTTCGACACCGAGTTCGCGCAGGTCCCCGGCGGATCCGAGCAAGCGGACGGCATCGGCGGCGACCGCGACACCCACGTCGGTGCACTGCTGTTTCATCATGCTGATCGCGGCGGTCGGCGGCGGCCCCGTCGTGGCGGCAGCGGGTCCGGTGGCCCGGTCGACCTGCGCGGCCGTGGTCAGCAACAGCAGCCGGGCCTGCAACATGCGCCCGCGCAGCTCGGCCATTCGCGCCGCCAGGGCAGGCGGCAGGACCGGCCCGTGGCGCCGGGTCAGCTCGGCCAAGGCGTGGGCGTAGGCGCCCCGGGCGATCCCGACCCCCTGCGCCCCGGCGCTGATCCGTGACTTGATCACCGAGTTCATCACGATCCGCCAGCCGCTGCCCTCGGTCCCGAGCCGGTTGCCCTCGGGCACCCGGACGTCGTCGAAGAACAGCTCGGCGGTGGTGGATCCGTGCATCCCCATCTTGTGCAGCGGCCGGCCCCGGCTCAGCCCGCGCGGCCCGCCATCGACGGTGCCGCCGGCTGTGCGGGCCCCCGCGCCGTCAGCCGTGCAGTCCACGACGAACGCGCTCACCCCGTCCCGTTTCGCGGTCCGGTCGGTGGTGGCGAAGCAGATGATCACGCCGGCCCGGTCGCCGGTCGTGATGAAGGTCTTCGATCCGTTGAGCAGGTAGCCCTCACCGTCGCGGCGCGCGGTCGTGGCCAGGCTCGACACGTCACTGCCCGCGTTCGGTTCGGTGATGGCCAGCGAGCCGTAGACCGACCCGTCGAGCAGCCTCGGGACATGGCGCCGGGCCAGCCCGTCCCCGCCGGCGAGCATGATCGGGTAGGCGGCGTGCGTCTGGGTCATGTACACCAGGCTCGTGGCGGGGCAGGCGGCGCAGATCTCCTCCATCGCCGCCGCGTAGGCCACGGTGCTGTCGCCGCTGCCGCCCAGCGAGGCCGGGAACAGCAACCCGGCCAGTCCGGTGGCGGCAAGTGCCTGGTAGCTCTCGTGCGCGAACTCGCCGGTGCGGTCCAGATGGGCGGCTCTCGGGGCGATCGTCCGGGCCGCGAGCGCCCTGACCTCGTCTCGCACCTCCCGCTCCCGGGCGTCCAGCAAGGACTCGGTCGCCACCTCGTCCAGGGCGCGGTGCACCGCGAGGTAGGCCGCCGGATCACGGTCGATGACCGGGACCGCCGCCGTCGTGGCGCAAGACGCCACCGCTCCGCTGTCCAGGCTCACCGGGCGCTCAGACCTCGCCGACCGACAGCGAGATGCCGGTGACGTAGCGTGCCTCGTCGGAGGCCAGGTAGAGCACGGCGTTGCTGATGTCCAGCGGCTCGGTCCACGCGATCGGCAACCGGTGCGTCGCCTTGCACGCCGCTTCGAAGTCGGCGGCCGTCGCACCCGGGTCATCCGGGAAGAACAGGCTCATCATGAAGTCGTTCTGCAGCATCGGGGTGTTGCAGTTGGTCGGGTTCACGGTGTTCACCCGGATCGAATGCGGCGCCAGTTCCAGCGACAGCGTCTTCATCAGCCCGATCACGCCGGCCTTGGCCGCGGAGTAGTGGCCGAGGTTGGGCGATCCGGTGAGGTAGCCGACCCGGGACGCGGTCATGATGATCGAGCCGCCCCGCCCGCCGGCGATCAGGTGCGGGATGGCCGCCTGGCAGGTCCACCAGGCCCCGTTGAGGTTGACCTCGATCATCTCGCGCCACTGCTCGCGGGTCATCTCGGTCGCCGGGGCGGCGGTGAGGATGCCGGCGTTGGCCACCACCACGTCGAGCTTGCCGAGCTCGGCGACCCCACTGGACAGTGCCGCCTCGACGGCGTCCGGGTCGCGGACGTCGGCCCGGCTGAAGACCGCACGCCGGTCGAGCGCCTCCACCATCCGGGCGGTCTCCTTCAGGTCCTCCTCGGTGGCCCCGGGGTAGCGGACCGTCTCGACACCTGAGCAGATGTCGATGCCGATGATGTCGGCGCCCTCCTCGGCCAGGCGCACCGCGTGGCTACGGCCTTGCCCCCGCGCGACCCCGGTCACGAACGCGACCTTGCCTTCGACCCGACCCGCCATCTCGCCCCATCTCGCCCGGGTCCGCACCGTGGGACCGGCGCGCTCAGGACCCTCAAGTGAAAATGTCCAATAATAGAAGCTACAAGACCGCGATCCTGCCGGTCAAGGACGCTCCAGCCCCGCAACCTGGAGGAACTCCCGGGTCACCTCGGCGCACAGAGACGCCGCCAGCTGGGCCGGCATCGCCACCAGTGCGTCGTTGAACACCTCCGGGCCGATCGGGGGCAGCGGGCCCTTGGCGGCCATCCGCCGGACGAAGTCCGCCACCGGCAGCTCGCCCCGGCCCGGCAGCTGGCGGTGGTGCAGCGAGTCGTGGAACCGGTCGAGCACCGGCTCGCGGGCGCCGTCGACGAGTTGGATCTGGAAGACGGCCTCCTGTGGCACCGCGTCCACGTCCGAGGGCGCGCCGCCGGCCCGGATGATGTTGTAGGTGTCCAGCACCAGCCCGAGGTTCGCCCTCCCGACCGCCGTGAGCAGCTCCATCGCGGCCGCGACGGTGCTCACGTGGGAACCGTTGCTGATCTCCAGGTGTGGCCGGAGGCCGAGCGCGGCAGCCCGGTCGGTGAACCCGCCGAGCGCGTCCGCGACCACCTCCAGCGGGGCCCGGTCACCCCAGAAGGGTGCGGCGATGGAGACGAAGGTGGCCCCGACCTCGGCCGCGTACCGCAGGACCTCCTCCTCGGTCGCCCGCAGCAGCTCCGACGCCGCCCCGGCGACCGCCGACGGGTCGTGACCGGGGTACCACCCCAGGTAGACGTCGACGCAGTTGACCGGCGCTTCCCGGGCCGCCAGCTCCCGTCGCACAGCGGCCATCGACCCCAGCCGCCGCTCCAGCGGTGCCAGATCGGTCACGAACGCCGTCATCGCGTCGAACCCGGCCGGTCGCAGGCACTCGGCGCGGACCAGCAGGTCCTGTCGATGCAGGCAGGCGCCCCACATCACCAGCTGGGGCCGTCCCGGTTCCCCGGCGTCGTTCACGTCCGCGGCATCACTTCTGCAGGTAGGCCATGTCGGCCTCGAGGATCGTGCCCGACACGTACGAGGCGTGGTCGGACAGCAGCCAGGCGATCGCCTCGGCCTGCTCGATCGGTTCGGACATCCGTCCGCAGGGCATCAGCTCCGCGAAGGCCTTCTGGGTGTCCTCGGGAAAGGCCTTGATCAGCGCGGTGGCCGTCGTCCCCGGCGCCAGCCCGTTGACCCGGATGCCGTCCTTGACGTAGTCGATCGCGGCGTTGCGGGTCAGCCCCACCACGCCGTGCTTGCTGGCCACGTACGGGGTGATCCCGGGCGGGCCGGCCTTGAGCCCGGCCCCCGAGGCGACGTTGACGATCGAGCCGCCCCCGTTGCCCAGCATGTGCCGGACCTCGGCCCGCAGGCACAGGAAACAGCCCTTGAGGTTGATGTCCATCGCCTGGTCCCACTGCTGGACGGTCACCTCGTGGGTACGGACCTGGGGCTGGGCGATGCCGGCGTTGTTCACCGCCAGGTGCAGCCCGCCGAACTCGGCCACCGCGAACCCGACCATGGCGTCCACCTGGTCCTCGTCCGCGACGTTCACGTGCAGGTAGGCCGCCTGACCACCGTCGCCCCGGATCGTGGCGACGACCTTCTCGCCGCCCTCGTCGTCGATGTCGGTCACCAGCACCGCCGCGCCACGCCGCGCCAGCAGGCACGCGGTGGCCTCACCGATGCCGGTCGCCGCGCCGGTCACGACAGCGACCTTGCCGTCGAAGTTCATCAGGGTTCCTCCGGGATCGTGGCTTCGGTGAACGAGCCTGGGGCTCGGCCAGGTGTACCGCTCAGACCAGGTCGAACACGAGATCCAGCCGCTCCGGACGGCATACCACGCCGGCGGTGTACACGACCTCGTCCTCCGGGTGGGCCAGCCGGAAGCCGGTGGCCCGCCGGGTCAGCTCGTCCAGCCCGATGCCGACCAGGAAGTCGACGAACGGCGCCCCGAGACACCGGTGCACCCCGTAGCTGAACGCCATGTGGGTCCCGGCGTTGCGGCGGGTGAAATCCAGCGTGTCGGGGTTCGGATACTGCCGCTCGTCGCGGTCCACCGAGCTGTAGTGCACCAGCACGGTGTCCCCGGCGCGGATCTGCGCCCCGCCCAGCTCGACGTCCCTCTCCGCCGTCCGGATCAGGCCGGTGACCGGGGTGACGAAGCGCATGAACTCGGGCAGGTGCCGCTGGGCCCAGTCCGGCCCCTTGATGCGAGCCTCCAACGCCGGGTTCCGCGCCACCTCGTGCATGATCAGCGCCATCGTCGCGTAGTTGGTCTCGAAGCCGGCCGCCACCGCCGAGAAGATCATCCCGACCTTCTCGTTCTCGGTCAGCGGGCGGCCGTCCACGCGACCGGCCTCCACCGCACCGACCATGTCGTCGACGTCCGAGCCGGAGGCCCGGCGCTTCGCCAGCAGCTCCCGGACCAGGCCCATCAGGTGGGCGTAGGCGTCCTGGGTGCTCTCCTGGACGATCCGGTCGGCGCCCTCGACGAACCGCTCGACGTCCCGGGCATCGCTGGACTGCAGGAACACCGCGAACAGCGAGGCGTAGGCCAGCTTCGCGGCGTACTGCTTGACGAACTCGACCTCCCCGGTGTGCAGCCAGGGCCGCATCAACTCCCGGGCCAGTTCACGCAGTGGCGGCTCGAAGGCGCGGATCGCCTGCTGGGTGAAGTACGGACGCAGGATGTCCCGGTACTGCTTGTGCAGCGGCGGATCCGAGGCGGCGGGCAGCGGGCGGGGTTCGCTGATGCCGTGCACCGTGACGCCGTTGCGGTTGGAGAAGGTCTCGGTGTCGAACAGGACGGTCTTGGCGTCGGCGTAGCGCGACACCACCCAGTACCCCGGTGCCGCGCTGGTGCGGAAGACGGGACACTCCCGGCGGGCATGCGCGAGCACCTCGTGCATGACCCGGACGTGCGCCGGGTCGTACTGGTCGTAACCGTCCAGCAGCCGGCCGGGATCGATCGTCGCGGGCGCTCGGTCGGACATACCCGGGTGCTCAGACATCCCAGACGACCGGGAGATGGCTGAAGCCGCTGACCAGGAACGCCGGATTGCGGGTCGGCTCCTCGTCGGGATCCAGCCGCAGGTTCGGCAGCGCCGCCAGCAGGGTGGAGATGCCGATCCGCAGCTCGGCGCGGGCCAGCGCGGCGCCGATGCAGGTGTGGACGCCGACGCCGAAGGAGATGTGCCGGCGCAGCTCGGCGGGGTCGCGGGTGATGTCGAACTCCCCGGCCCGCTCGAACTGCTGCTCGTCACGGCCCGCCGAGGCCAGCATCAACCTGATCTTCGCACCCTTCGGGACCGGCACCCCGCCGACCTCGGTGTCCTCCAGCGCGGTGCGGCAGATGCCCTCGAGCGGGGAGGCGAACCGCAGCACCTCCTCCACCGCCAGCCCCATGAGGGCGGGGTCAGCCTCCAGCTTGGCGCGCTGCTCGGGATGGGTGCACAACAGGTGGACGGCGCTGGCCATCGTCGTCATCGCCGTCTCGAAGCCGGCGGTCATGAACTGCTGGCAGCCCATCAGGAGTTCCTGGTCGTCGAGCCGCCAGCCGTCCTCGGACTCGGCCGCGATCATCGCGCTCAGCACGTCATCGGGGATCTCCTCCCCCCGGGCGAGGGCCTCACGGCGCGGCGTGATCAGCGAGGTCATGTACTCGTGGAACTCCATCATCGAGACGAAGGAGCGCCGTACCCCCTCGTCGTCGGCACCGAAGACGTTGATCGTGTCGTTGCCCCAGCGCAGGAAGTCCTCGACCCGTTCCTCTCCGACGCCGATCATCCGGGCCACCACCCGGATCGTGTACGGGGCCGCGTAGTCCGCGACGAGGTCGGCCCGGCCCAGCGGCCGGATGCGCTCGGCCAGCTCCTCCGCCAGCGTCCGCAGGTCGGGCTCGAGCCGTTGCACCATCCTGGGGGTGAACGCCTTGTTGGCTATGCCGCGCTGGCGGCGGTGCGCCGGGTCGTCGGCGATCAGCAGCATGCCGTCAGCGCTGATCTGCAGCATCCGCTCCGGACCGGGCCCCTCCTTGTTCGAGAAGACCCCCGGTGACTGCATGATCCTGACGATGTCGGACTGCCGGAAGACCGACCAGAACTCCTTGGTCGCCTCGCCCACCCAGGGGTTCTCGCTGATCCTGCCGGCGCGGGCGGCGTCGAGAACGTGGTGGTGCACCGGGCACTCCCGGCGCAGCCGGGCGAATCGCGGGTGCGGGTCCCGCTTCACCTCCGGGTCGTACGGGTTGTACTCGATCATCACGAACCTCGCTCGCTGGAGATGGCCGGGCGCGGGAAGTCTATGGCATAATGTCCTACAGTTACAGGGCAACTCGGATCGAGGCGAATCGTCATGTCGGCTACGGAGTCCTCCGGGGGGCGCGCCTCGCCCCGGGTGATCGGCGAGAAGGTCTTGCGCCCGAGGGCCCAGGTCGAGGAGAAGGTCCGTTCGATGATCTTCTCCGGCGAGCTGCAGGGCGGCGAGAAGCTGCCACCGGAGGGCGAGCTGGCCCGCCAGTTCGGAGTGAGCCGCACGACGGTCCGTGAGGCCCTGCGGTCGCTGGCCACCGAGGGCCTGATCTCGAAGACGCCCGGGATCAAGGGCGGCAGCTTCGTGCAGAGCGTCGACTACCAGTCCCTGGGCGTGTTGTTGCGCGACTCCCTGCACCACCGGCTGCAGCTCGGTTGCCTGCGCGCCGACGAGCTCGCCATGGTGCGCCAGTACCTCGAGGTCCCGGCCTCAAGGCTGGCCGCCGAACACCGCTCGGCCGGCGACCTGGCCACCCTCCGGGAGATCGTCCAGCGCCAGAAGGCGATCTCGGTCGACGATCCCGAGGTGCCCGAGCTCGACTCGCGGTTCCACCGGACCATCGCCGCCGCCTCGGGCAACCGGGTGCTCGCCGCCTTCGTGCACGCCCTGCACAGCGAGACCGAGCCGGTGCACTCGCTCGACCTGTCGCCCGACGTGGGCCGCGAGACCGTCCGGCACCATCAGAAGATCGTCAAGGCGATCGGTGCGAGCGATCCGGACGCGGCCGAGGCGGCGGTGGTCGAGCACCTCACCTACCTGCGCGCCCACCTGCTGCCCGCCGACGCGAACGACGGCCGCGCCCAGGTCCCACTGCCCCTGGCGGACTTCGTGACCAGCCCCAGGAGTTCCGGTGGCGACCGTTCGACGGCGTAGGGGCCGCGTGGCGCCCGGTCGTCCGCCGCACCGTGTGTCGAGGGTCGAGCCGCCGGCGGTGGCGTGAAGGAGACGAAATTGTCGGACAACTTCACGGTCGTGTTGGGCACCCAGAACGAAGGCGTCTGGGTCAGCCACGACTCCGGGGCGGTGTGGCTACGCAGCATGCTCGACCTGCCGCCGTACGCCAAGGCCGGCGAGGTCGACGTCCGCGCGGTCGCGGTCTCCCCCCATGACCCGCGGGAGATCTGGGCCGGCTCCACGGGCGAGCCGGGGCGGGCGGTACTGCTGCGCAGCACCGACTGCGGCCGTAACTTCACCGGCGTCCCCGCGCCTCTGGACGGCAGCGAGATCTGGTCGATCGCGCTGAGCGTGCACGACCCCTCGGTGATCCTGCTGGGCCTGCGACCGGCCGCGATCCTGCGCTCTGAAGACGGCGGGCAGAGCTGGAAGGACCTGCCGCTCAACGCCGCACAGCTGTGCAACGCCGGCTCCACCCGGATCACCGATCTGCTGGTCGACCCGGCCGATCCCGACCGCCTCTGGGCCAGCGTCGAGATCGACGGCGTGTTCCACAGCGCCGACGGTGGTGACAGCTGGCGGCGGATCGTGCTCAACAACAGCCGGTCGGTACTCGGGCCGGACGAGGTGTGGCGCGACGACCGCCACGAGGACATCCACGGCGTGGAGGTCGGCGGCGGCGCGGTGTGCGTGTCCACCCCCATCTGCTTCTCCCGCAGCATCGACGAGGGCCGGACCTGGACGCCGTCCCGGTTCCCGGAGGCCACCCCGGGCGCCGGCCCGATCTGGTACACCCGGGGGCTACTGGTCAAGACCGACGATCCGTCGACGATCCTGGCCGGAGTGGGCGACTACATCCCCGGCGCCCGGGGCGTGATCCAGCGCAGCACCGACGGCGGCGTCACCTGGGTCCCGGTGAGCCCCGGCACCAACTCGGTGGTCTACGCGATCGCCGGACATCGCGACATCCCCGACACGATGGCCGCCTGCAGCATCTTCGGCCAGGTCCTGACCAGCATCGACGGCGGTGCGACGTGGTCGCGGACGCCACGCGAGTTCGGCGAGACCCGGGCGATCGCGATCAGCCCGGCCACCGGCTGACGCTGACTTGACCCGACGCACTGAGGACGGAAGGACACACCGGTGACGCAGACCCTGCAGTCCACCCCGCTCGTCCGGGAGATCACGGACCGGGAGGTCGAGGACTACCGCCGCGACGGGTGGGCCTACCTGCGGGGCCTCATCAGCCCGGAGCTCGCGGGACGATTGCTCGAGCAGGCCAGGAAGGTGATGGGCCCCGAGGGCCGGGACCACACGATCCGCCCGGGGATCGACCCACAGCTGGAATGGTCCACCCAGTACCACTACCCGGCGTTCGAGCGTCTCCCGCACTACGGCGAGCTGGGGATGTCGACCGCGATCGGGAGGGCCGCACAGCGGCTGATGGGACGTCGTGTCGGGGTCCGGTACTACCGGGACATGATCGCCTGCCGGCAACCGGCAGCCGACGGCGGCCCTGGTTCGAACCCGACTCCCCCGCACCAGGACTACCCCTCCCGGATCTTCGACCGGATGGGCTACGTCAACATCTGGATCGCGCTGAACGAGATCACCCCCGAGCGCGGCAGCATGCAGTTCCTCACCGGATCCCACCACGAGGGCCCGCTGGGCTGGGACAGCAAGGACCGACCGGCGGCCGAGCAGCTACAGCTGCTGGACGTGTACCCGGAGCTGCTGGAACGCCACCAGTGGTCGGAGCCGCTGCACATGCGGCCGGGCGACGCCACCTGCCACACCATGCTCACGGTGCACCGGGCCGCCGCCAACACCACCGACGAGCAACGCTGGTCCTACATCAACACCTTCATCCCGGAGGATGCGCGCTACTGCGGCAACAACGACGTCGCCAACCTGATCATCGGCAACCCGTTCCACATCACCGGGGACAGGAAGGGGGTCGAGCCCGGGAGCACGTTCGACCACCCGCACTTCCCGATCATCGCGCCGGCGATCTGAGCCGCTCGGCGCTTCGTCGGGTCAGTACTTCATGGAGCGCTCGATGCAGTCCAGGATGCGGTCGACATCGGGCAGCCAGTACTTCTCCACCCTCGGCGGGGGGTACGGGGTGTCGAATCCCGTCGCCCGCAGCACCGGTGCCTCAAGGTGGTAGAACGCGGACTCGGTCACCCGCGCCGCGATCTCGGCCCCCAGCCCCAGGCTCTGGCTCGCCTCGTGCGCAACGATCCCCCGCCCGGTCTTGCGGATGCTCTCGACGATGGTGTCGGTGTCCAGCGGGCTCAGCGAGCGCAGGTCCACCACCTCCACGCTCCAGCCGAGCTCGGTCGCGGCCTCGGCGGCGTCCAGCGCCGTGCGCAGCATCGGGCCGTAGCAGATGAGCGTCACGTCGTCCCCGCTGCGCCGCACTAGCGCCTGGTCCATCGGCGCGGTCCGCACCGGCAGGGCCAGGTCCTCCTTCACGTAGTACCGCCGCTTGGGCTCGAGGAAGATCACCGGGTCGTCGCAGCGGATGGCCTGGCGCAGCATCGAGTAGGCGTCGGCCGGGGTGCCCGGGGTGACGACGCGCAGGCCGGCGGTGTGCACCCAGTACGACTCGGGGCTCTCCCCGTGCTGCTCGATCGCCCCGATCCCGCCGCCGTAGGGGATCCGCACCGTGATCGGTAGCCGGACGCGACCCCGGGTGCGGTTGCGGTACTTGGCCAGGTGGGTCACGACCTGCTCGAACGCGGGGTGGGCGAAACCGTCGAACTGGATCTCCGGCACCGGGCGGTAGCCGTAGAGCGCGAAGCCGATGGACGCCCCGACGATCGCCGACTCGGCCAGCGGGGTGTCGAAGCAACGGCCCTCCCCGAACCGGGCCTGCAGGGTGTCGGTCACCCGGAACACCCCGCCGAGGGCTCCCACGTCCTCCCCCAGTACCAGGACCCGATCGTCGGCCGCCATCTCGTCGGCCAGCGCGCGGTTGAGCGCTGCCACCATCGTCAGCGGAGCCACGTCAGTGGCAGTCATGTCAGCACTGCCCGTCCGCGATCTCGCGGCGCATCACGTCACGCTGCCGCTCGAGTTCGCTGGTCCGGTCGACGTACACGTGGTCGAACACCTCGAGCGGGTCGCCGGGCGGCGCGTCGTAGATCCCGGCGCGCAGACCCGCGGCCATACCGGCGGCCTCCTCGCGCACCTCGGTGTCGAAGCCGGCGCCCAGGAGCCCACGGCCCCGCAAGAAGTTCCGGTAGCGGATGAGCGGGTCGCGTCCGCCCCACACCTCGAGGTCGGCCGGGGGTCGGTAGCGGGTGGGGTCGTCGGAGCCGGAGTGCGCCTCCATCCGGTAGGTGAGCGCCTCGATCAGAGTGGGCCCCTCACCCCTGCGGGCACGGGCGACCGCCCACCGTGTGACGGCGTAGCAGGCCAGCACGTCGTTGCCGTCCACCCGGATGCCCGGCACGCCGTAGCCGATCCCGCGGTGGGCGATGCTCGGGCCGGCGAGCTGGTCGGCGACCGGCACCGAGATGGCCCAGCCGTTGTTCTGGCAGAAGAAGACGATCGGCGCGGCACGTACCGACGCGAGGTTCATCGCCTCGTGGGTATCACCCTCGGAGGTCGCGCCGTCGCCGAAATAGGCCATCACCACCAGGTCGTCACCGGCGAGCCGGGCGGCGCAGGCCAGGCCGGCCGCGTGCGGCAGGTGGGTGGCGATGGAGACGGTCTGGGGGGCGAACCGGTAGCGCACGGGATCGTGGCCGCACACCCAGGTGCCCCGGTTGTGATGCAGCTGCTCGACCGGGTCCAGCCCGCGCACCCGGGCCGCGCCGTGCTCGCGGTACGACGGGAAGATCCAGTCCCGGTCGGTGAGGGCGTAGGCGCTGCCCACCTGGGCCGCCTCCTGGCCCAGCGAGGACGTGTAGACCGCCAGCTGTCCCTGGCGCCCGAGCTTCAGCGCCTCGTCGTCCACCGTCCTGGTGATCACCATGAAGCGGTAGAGCTCCCGCAGCCCGTCGTCGTCGAGGCCGACCGGGTAGTCCGGGTGCTCCCGCTGTCCCCCCGCGGCGTCGAGGATGCTCACCGGCTCCTCGGTCGGCAGCAGATCGGTCCGCCGGGGCGCGAGCCAGCGGTCGTCCGGTGCGGCGACTCCCGTCGCGCTCACGCCGGTCTCGCTCACCGGCGTCCCGGTCGCGCGCGCCGCAGGTGCACCGGGTAGGAGTCGAACACGACCTTGAACGTCTCGGCGTTCAGCCGCGGAGGGCTCCCCGGTACCAGGCTCACCTCGCGCCGGACCAGCTCGCGCAGGATCGCCACCGCGGTGCCCTGGTATCCGAGCAGCCCGCCCCGGGCGGCGTCGAAGCGGCCCAACGCGAGTGACCGCCCGATGCACGCGTGGTGGCCGTGGCCGAACGCCAGCCCCCACAGGGGCACCTCCGGCGAGGTCCGCCGGTAGGGATCGAACCGGTCCGGGTGCGGCCCGAACAGCCGCTCGTCCTGATGCGCCACCGGGATGTGCAGCACCAACTCGTCGCCCTCCCGGTACTCCCGGCCCATCTTGGTGACCCCTGAACGCAGGGCGCGGCGGGTCAACGCCGGGTTCGGCACGTGCAGCCGCAGCGACTCGGCAACCGTCCGGATCAGGAAGTCGTCATCCTCGTCGAGCGCCTTCACCGTCGCATCCGGACGCTCGTCGAGGTACTCGACCAGGTGGTGCAGCGCGTCCAGCACGGTGTTCGAGGTACTTCGGACCCCGGCCACCATGTAGAAGGTGGCCTCCCGCACGATCAGCTCGCCGTCCCAGTTCGTCGAGTCGTAGGCCCCGACCAGGGTCGAGATCAGATCGTCGGCCTCCGGGTCCAGGCCACCGGGCGCCCGCTTGGCGAAGATCGAGGGCATCACGTACCGCTCGGTGAACTCCACCAGGCCCTTCCGGATCCGCCAGGCCTCCTCGATGGGGTCCTTGCGGCTGAACATCAGACCGGCGGCGCTGTTGACGAAGACCATGTACCGGGTGAGCTCGTCCAGCATCGTGGTCTTGTCGGTCCCGGAGGGCAGGCTGAGACCGACGAACTCCGCCATCACCAGCGTGGTGATCCTGGGCAGCAGTTCGGCCAGCTCCACCGTCAGGGGATCGGCGTCCGGGTCGGCCCGCTCCGCCTCGCCCAGGACGTGCTCGATCGCGTCCTGCACCGCCTCGGCCCGGGTGCTGCGCAGCACCGCCGGGCGGAAGTGCTTGGCCTCCAGCCGTCGCCGGAACGAGTGCTCCTCCCCCGAGGTCAGCGAGATCGTCTCCAGCTTGAACGGGGTGGTCATCAGGTCGGTCCGGGCGAAGTCGGCCGAGGCCAGCACATCGGCGATCTCCCGGTAGTCGGTGACCGGGGTCATGTGGGCGATCTGCTCGGGCATGCCCGGAACGACTCCCACATCAGGCCCGCCCTCGAACGCCGTGTCGGGTGCGTTCATCCTGGTCCGCGTCTCCTCACCGATGAGTCCTCAACCGTGCAGCAGGATCCGGGCGGGCTCCTCGCAGAGCTCTGAGAGGTAGGTGACGAAGCGGCCGGCCTCGCCACCGTCACAGACCCGGTGGTCGAAGGCGAGGGTGAACGTGACGACCCGGCGCACCGCGAGGCCTCCGTCCACCACCCACGGCCGTTCACGGATCGTGCCGATCCCCAGGATTCCGGCCTCCGGTGCGTTGATGATCGGGTCGCCGGAGTCAGTGCCGAAGTAGCCGTAGTTGTCGACGGTGAAGGTGCCACCGGTGAGATCGGCCGGGGTGGCCGTGCCCGCGCGGCAGCGCTGTGCCAGCTCCGCGGTCCGCCGGGCGATCTGGACGGTCGTCAGCCGGTGTGCGTCCTTGATGTTGGGCACCATCAGCCCCCGATCGGTGTCGACCGCGATGCCGAGGTTGATCGGCTCGAGCAGCCGGATCTCGCCGGCCTCGGGGTCATACCGGGCGTTCAGGGTGGGGAAACGGCGCAGGGCGGTGAGCACCGCCCGGCTGATGATCGCCATCGGGGTGATCTTGACGGGATCGCCGTCGGACGCGGCCTGGGCGGTCAGCACCTCACGCAGCCGCCACAGCTCGGTCACGTCGGCGTCGCGGGTGCACAGCGCGTGCGGGATGTCGCGCCGCGACCTCTCCATCTGCGCGATGATCCGTTTCCGGATGCCCCGGACCGGCTCGACCTCACCCGGGCGACGGCCCCGGAAGCCCGGGACGGTCTTCTCGGCGCCCAGCGCCCCTCCGACGGCGGCCTCCTCGACGGCGGTCCCCTCGACGGCGGTCCCCTCGACGGACGCGCTCCTTGATACGAAGCGTTCGACGTCCTCACGGGTGATGGCCCCCTCGGGACCGCTACCCGGACCGATGCCGGCGAGCGGGATCCCCAGGTCTTTGGCCAGCTTGCGCGCCGGCGGCTTCGCCAGCGGCCGCCCGTTGCGTGCACCGCGGTGCCGGCGGGTGCCTTCGTCGGCGCGGGCCCCGTAGCCGACCAGGAGCTTCGGCCCGGCGTCGTCGACGCCAGGATCACCGACGCCAGGATCACCGACGCCAGGATCATCGAGGCCGGTGTCGATCCGTATCAGGACCGCGCCGACCGCGAGCGTCTCGCCGGCGGCACCGAAGGTCTCCACGACCTTCCCTGCGAACGGTGACGGCACCTCGACCACCGCCTTCGCCGTCTCCACCGAGGCCACGGCCTGGTTGAGCTCGACCGTGTCACCGGCGGACACGTGCCACTCGACGATCTCGGCGTCCTCGAGGCCCTCCCCGAGGTCGGGCAGTGCGAAGTCCCGGATCGCGCCGGCCCGCGTTCCGGTCACTCCCGCCGCCCGTAGCTCACGGGGACCTCCCGGGGCCGGCGGACGATCCCGCCGGTGTAGGTGACCTCCCTGGCCACCCGAACGTCGCGGGTCCTGCTGACGAACTCGTGCAGTCCCGTTCCGATGACGGCCTCGGCGAAGATGGCGCCGAGACAGCGGTGGATGCCCGCACCGAAGGCCAGGTGCGCGGTCGGTGAGGGCCGGTTCAGGTCCAGCTCGTCGGCCCGCTCGAACTGCGTCTCGTCGTGGTCGGCCGAGGCCACGTGCACGATGACCTTCTCGCCCTTGCGCAGGGTCGTCGCTCCGATCGTGGTGTCGGCGGCGACGGTCCGGGCCAGGCCGGCGACCGGGGAACGCAGGCGCAGGAGCTCGTCGAGGTGGTGACGGGCCCAGTCCGGCCGGGCAAGGGTCTCCAGCAGCCCCGGATGCTCCCCCGCCAACACCATGATGGTGGCCATCTGGGTCACGTTCGTCTCGAAACCGGCGGCGATCAGGGAGCACACGCAGCTGGTCACCATGTGCGGCGGTACCGGCTCACCGCCCACACGACCGGTCTCCAGCGCCGAGATCATGCTGTCGTCGCGCACCCCGTCCGCGCGCCGCCGCTCCAGCAGATCGCCGACCAGCTTCATCAGCCCGACGTACGACTCCTCGGTGTTCTCGACGACCACCCGGTCGGCCGCCGCCACGAAGTCGCCCAGTACACCGGGGTCGGAGACCCTCAGGTAGACCTCGGCGAAGGCAGCGAAGGAGTACGGCGAAGCGAAGTCCCGCACGAACTCCATCCGGCCGGCGTCGAGCAGACCGGCCAACCGTTCGGCGGCGATCTCGCGCAGCCGGGGTACCCAGGCACGCA
>Ga0310811_10005350_pt1 | contig 16237 bp, 18 predicted proteins | sample YCmetagenome_FD_207642 | JGI IMG/M metagenome (GOLD analysis project Ga0310811, IMG submission 207642) | Soil microbial communities from experimental microcosm in Duke University, North Carolina, United States - YC | ecosystem: Engineered > Artificial ecosystem > Soil microcosm > Unclassified ...
CCGCGCACCGGCGGGCCGAGCTCGGCTACCTCGCCGTACACGCCGAGGCGACCGCGATCGCCGTACCGGACCGGTTGCGGGACTTCGACCACGAAGGGTTGGCGCACGAGCTCGCCGACGAGGTCCGGGCGGCGACCGGTGAGGACTGGCACGTGCTGGTCGCCGGCTCCGACCTCCGCCCGGACAGCGTGGACCTGCGGGCCCTCTGCGGGCCCCCGACCGACCCGCCCCACACCGACCCGGCCCAGACCGACCCGGCCGCCGAGCGGGCCCGGATGGACTCGCTCGGAGTGCGCAGCCGCGACGTCGCGGTGTTTCTTCTGTCCGGCGGGACCACCGGGCTGCCCAAGCTCATCGCCCGCACCCACGACGACTACGCGTTCAACGCCCGGGCCAGCGCCGAGCTGTGCGGCTTCGGGCCCGACACCCGCTACCTGGTGAGCCTGCCGGCCGGGCACAACTTCCCGCTGGCCTGCCCCGGGATCCTGGGCGCGCTGCTGGCCGGCGGGCGGGTGGTGCTGCTGCCGACGCCGGAGCCGGCGCGGGCGTTCACCACCATCGCGGACGAGTCGGTGACCCACACCGCCGTGGTGCCCGCGGTGGCCGGACGGTGGCTGGAGCATGCCGCCGAGCACGGAGCGGCCGAGCTGGCGAGCCTGCGGCTGCTGCAGGTCGGCGGGGCGCGGCTGGCCGACGAGCTGGCCCGCAAGGTCCGGCCGGTCCTGGGCGCCACGCTGCAGCAGGTTTTCGGGATGGCCGAGGGCCTGCTGAACTACACCCGGCTCGACGATCCCGAGGACGTCGTCTGCACCACCCAGGGCCGGCCGATGTGCCGCGACGACGAGGTCCGGCTGGTGGACGAGCTCGACCAGGACGTCCCGGACGGCGAACCGGGGTCGCTGCTCACCCGCGGCCCCTACACCCCGCGCGGCTACTTCCGGGCCGCCGAGCAGAACGCGCGCGCGTTCACCGCCGACGGCTGGTACCGCTCCGGTGACATCTGCCGGCGGACCCCCGAGGGCAACCTGATCGTCGAGGGCCGCGACAAGGACATGATCAACCGGGGCGGCGAGAAGATCTCCGCCGAGGAGGTCGAGAACCTCGTCTACCAGCTGCCCACCGTCATCCAGGTCGCCGCGGTGGCCATGCCCGACCGCGAGCTCGGCGAACGGGTGTGCATCTACGTCGTGCCCAGGCCGGGCGCCCACGTCACGCTCGATGAGGTGCGGGAGAGCATGGAACGGGTCGGGGTGGCGCGGTTCAAGCTGCCCGAGCGCCTCGTCGTGGTCGACGAGCTGCCGGCCACCAAGGTCGGCAAGATCGACAAGAAGGCGTTGCGCGCCGACATCGCCGACCGGCTGGCCAGGGCGTCCGCATGAACCGCCACGACATCGACGCGACCCTGCCGTGGATGCGGGAGGGCACCACGCACCTGCTCGCGGTGGTCGACAAGCTCGGCGACCAGGAGTTGTACCGCCCGAGCACGCTGCCGGGTTGGACCCGGGCGCACGTCGTCGGGCACCTGGCGCGCAACGCCGAAGCGCTGAGCCGGCTCGCGCGATGGGCGAGCACGGGTGTCGAGACACCGATGTACGCGAACGCGGAGCAGCGGGCGGCGGAGATCGAACGATCGGCCACGCTGCCCGCGCCGACCCTTCGCGAGGACTTGACCGCCACGGCGGCGGCGCTCGACCGCGCCCTCTCCGCGCTCACCGCCGAGCAGTGGCGGGCGCAGGTGCGCAGCGCGCTCGGCCGGGCGATCCCCGCCGCCGAGGTGCCCTGGATGCGGATCCGTGAGGTCTGGCTGCACGCCGTCGACCTCGGCGCAGGCGCCACCGTGGGCGACCTGCCCGAGGGGGTGGTGGACCTGCTGCTCGACGACGTCACCTCGGCGTTGTCGGCCAAGGACGGCTGCCCACCGCTCGTGCTGGCCCCGCTCGACCGCGACCGGACCTGGTCGCTGGGACAGGGCGAACCCGCCGGAACGGTCGAGGCGAGCGCCGCCGACCTGGCGGGCTGGCTCACCGGCCGACTGCCCGACACCGGCCAGGTAGCCGCCACCGACCGGCTGTCCGCTGCCGACCTGCCTCCGCTTCCCCGCTGGCTGTGAACGACCGACCCGACGGAGCCTGACCTCATGACCGACCTCAACCTCGACACCACCACATCGGCCGACGGCACGACCCTGGGCTACTTCCGCCGGGGGACCGGGCCGGCGCTCGTCATCACCCACGGCAGCGTGGCCACCTCGGAGCAGTGGATCCCGGCCACCGAGCACCTCGCCGATCACTTCACCTGCTACGTCCACGACCGGCGTGGCCGAGGGCGTACCGGTGACGCCGAGGCCTACGACCTGTCGACCGAGGTCGCGGACATCGCCGCGATGATGGCCGTCGCCGGCCCGGGCGCCCACCTGCTCGGCCACTCCTACGGCGCCCTCTGCGCGCTCGCGTTCGCGGAGACCCGCGGACTCGACGGCACCCTGGTGCCCTTCGAACCGCCGCTGGCCATCGACCGGCCGGTCGCCGGACCCGCCCTGGCCGACTACCGGGCGCTGATCGAGGCCGGTGAGCTCGACGCCGCCTTCGAGTTCGCGCTGGTCAACTTCGTGCGCCTCCCGGTGGAGGCGGTGCCGGCCGTCCGCGCCACGCCTCTGTGGGACCCGTGTGTCGCGCTGACCCCGACCTGGGTCCGCGAGCTGGAGCAGATCGACGCGCTCGGCGACGACCTCAAGCACTACGCCGCGATCACCGCGCCCACGCACCTGCTCGCCGGGACCGCGACCACCCCGTTCCTCTTCGAGTCGGTACGGGCCCTCGCCGATGTCATCCCGAACGCCCGGGTCACCGAACTGCCCGGCCTGGACCACTTCGCCCACATCGTCGACCCGGCCGGCTTCGCCGCTGCGGTGCGAGCCGCCGTCCGCTGAACCGCGCCTGAGCCGGTCACGCTTACTCACCGTCACCGCGGAGTGCGGACCCCAGGCCGCGCACGAGGGCGGTGAGCCCGACCTCGAACTCGTGGTCCGGGCCGAGTTCGGCGATCGCGTCGGCGATGCGGGCGAGGCGGGCGACGTCGTCGAGTTCGTCCGGGCCGGGTACCACGATGGTGGCGCCGTCGCGGGCGGTCTGCTGCTCCAGGGTCGATCCGATCGTGTAGCGGGACACGGCGATGAAGGCCAGGGCCGCGTTCGGACCGCTGAAGCCGTGCTGTTCGAGGTGTCTCACCTGGGCGAGCGCGTTGGCGGGGTTGGGTGCCCGTGACCCGGCCGACGCGATCAGCCGGGCGCCGTCGCGCACGGTGAGCATCGCCCGGCGCATGCTTCGGGCGTTCCGGGCGAGGAACGTGTCCCACCGTTCGCCGGGCTCGGGCAGGCGCTCGGTGTGCCAGCGGTCGAGTACCTCCGCGGCGGTGGCGGCGAGGAGGTCGGCCTTGTCCCGGAAGTGGTGGTAGAGCGCGGGCTGGCGCACTCCGAGCCGCGCGGCGACGGCGTGGCTGGACAGCCCGTCGAGCCCGCGCTCGTCGAGGACCTCGAGCGTGGCCGCGACGATCCCGCTCCGGTCCAGCCGCGGCCGTGCTGGTGACATGGCGTGACTGTACTTCCGGATCGATCTGCGAAATCCCTTTGCTTATCACTGATAACTTCGAGGTACGAGACGATCAACGTGGAGGGAGCCGAGATGGCGGAGCAGGACACCTGGAGCGGAACCGTGTTGCGGAAGACCCGGGCGTTGCTCGACGGGTCGAACCTGTACCGACGCGTCAAGGTGCGGCTTGATGACGGGTCGACGACGCGGGTGAGGGTGGACCGCGCGCTGTGGAAGGAGCTCGCGGTGGGCGACCGTCTCGTGAAGGAGGCCGGCGCCGATCCACGTCGCGGCTGACGGCCGGGTCGCGGCGGCGGGTGCGCGTCCCGAGAGCCCGAGGCGGCTTCGTAGCCGGCTGCACTCCGTGCGGAGGAGGTCCGGATCACACTCGATGGAGTGGTATTCGAAGTGGATCTGACATCTCCACGAAGAGTGACGCTCCGAAACCCCTTAGAACTTACACGGATGTTTTTCAAGTGATCATCGAAATGTGTGCCGGAAAGTGCCACGAGCTGAATGTCTACAGCGAGTAGTCGAACCACTCCTCTGGCCCGTCGTACGGCTCTCTCGAGCGATCGGGGGCAGGTATCTGCGCGACGGTGTGATCGTTGCTGCCGTTGGGATCACCGTGACGCGCGGTGCCCGTGGTGTGACGAATCAACCAGTAGTGGGGGGCTCCGGGGATGGCGAAGGCACAGATGGTCGAGGCCGAACATCAGACGATGACAGCTGCACTGGTGGAACCGCGGTCGCCGCTGGATCTTCTCGGCCCGCTGCGCGGCAGTTCCAAGTTCAGCTCGCCGCTGTGGCAGGCCCACGATCGCGGGAACGCGCCCTCGGCCGTCGAGACGCTGATCGAGGACATCTCCGTCCCGGCTGAGGGGCCGAGCCCGGAGCAGGAGAACGGCCTCGTCGCCGATTACGACGCCGGCCTCGGTGCCGATTACGACGCCGGCCTCGTCGCCGAGGACGACGCCGGCCCCGGAGCCGACTTCGACGCCCCCACCGAGACCTTTCGCGTCGTCCTGGACGCGGACGCAACCGGGCACGGACCGTCGGTCACGGCCGACCCGAAGCCCCGGTCCTTCCCCTGGCCCCCGTCTCCCTGGCCGCGGAGCACAACAGCTCCGACGGTCCGGATCCGGGTTGCCGATCTGCTGTCCCGCACGGACGAGAGCCTGGATCTGACCTGGGACGATGCCACCGCCGCGAACCAGGAGCCGGCAGTCGCGGCGACCGCGCCGGCGCCGGTCAAGGTCTCGCACGCGGTCAACGCCCGCACGCTCGTGCTCGCCGCGGTCGCCTCCGTGGTGGTGCTGTGCGTGGGTGCGCTGTTCGTAGGGCCCATGGGAGCGGTGACGATCGCGCCGGATGCCGGGCCGATCACCGCCGCTTCCGGTGCGCGGCACGTCTCCGGCGCCTCGGTCATGCCGGCCGTGCTGAGCGCTCGTTCCCCCGCCTCGGCGTACCCCGCGTCGATCGAGAAGCTGGACGCACCCAGGACGAACCCCGTCGCCAAGCCGACCGGCCCCGCCGGTGACGCGGCCATGTCGGCGATCCCCGGGATGATGGGGACTCCGGTGCCTCTGTCCACCCCCGGTCGTGTCAGCACGCACTCGAATGCCCCGGCCACCGCCCTGTCGACGGCGGCACGCTCGTCCGACTCGGACCGGCGGGCGGTCAACCCCGCCGGCCCGCGAAGTGATCTCGCCCGCGGCGACCACACCCGGGCCTACGAGGGTGACGGTCCCACCGACGCTTTCGGCGGCGACCACCGCTTCGATGACGCGGCACGGACCCAGGGTCCGGACTCGGGTCTGGTCAGCGGGCTCGTCGGTGGCGTGCTGAACTGAGGTTCGGGCTTAGGGCCGGCGCGGACCGTCGACTGCTTCTACTGTTCCGGTCGACCCGACGCGCGGACCTCTCCCGCCGCGACCATCGACGCCGGTTCGGCGGACTGGTCGGAGCCGGAGCGTTCGGTCTCCACCAGGGTCAAGATCCGGTCGGTGTTCTCGCGGATGGCCGCGATGTTGCGGAACATCCACTTCGGAGGAGCGTTGTCGGGCAATGCGGCAAACCGCTTCTCCCAGTCGATGTCCTGCATCTTCGAGCCCAGACGTGTGGCCAGCACCGCGAGGATCCCGACGACAGCGGCCGATACGAGAGCCTTCTTCATGACCGGATCGTCCTCCCGTCGCCCCCGCTTGGGACAGGGCAGAAGGTCCCGCCCCCCGGAGCGAGGGAGGGCGGCCACCTGACGAACCCGCCGGGCGGTCGGGGTTCGCTGAGACGACCATCAGGATCGGCTCGACCGATGATCCCGATCAGGTACGGGTCACCGTCGGAGCTTGCCGATCAACGTGACGGTGAGGAACCGACGGCGTGTACCAGGTGACTCCGACGGATTATGGCTGCGGTTTCCGCCCACGGATCTAGCGGTGAGTGTCCGGCACCACACCGGCCATTGGCACTCGACATGTCATTCGCGCTGGTCACGGGCATGGTTCCGCATACGGTGATCCCATCCCGGCACGGAGGACGTCCCGTTGGCGTGAACAGAGCACAGGCCCCGCGCGGGACGCTGCCCTCGGATCCGTGTTGCGCTACAACTATCGCCGTCGGAGGCCGGATCACCGGCTGGCACGGAGCCCGGGAGGACGATGTGAACGGACACTACATCGAGATCAGCGGGGCCGATGACGTCGTTGACCTTGCGAACACGCTGATCCAGATGCTGCACCCCACAGCCGTCAGCGGCGGTGAGCGGAGCTTTCCGCTGCTGGCCCTGCGCGACGGCACGGAGGTGTTCGTCGACGAGCTGGGCGACGGGCTGGCCGAATTGGCCGTGTCGCACCCCGGTCCTACCTCGACCCGGCAGCGCGCGGGTGCCAAGCGCGTCTACGACCTCCTGGCCGAGCGGACCCGGTGGGCGCTGCAATGGACCGCGGACGACGCGCCCGCCGTCATCGCCGACCGTCCGGCCCGGCGAAGGGAGGGGTCGCCCCCGTCGACCCCGTACCCGGTGGCCGAAGCCGGCTGAGCCGAAGCCGACTGAGCGACCTGGTCGTATGGGTCTACCGCCGCCTTCCGCCGCCCTCGGCGAACCGGTCGGGTCTTACGGCCCTTGTGGGTCGAGGGCGCTCAGCCAAGCCTTTCCTTCTGAGGGATGGCGGCTGCGTCCGCCCGGGATGGAGGGCGGCCGATGAGCCAGTCGTCGACGTTGATGCTGGGATTCATGGCCGGGGCGACGATCATGCTCGGCCTGCCGCTGGGCCGGCTTCGGGTGGAGGCGCCGGGTGCGCGCACGTTCCTCAACTCCACCGCGATCGGCATCCTGGTCTTCCTGATGTGGGACCTGCTCAGCCATGCCTGGGAGCCGGTCGACACGGCACTGGGCCGCCTGCACGCGGGCACCGGGGGGCTCGGTGCGGTCGTCGGCTACGGGGCGCTGTTCCTGGCCGGGCTCAGTGTCGGGCTGCTCAGCCTGGTCGGCTACGAGATGTGGACGAGCCGCCGCGACAGTCCCGGACCGGTCGTCGCCGGACCGGGCTCCATGGCCGTCACCGAGCTCGCCGGGCGGTCGTCGAGGTCCCCGGCGCGGCGGCTGGCATTGCTGATCGCGGTCGGGATCGGGCTGCACAACTTCGGCGAGGGTTTGGCGATCGGGGGGAGCGCCGCACGAGGTGAGCTCGCGCTGGCCACCCTGCTGGTCATCGGATTCGCCCTGCACAACGCCACCGAGGGTTTCGGGATCGTCGCGCCGCTGGCTGCCGCCGGGGACCGTCCGAGCTGGGGCTTCCTGCTCTTCCTGGGCCTCGTGGGCGGCGGGCCGACGGTCCTGGGCACGGCGGTGGGCCACCGGTACACCAGCGACGTCCTGACCGTCGTGTTCTTCACCGTCGCCGCCGGATCGATCCTCTACGTCGTCGTCGCCCTGCTCGGCGTCGCGCAACGCGGCCGGCGGCGAGGGGCGCTGTACGCGGGCCTGCTCGCCGGGCTGGCCGCCGGGTTCATCACCGACATGGTCGTGACCGCCGCCGGCGCCTGAGTGAACGGCGCAGGTGCCCGCCGGAGTCCGCGAGCCCGCCGGTACGCCGGCGCCGGAGTCCGCGAGCCCGCCGGTACGCCGGCGCCGGTCAGGCGCCTCGAGAAGGGAACCGGTGAGCGGCGCTCAGCAGCCGCCACCCCCACCGAGTAGGGCGCCCAGCAGCCCCAGCACCGATCCCAGAAGCGAGGGCACGCAGGCGGGCGGCGCCGTGACCAGCGCCGGCCGGGTCACCGGAGCGGGTGCGGAGCCCCCGGCGGCGCTGCGCGGGGTGTAGGTCGCCGGCGCAGCCGGCACCCTCCGCGCGGGCGGGGACTCCTCCGGCTGCTCCCGCTCGAAGAACGACTCGGGCAGGGCGAGGTCGATGAGGATCCCCTGCTCCGCCTCCCCGCGCCTCGTGGGCCCGCTCTCGACCTGGCCGTCGGGAACGTCGTCCTTGGAGGTGTTGTACAACGCGATCCCGCCGACGATCGCCAGCGCCCCAAGCGCATACACCACGATGATGTTCCGGTCGCGCATCGACAGCCACCCCTACGAGTCTTACTGAGAGTGCTCGCAGGTTAACCCAGCGAAGCAGCGGAGCCCAGGTCCGGCCCACGGGGCGGAATTCGTGGCGTCGGTGCCGGAAGCGCTGTTCGACATCGACACGCACTTTACAGGTGTGTAGTCATCTGCTTAGTATGTGCCCGTAAATACACAGGCGTTTAGTTCTGCGCCCAACGGTAGCGATCGGGGACGGACACGTGCTGGGCAAACCACTGTTGGACGGGCGATACACCGCTGAACTGGCGGAGGACGGCGTTGTGGTGTTCCTCATCGGGATGCGCTTCAACCAGTGGTGGCGCATCGACAAGTGGTGGTTCGTCGCGGCCGGGATGATCAGCATGTTGCGGTATCTGGCCGGCGCGGACGACGGGCTGCTGAAGAGCCACTACTGGGTCGGCCGCACCCTGCTCTACGTCCAGTACTGGCGCAGCCTGGACGAGCTGATGGCATTCGCCACCGATTCCCGGGCCCCGCACGCCAAGACCTGGCGGGAATTCAATCGCCGGGTGGGTGACGACGGAACCGTGGGCATATTCCACGAGACCTACCAGATCGTCCCGGGCAATTCCGAGGCCATGTACGTCAACATGCCGGCCTTCGGGCTCGGCGCCGCGCTGGAACCGGTGGCGGTCGGGAAATCGCGGAACCGCGCCCGGCAGCGGATGGCCAACCAGCTTCCCGGCCGGCGTCCGAAGCCGGCGAAGTCCGCCTAGCCCGCGCTCGAAAAACCCGCCCGACCTCAGGAGACTGCAATGCCGCACGCTGTCGCGCGGCCGGCCCCGGTGCGCCGGGCACGCCCGTCGATGTCCCTTCCCCGGCTGCTCGGGCCGCCTCTGACCCAGGCCGGCGAGATGCTCATGCTGCTCGCCGAGGTGGCGGGCAGCGCGGCGCGGCGCCCGATCGGGTTCTGGGGTGACTCGATGACCCAGATGCTCCAGATCCTGCGTTCGTGCTGGTTGCCGATGGTGATCTCGTGCGTGGCGTTCGGGTTCGGTGCCCCCGGGCTGCAGGCCGGGAACTTCTTCATCCTGTTCGGGATGCCCGAGCGGCTGGGCTCGTTCTTCATCATGGCCAGCGTGCGGGAGTTCGCGCCGTGGATCAACGCGATGGTCGTGGCCGGTGTCGTCGGCACCGCCATCACCGCCGACCTGGGGGCCCGGCGGATCCGTGAGGAGTTCGACGCCATGCAGGTGCTCGGTGTCGACCCGGTCCGATCGATCATCCTGCCCCGCGTCGTGGCCATAACCCTGATGACCGGGCTGATGGACCTGATCGCGCTGGTCTTCGGGGTGGTCGGAGGCTGGCTGGCCGCCCTGCAGATGGGGGCGAACAGCGACGCGTTCTTCGCCAACTTCTGGGCCAACGCCACCACCACCGACCTGTGGGGCAGCGTCGTCAAGACCTTCCTGTTCGGGCTGATCATCGCGGTCGTGTGCTGCTACAAGGGCTATCGCGCCGGTGGCGGCCCGATCGGGGTGGGCCGGGCGGTGAACCAGGCGGTGGTGATCGCGTTCGCCGCGATCTACGTCGTCAACTACTTCTTCACCGCCATGTTGCTGGGCCTGAACCCCTCCATCAGCGTCTACCGGTAAGCGAGCCACCCGATGAGCACCTCGACCAGCACCTCGACCACCTCGACCACCTCGACCACCGCCCGCCAGATCCCCGGTGCCGCGGGCGCCCGGTCCGCGCTCGGCGGGGCCGGCGACATCGTCCGCTTCAGCTGTGCAGTGCTGCGGGACCTGCCCGACGTGCGTTCCTACAGCCGCGAGGTGGTCCACCAGGCCGGGATCATGATCCTCAGCAGCGGGCTGATCATCTGGGCGATGCAGGGCGTCATCGGCACCATGTGCGGCACCGAGGCCTCCTACACGCTGCGCCAGATCGGGGCGCCGATCTACTCGGGGGTGTTCAACGCCTGGTGCGGCCTGCGTGAGCTCGCGCCCTACATGTGGGGCTACATCTTCGCCGCGAAGGTCGGCTGCGGCCTGGTCGCCGAACTCGGCTCGATGCGGATCGCCGACGAGATCGACGCCCTCGAGGTGATGGGGGTGCCGTCGCGGGCCTACCTGGTGGGCACCCGCGTCCTGGCCGCTTGGTTCGCCATCCCGTTCCTGTTCACCGTGGGCCTGTCGATGATGTTCCTCGGCGAGTACCTGATCACGGTCGTGGCCCTGCGCGGCGTCTCCTCCGGCGGTTACCTGTACACGTTCTGGCTGTTCCAGAACCCGCTGGACTTCATGTACGCGCAGCTCAAGGCGCTGGCCATGGGTACGGTCGTGGTGTTCGTCGGCTGCTACTTCGGGTTCACCGCGCGGGGCGGGTCGGTCGGCGTCGGACGGAACACGGCGAAGTCGATGATGCTGAACATGGTGCTGATCCACATCATCGGGGTGCTCGGCACCCAGCTGTTCTGGGGCCTGACCCCGAACGCCCCGATCTCGAACTAGCCCCGATCTCGAACTAGCCCCGATCCCGAACCGGCCCCGCTAGCCCGGCCGCCGGGCCCCGTCCACATCGATGAACGCGGCGCGGCGGATGAGGTCGTCGAGCAGCTCGTCCTGCGGCGGCCACGGGAAGTACGGCACGCTGGTGCGCAGGGTCGCGTAACCGTGCAGCCCGATCCACAGCTGGGTCGCGTCGCGTTCCGGGTCCGTACTGGCCGAGCGGCCGGCGGCCACGCACCGTTCGATCCCCTCGATGAGGGTGCCGAACGCATCCGCGCCGACCATGTCCCGGACGGACTCCGCCTGCGGGATGCCCGCGGTGAGGTTGCGCCGGCGACCGAAGAGCAGTCGGAAACGGCCGGGACGCTCGTCGGCGAACTTCAGGTAGCCGGCCGCGGTCGCGCGCAGCCGGAGCACCGGGTCGGAGTGACCCTGCCCGGCCGTTGTCACCGCCTCGAACAGGTCGACGAACGCGTCGGCCACAACAGCGGCCAGGACCGCCTCGCGATCGGCGAAGTGACCGTAGATGGCCGGCGCGGTGATGCCGATGCGCCGTGCCACCGCCCGCAGGCTCACCGCGTCCTCGTTGCAGGTCTCCTCGAGGATCTCGGCCGCCGCGGCCACGATGTTGTCCCGGAGCAGCCCGCCCTGGCCACGAGGGTTGCGTCGACGGGCCGGGGCTGGCGAGCTCATGTCCTCACTTTACGCCTGTGTACTCACAGCGCCGGGCAACGTGGGTGAGGGCACAGCACGGGCCCGTTAGCAGGTGTGTCCCGCGCCCCGGACGCCCGGAGTGGGGCACCGTCGCGTCGATGTGGCGGGGCAGGATGGGCCGGTTGCCGAATCTACGAGGAGGCGCCTGTGGCGCAGGCTCTGCAGGATCTTGCCGGGGAACTGTTCGTCGATCCGGAGGAGATCCTGGCACTGCTCTTGCTCTACCCGGGTGACGAGTCGGACCTGTGGGAGGCCGACGGGGTGCTCTCGGCCGAGGCCGTCGAGGACGTCAGCCGGATGCTGAACCAGCACGCCGACAGCGTCGTCCCGGAGCGCTACCTGGAACGTCCGACCGGCCGGTACCCGCTCCCGGCCCGGATCGCGTGGGTCGCCGGGTCGCCGCTGGTCCATCGAGGCAGCATCGAAACCGGCTCGACCAGATGCGGGGAGCGGATCGCCGGCCGCGACGACGGCGTGACCGTCACCGACGAGCCGCTGTGCCCGCGTTGCTTCCCCGCTGAGTACTGAAGCCGACTACTGACACCGACCCGCTGAAGCCGACTACTGAAGCCGCGCGGTCGGTCACGGATCGGGGGAGCGCCACCGGCCGAGCCCTGACGGGCGGACGGTGAGGATGCGTTCGCTGACGCGCTCCTCCTCGAGGTCGCGCTGCCGGCCGGTGAGCAGCTGGGTGACGGTGATCAGCCCGAGCAGCCGGTGGGGGTTGTCGCGGGCGACGACGGGAGCCCTGGCCACGGCGTGCTCGGCGAAGAGGTTGGCGACCTCGCGCAGGGTGTGGTCGGCGTGCACGACCAGCGGGGTCCGGACCATGACGTCGCGGACCAGGCGGTCGTCGTCGGGGCCGTAGGTGAGGTCGAGCATGTCGCGGCGGCTGACCACGCCGACCAGCCGGTCGTGTTCGAGCACCGGGTAGAGCCGCTGCCGGTGCTGGCGGTCGTGGGTCTGGACGTGGTCGAGCGAGGTGAACTGGTCCAGCGCGGTGCGAAGCGGCCGGTCACCGGGCAGCGTGATCACCCCGGTGGACATCACCTCGCGGGCGAACATCACCTCGAGCGGGTCGACGGAGTACTCGCGGGTCAGGTGGAAGCCCCGGCGGGCCACTTTCTCGGTGAGCACCGAGCGCTTGAGCAGCAGGGCGGAGGCCAGGTAGGCGATCGCGGCCGCCACCGTGATCGGCAGCAGGGCACCCCACACGTGGGTGAGCTCCAGGGAGAACACCACCCCGGTCAGCGGTGACCGCATCACCCCACCCAGGACCGAGGCCAGCCCGAGCAGGGCCCAGAACCCGGGCGCCACCGGCGGGAACAGCTGGCCGACCAGGGCCCCGAGCGCGGCCCCGATCATGAACGTGGGGGCCAGGACGCCGCCGGAGGTGCCCGAGCCCAGCGAGATCGACCAGATCAACGTCTTGACCACGAGGATCCCGACGATCAGCGACAGAGTGGCCCGGCCGTCGAGCAGCTCCGCGATCACGTCGTAGCCGACGCCGAGGGCGCGGGGCTCGACCAGCCCACCGACGCCGATGACGATGCCGCCCAGGGCCGGCCACCACATCCAGTGCAGGGGCAGGCGTCCGAACAGGTCCTCGGACAGGTAGACCAGGCTGGTCGCGACGATCGCCACCAGGCCTCCGAGCAGCCCGATCCCGGCCGCGCAGGCCAGCACCAGGGGACTGGGCAGGGTGGTGAGGTCGGGCAGCCCGAAGATGGGCGCGGATCCCAGCAGCCACCAGCGGCAGACGGTGGCGGTGGCCACGGCGAGTGTGGTCGGCAGGAAGCTGCGGGGCCGCCATTCGAACAGCAGCAGCTCCACCGCCAGCAGGATCGAGGCCAGCGGGGCGTTGAAGGTGGCCGCCATCCCCGCCGCCGCGCCGGCCACCAGCAGGGTCTTGCGCTGGTCGGCGGTCAGGCGAAGGAACTGGGCGATCACCGAACCGAACGCCCCGCCGGTCATGATGATCGGGCCCTCGGCGCCGAACGGCCCACCGGAGCCGATCGAGATCGCGGCCGAGATCGGTTTGAGGACGGCCACCTTAGGCGCGACCTTGCTGCCGCCGACCAGGATCGACTCGATGGCCTCGGGCATGCCGTGGCCGCGGATCTTCTCCGAGCCGAAGCGGGCCATCAAGCCGACGATCAGGCCACCCAGCACGGGCACGGTGAGCACCACCCACCAGTGCGGGTTGTGCGGGGCCACCAGCGCGGTGTCGATCCGGCCGAAGAAGAACAGGTTGGTGCACAGCCCGATCAGCCGCAGCAACGCCCACGCCAGCCCGCCCGCGACGACCCCGACCGGGATGGCCAGCGCGCAGATGCCCAGCACGTCCGCCTTCAGCTCGAAGTCCCCGAGGTGACGAGCCCGCGGCCGGTCCGGCCCGGCCCCCCGGCCGCCCCGCCGCGCGGTGGGGCTCACAGTGGCCACGACCCGTCGAACTGGCCGACGTCCACCGCGCGCGCGGCGGCGCTGAACCGGCGGGCGTCCCCGGCGATCCGTTCCCGCCACCCCCGGGGGAGCTCGTCGAGCACCGCACCGAGCGCGGTGTGGCGCCGAGCCAGAACCTCGTCCACGACCTCGCGTCCGGCCGAGGTGAGCTCGAGGGTGACCACTCCGCGGTTGCCGGGCAGCCGGCCGCGGGTGAGGTAGCCGCGCTCGGCCAGCTTGTCGGCGAGCCGGGTGATCGACGAGGCGTTGACCTCCAGGGCCGCCGCCAGCCGCGACGAGGGCACCACTCCCAGCTCGTACAACGCCAGCAACGCTCTGAACTGGGAGAACGACACACCCGACGGTGCGGAGTGGGCGCTGCTCCAGGCCACCCGGATCAGCACCCTGGTCATCTCCTCGAGCGCGGCGATCTCGGTGTCGGAGGTGGTCGCGGACCCGTGATCCAGGTCGGCTCCGCCCCGGCGCTGCTCTTGCATAAGGCAAAGCTTGCGTTGTGCAAGTCTGACTGGTCAAATCGGGGCCGACGATCACGGAGCCCGTCGGAGTCGCTCCTTCAGCAAGGGGACGCCGTCGCCGGAGAGGCGGTCCAGTGCGTGCGGGCGGCCGGCGAGCACGGACGCGAGGTCGGCCGCGGCGCCGGACACCACCAGGTGCGGCGCGCCGGGGCGGGTCCAGGCCAGGTCGGTGGCGGCCAGGGTCAGGTCCCGGGCGTGGCGGCGGGCCGGGACGAACGGGTTGGGGACGGTGACCTCGGTGTTCAGGACCGCGGTGAGGGCGTCGGCGGACACCGACGACGGGCGGCCCAGCGCGAACACGATGTCGAGCTCGTGGATCACGTGGTCACCGAGCAGCAGCCGGGTGGGCAGCAGCCGTCCCAGGCCGCTCCGGCGACCGCGCAGCTGGTCGAGGTCGTCGAGCAGGGGGGCGGGTGGGCGGCGGGCGGCCAGCTCCCGGGCCAGTGCGGTGTTCGCGTCGTCGAAGTCTCCCCGGGTGGTGAGCAGGCGGGCGGCGAACTCCCCGATCCCGGCGGTGCGGCCGTGCACGAGGTGGGCGAGGACCTCGTGGTTGCTCCACCGGCCGCAGAGGCTGGGACGGTCCCAGTCGGCGTCCGACAGGTCCGCCATCGCCGCCAGGAACCGCTCGTCGTTGCGGGCGAGCGTGTGCGCGGTGCCCATCTCAGACCCCCGCCGGGACATGCAGCGACTCCCGCAGGAAGGTGACCTGGTCGTTCGCGATCCGGCCCACCAGGGGCGGGTGGTAGACCTGGAAGTGATCGGCCGGGTAGTGGATCGCGCGCCCCCGGGGTGCGCGCCGGGCGGCGGCCGCCGCGATGGCCGGGTCCATCAGGGTCTCGTGGTCGCTCACGCACACCAGGAACGGGCAGGTGATACGCGCCGCCGACCGGATCGCCCGGTAGCGGGGGAAGTCCACTGCCACGGCGGCGGCGCACCGGTTGTCCCAGGTGCCGCCCTCAGGGATGAGCGAGTACCAGCCGTCCCGCGAGCCAGGGCTGTTGATGAGCGCGAACGTGCCGGGCTCTCCCACCAGCGGGATATGGCGCGGCTCGCGGCCCAGGCCCGAGCGGATCAGGTCGGAGGTGACCGGCCACAGCAGCCGCATCAGGTGCCGGGGTCCCATGCGCAGTGCCGCGTTCAGCCCGTCGATCATCGGGCAGTTGACCACCAGCGCGGCGACCTCTGGGTGCTCGGCGGCGGTCACCATCGCGTGCGAGGCGCCGAACGAGGTGCCCCACAGCGCAACCCGGTCCGGGTCTACCGAGGGTAGCGACCGGGTGAAGTTCCACGCCGCCTCGACGTCGGTGAGCAGGTGGCGGACCCGGATGAGCTGGCGCGGGGTGCCCGGTGACTCCCCGGTGAACCGGTAGTCGAACGAGACCACGGCCAGGCCGGCGGCGCTGAACCGGCGCTCGTAGTCCGGCAGCGCCATCTCGTGCGTGGCGCCGAAGCCGTGAATCAAGAGCACGGCCGGATGCGGGCCGGGCCCGGGCGGCAGCGTGACCCAGGCGGCGCAGCGGCCGTCTCCACTGGCGAAGGAGGTTCGTTCGGTTGGGTTCATGGTCAACCTTCCGTAAGCATACGATGTAAATATACGGCGTAAGTAATGTAGGTTTACGCCGTATGTCTCGTCAAGTAGGAGGTTTCCGGTGCCCCGTCCCGCGGTCCTGAGCCGGGACAAGATCGCCGCGGCCGCGCTGGCGGTGATCGACCGCGACGGGCTGGATGCGCTGTCGATGCGCTCGCTTGGCCGCGAGCTGGGGGTGTCGGCGATGTCGCTGTACAACCATGTGGCCGACCGGGTCGGGCTGGAGAGCCTGGTGGCCGAGGCGGTCATGGCGGGCATCGACCTGACCCCCGGGGCGATGGCGGCCGAGCCCGGCGAAGAGGTGCGGCGGTTGATGTTCGCCATGCGGGAGG
>Ga0310811_10005351_pt1 | contig 16232 bp, 16 predicted proteins | sample YCmetagenome_FD_207642 | JGI IMG/M metagenome (GOLD analysis project Ga0310811, IMG submission 207642) | Soil microbial communities from experimental microcosm in Duke University, North Carolina, United States - YC | ecosystem: Engineered > Artificial ecosystem > Soil microcosm > Unclassified ...
CTAATCTTTACTCCGCTCAACAACGACTCATAACGCACATACTAGTCTACGCCTCTTTCCTCCTTCCAGTCTTTTTGACTATCGAGTCCACGAGATTCATTCTCTACGTCTCTGACAGGACGCCCGGCAGCGGTCCATTGCGCTTGGTCGTCTTACTACTCAACATCCTCGCGTTTGGTCCGCTCCGGGTAATCCTTGGGTGGATGTTGATGGTCATATGGTTGCCTGTGCGAGCTCTTCTGTGGTTCATGGGTATAGGAAGGGGAGAACCAAAGAAAGGTGCGTGTTTTTGGACCCTTGCTCGCTGTGTAACATGGCTGACAATCAATTCATGCATCACGTATGTACTATGTAGGCTCGGCAGCAGCCACAGCGCGTTTCTATGAATTTAAGAAGAGACGAGCCGAGGGACTGGAAGTACAGACGAGGGGAAAGTTGATCTGGAGGACCTGAGGTATTATTCGTTTTCTTGGGCTGCGTATACCTCTAGAGGTGTACTCTGTTGTTGTTCTATGGTTGTTGTCATTTTATTATATTTATGCTCTCCTGTAGCTCCCAGCTGGCAAAGGAGCTCAACTGTAGGTTCATGCACCAAGCTTGTGTTGTAGAATCACGTGACCGCGTATGTTTGATACATAATTTATTGAAGGAATCCATGTTGAGGCACTGACGAGCGGATTCAATTCAATTACACCATGAGTATGGTGTGGACACAATTCATGTCGAAAGTCCTGACTCCTAGGTAGGTAAGTGTAAGATTCGGGTACGTATAGTGTCAATCCACAAAATCTAGCTAATGATCTTCGAGAAAATGCGTCAACACATACATTTATAATAGATGAAGAAAGCATCCCTGCACATAACCTGCACACATTGCTATATAGCGGCCTGAGGACAACGCAACTCAATCAGATATTTATGTCATAATGTCAAAGATAGTGAAATTGAAACAGACAGGATTCCTTTGCAATACTTACCGAAATGAAGAAAAGATAAGGTCCTGGAATGCCCGGAGGGGCCGGGAGGGCCGTTGCAAATTTATTACTATTTCTGTGGGAGATCTGGAAAAAAATCCCCAGATTCGTGCCCTTTCTTCAATATAGCCCTGCAATATGGCTGGTTCCCAGGAGCAAGGATTGGTTTTCTATATCGGTTACGCCCAAAGCGGCAATTGGTGTCTGATAATTCGTGACCAGCCGAAGACCTATGCACTTGGAGGAAGACCCCCATAATCCCTAGTTGCAGCAAGTCCACCTTCACCGTGTTCAACACCATCAACCTCCGACTGAATGGCGGAAGCAGCACAGCCCATCTTTATGATCAGCACGCCCGTGCGAGCTTTTGAAGTTCGTGAATGCGCCGTATCTGCAGTCGCAGTCTTCCCTGATAGACGACTCATGGTGACCGGCTTGGGAGACAATACACTTTGTTTGTGGGACTTGACGAGTGGTGTTGTATTGAAGAAAATGAAGGGACATCAGACCTGGGTGGGGGCGGTAGCGATATCGCGAGACGGGCGCTTGATAGCAAGCGGTGATGCTAATGGAAAAATCATCGCGTGGGACGGCGACACCGGCGAACTGCTATCTGATATCGACGCCCACCCCGCACGGTGCAGCTCATTTGGCTTTCCTCTACCCGAGCCCCTTCCTATCGACTCGGATGTCCACTCTGCATGGATCAGTTCGCTTGACTTTTCTCTTGGTGGAGCGCTGGCCAGTGGTTCAGGGGACAGAACGACAAGGCTTTGGAGCACAGAAACGTGGAAGCCTCAAGGAAAAATTAATTGCGGTGCATCAGTCCACTGCGTCCGACACTCCCCGTCTGGTAAACTTCTTGCCATCGCGACAGACGAGAACATTCAAATATGGACTCCAGGCGGGAGGGAATGCATCGCAAAATTCAAGGCTCACTCTGCGTTCGATTCATCATGGAATTACTCACTGACGTGGACGCCCGATGGCACACGGTTGCTTTCATCGGGCTCCGCTACAGATCCTACCGTACGGGAGTGGGAAACATCAACTTGGGAGCAGTTCGGTGATCCATGGAAGAAGCATACTGGCTTGGTGACTGCTATAGCAGTGGACTCTACTGGTACCTTCGTGGCCTCCGCATCACATGATCACCATGTCCACCTCTGGCGCCTCTCAGATCGACGAACCATCGCCTCGTTCAAGCACTTTGATGAGGTGAACTCTGTCACTTTCTCCATGGATGGCAAGCACGTCCTGAGCGCAGGGAAAGATCGAATGATCTCAGAGTGGGCAGTACCGGAGGACGATTTGCCCGATTCTAAGGCACGTTTCCACTCTTCGCTATTGACAATGTAATGACCATGCTTCCTATAGATCCTCGATATCGATCCGACAATCCGCAACGCATGCATACTTTGTGACTGGGATACCGCTGAAGCATTGCTAACACAACGGATTAACATTGACGACAACAACTACATCGCCTATGCTAATCGCTCAATTGTAAGGGCGCGAAAACTTGACTGGGACCAAGCGCTAAGTGACGCACTCAAGGTGAGATACGCTATCTCATCGTAATGCCCAAGGCTAAATCACTTTAATGGGAACTTAGTCCGTCAGTATTCAGCCCTCCTTCACTGGGTGCATCTCCAGGGGCATTGCTTACTGCGGAAAAATGGAGGTCCAGCACGCGATGAAGGCGTTTGATCTCGCGTTCATGTTCACGAAAGAAAACCCAAAAATCATTCATTATCTTCTCTTGATTAAGGTATGTCAATGTCTTTTTGCCTATACCTTGTCTCATTAAGGTTTCAGGCCATCGTTTGCTTCAATGCAAATCAATACGAGGACGCAATACAACGTGTTCAAGAGTTAGCCGATACTTGTCCCAAGGTAGACACTCTTGCGTGTCATATCGTGGAAGTGAGCATCGTGCACCTTTCAAACTCGCGGTCGTTGACACTGAACTTATGCATATTAGGCGTATCTACGTGGAATAGACGCCTTGGATGGCGCTTATGATAACGAAGATGCCGACCACTCCACTGCCGTTGTTGACGCCATTGCTTCAACACCTCAATCAGCCATTCATTCTGGTTATGATGACTTTGTCGTGGTATGTTCATATGATGTAACCGCAAATGCTTTTCATGCCTATATGCGTGATTTATCCAGCTCTTCGGATGGGACCTCAAATCATTGTGGAAATTTGCAAATCAGAAACGGTGCGATGGACTCCTTCGCGCATGTAGGCTTCGAGAAGCCCACGAATCGTATCGATATATGATGGATATGTGTGATAAAGCTACGAAGGCTAGCTGCCTTGATTGGTCCACTGGCAAGTCTCCAGCAACGTCACCAAATACAGTTCTCACCCGCAGTTAAACATAGCTTTCAAGCGAGACTGCAGCGCGCTATACGCTGCCAATGGAGACGCCGTCCTTGCTGCGAGCGGAGACGCTGCACTAGCTGCAAGCGATTACAGCAAGGCTATTGAGCTGTACTCGGCGGCGATCGACCTGGATTCTGCAACTAGTGAAATTTTGGCAAAGCGCTGTAAGGCAAGATTGGAAAAAGCGCTATGGGCGGACGCACTCCTCGATGCGGAACAGGTACGATGGGAACTATTATCTTGTACTCAGCCTCACACCGATTATACCCAGGTTATCGAATTCAACCCTTTCTCTTACTTCGGATATCAATTGAAGTATGCGGCGCTTCGTGGTGCACACCAATATGATGAAGCCATTGAAGTCTTCAACAGCATGCTATCCAAGTTGGAAAATATCCACGATACGGAAACAACGAGTACGCTCCAAATAGCACATTCTCCTACATCGTTGACTCTTTGTCCAGACTTGCGCCAAAAGTTTTTCGAAGTAGAAGGAGCTATTCAAAAGACCATCAACGCTCAACTTGACATCGCTCCGCACCGTCTGCTCAATACCTTTACTGGGCGCTTATGCGATCGAAAGGTACAGATCGATACCTTCAAAACGAGCACAGAGTACAAGGAGCTTCTGTCATCAATATTGGTGCACATGGATCTCGAAATGGAGCGCATCGAAGTTGTGGTGGCGACGTACTTCCGTTATGTCATGCTATCGCATAGGTGGGAAGTGAGGGAACCGTCGCTGCATGACATCCAGGACAAGGTAGTATACGACTTGGAGCCAATTGGCGGTATCGTGAAGTTGCAGTCATTTTGTAAAACCGCCCGTGATATGGGGTATCTCTGGACATGGATCGATACCTGTTGCATCGACCGGACTAACAACGTCGAGGTCCAACAATCGGTCAACTCCATGTTTATATGGTATCATCACTCAGCACTTACCATCATCTACCTGTCGGATGTCCCACCTTTGTCACAGCGTGGCGCACTCGCAAGTAGCGTTTGGAACACGCGAGGATGGACAGTTCAAGAATTTCTGGCCCCAAATATTGTCCTCTTTTATCAGAAGGATTGGACCGTATATCTCGGCGATCACTCTCCCAACCACAAGAAATCCATTGCAATCATGCAGGAAATGGAACATGCAACGGGCATAGGTGTACAAGCCCTCGTCGCCTTCCGTCCGGGGATGAGAGACGCACGGGAGAAACTCCAATGGGCGTCGACCCGTAGGACCACGCGGCAGGAAGATATTGCATACTCATTATTTGGTATCTTCGGCGTCAAGCTGCCTGTCATTTATGGCGAGAAGAAACAAAGGGCGCTTGGGAGGCTCTTGCAGGAGGTCATAGCTCGGTCGGGTGACATCACTGCCCTGGACTGGGTAGGGCAATCATCCGACTTTAACAGTTGTCTGCCGGCCGACGTCGTGTGGTACAGCGCTCCGTCGTGCAGGTTGCCCTTGTCCGAGGATGAGATTCAGACGTCAATCTCCTCGCTCCGACATGTCGTGGCCGTAGATTTGGCTTTGAAACTTTACGCTTTGCTTGACAACCTGAACGCTCCTCGTTTCGCGAACTGCAGACTGCATCTACCTTGCATCACATTTCGTGTCACTGAAATCAAAGGGAGTCGCGCTCAAGGCCAGGAGATATATGAAGTCAAGGCCGACGGGCTTCGTGACCTTCATATCACCACACAGAACAAGCTGATTCAGTTCTCATCATTACGACCCACTATGCAGACATTCTTGCTCGTTCGTCCCTGGGACCGTAGTCTTCTCGAGCTACCTGACTTTTTAGCCGATATTCAAAGCGTGGATGATTGTACCCCTCCCCCGTCTCCGTTACTAGATTCATCTCCCGTGTCCCCTGCAGAGCAGGAGTCAGTTGCTTCGGAAGCGAGCGAGCGAGAAGATCCTGATTTTACGGACGATATGCAGATCGTGGAAGATCATTTGACTTTGCCAGAGTCTCCAATCCACGACTCGGCTGATTGGTCTCCTGGAGAGCCGGTTGATTTGGAATTTCACCGAGCATTGCGGTTGATTGTTCGTCTCCTACAGCCTTTCCACGTGTTCTTGCTGGCGCGGCTGCGTGATGGAGAATACACGAGAATCGCGTCTGACTGCGATATCATAGTTAAAGCTGAAGACGTTCGCGACATGATGAACATCGAGACGTTAGAGATATTGTAGCTCGAGGTTTGAAACTTCATTTGCACCTTTTGTTAATGATCTATTTATAACGCATGCTATGGAAGGGCGGAAATAGTCGTTTACTGTACTTATACACTATTCTAGGAGAGGGGAAGGCCGGCAGGCTCACTAGCTGTGCGGGGAGGTTGTTTGATTTATCTTTATCAAGTCTAACATACAGTGGAGGGACCTCATGGATTTATTACTGGGCAGGGACGGGCGCGTAGCAGGTACTGGAGGCGTCCGCGAAGTTGATCAGAAAATGTACAATATCTGCATAATTAAGAAGCAAGACAGATATGATAATCTGACTGAAGTTGGCCCATGAGAAAAAGCGCTCGAGCCATATCTTAGGCGTATGATAAGATACGAGACGAACTAGCGCTGTGAAAAAGTATAAAAATGTTGACCTGTTCGACCTGGAATAAAGCGCCAACAATCCCTGGAACAAATCCTCCGTCGACTGAATGGCAGATTCCGATGCGGGGCAGCCCATCATCAAAACGATACTGCCCGTCCGTAAATTTGCGGCTCATGGACACACCGTGTACGCAATCACAGTATTTCCCGATGGGAGACGTATGGTGATGGGCTTGGGAGACAATAGACTTCTTCTGTGGGACTTGAAAGACAATGATGTTGCGCCGAAGAAAATGGAAGGTCATAGCGGTTGGGTGTGGACAGTTGCGATATCACCAGACGGAAGATTCATAGCAAGCGGGGATCACAATGGAGAACTCATTATCTGGAACGGCAACACTGGTGAACCGGTCACCCCGGGCAAAACCATCAAAGCTCATTCTGCAGCAATTTACTCGGCAGACTTTTCTCAAGACAGCGAAGTACTGGCAACTGGTTCGACGGACAAAGTGACAAAGTTATGGAGCACTCAATCGTGGAAACAGCAAGGAACTCCAATCGATTGTGGTGATTATGTCCACTGCATTCGGTATTCACCGTTTGGAGAACACCTTGCCATAGCGACATCCGGGGATATCCAAATATGGAGTCCAGGCAGGAGAGAACAAATAAAATCCTTGAAGGCTCACACCGAATTCAATTCAGCATGGAATTACTCACTTGTGTGGACACCCGATGGCAAAAGGTTACTCTCAGCGGGATCCAATCCAGATCCCACCATACGGGGGTGGGATACATCGACGTGGGAACAGGTCGGTAGTCCCTGCAGGGGCGATACTACTAAGGGCATCAACATTCTTGCTGTGAACCCCACTGGAACGCTCGTCGCCTCCGCGTCTCATGACCACTATGTCCGCCTCTGGCGGCTCTCAGATCGACGAATCATCGCCTCATTCAAGCACTCCCGCACAGTGTGCTGTGTCACCTTCTCCACGGATGGCAAGCACATCCTCAGCGGAGGTCTTGATAAGAAGATCTCACAGTGGGCAGTGCCCTCGCTTGATTCCAAGGCATGTTTCCGCCCTTTACTCCTTGAAATTTAGATTTAATGATGATACTTTCTGCAGATCATCGATGTCGATCCGACAATCCGCAAGGCATGCATAACTGGGGACTGGGATACCGCTGAAGCGCTGCTAAAAGAACGGATTGTCGCTGACAGTCACAACGACGACAACAACACCTATGCCAATCTCTCATTTGTTAAGGCACGAAAACTTGACTGGGATGGTGCACTTCAGGACGCACTCAAGGTGAGATAATGTCGGACACCCATGACATACTAGGATGCTAACTGTGATAATAACTTAGTCCGTCACGATTCAGCCCTCCTTGACAGGCTATATCTCCGAGGGCATCGCGTTATGCGGGAAAGGGCAGATCAAGGATGCAATGGAAGCATTTGACCTAGCGGGCATGTTCACGGATGGACAATCGAAACCCATTCTTCTCTTAATAAAGGCAGGTCAAAGTTTTCCCCTATATTCCCTGGTTCATCACGTTCTCAGGCCATCGCACTGTTCAACGCAGAGCAGCATTCTAGGGCAACCCCACATGTTCACCAGCCACCCGATGCTTCTCCTGATGGTGATACTCCTGCTTGCAGTGACATGGAAGTGAGTATCATGGACTTGATTCAGCTCAATTCTCGGTTGATACTGATTTGGAATCTTGTACGATAGGTTTATATGAATAGCTTAAGTGACATGCGTCACAATGGAGGTGCTGGCGATTTCACTGCCGCTATCAATGCCATCGCTGGTTCATCTGAATCCGCTATTTGTTCTGCTATTTGTTCTGGATATGAAGATTTTGCCATGGTACAAAAATTTGATGTAATTCAAAATGTTGTTTTTGCCTAACTCTGCGATCTGTACAGCTCTTCGGATGGGACCTTAAGTCAGTGTGGCAGATTGCAAACCAGAAACGTTGTGATGCACTCCTGCAGTCAGGTGGAATTAGAGAAGCCCTCGAATCGTATCGAATTATGATGGACAGGAGTGACGAGGCTACGAAGACTCGCTGTCGTGATTGGTCCACTGGCAAGTTCTCAGCCATGTCGCTAGGTTATAATGCTCATCTGCATTTCGCTCAGATTTCGAGCAAGCTTGCAGGAAGCATTATGCTACCAAAGGATTTACTGACATCGCTGCGAGCACATATGCTACCCTCGATGCAAAAGACAATGATCTCGAAAATGCTATTGAGTTATGCTCTGCAATGATCAACCTGGGTTTGGCGAGCAATACTGTCTTTGTCAACCGCAGTAAGGCGAAATCGGAACAAAGGTTATGGGAAGATGCACTTCTTGATGCGCAAAAGGTGTGATGACATCTGCAGCTGCGTGGTGAATACTCATTCTGGTGATATGTAGGTAGTCCAACAGAGCCCTTGGTCTTATATTGGATACCAGGCGAAGTATGCAGTGCTTCATGCAGCACAACGCTATGATGAAGCTATCGAAGCCTTCCAAGCCATGCTCTCCAAGTTGGATACTTCTTCTGACACACGACAACAAGGTAAGCATTGAGAAACACATGCCTTTAGATGCTTGATCCTTTCTCCAGAGCTGCGCCAGCAGTATGTCTCTCAACTCGACGCAGAAAGGGTTATCCAAAAAGCCATTCATGATCATATGGAAAACACCCCGACTCGTCTCCTTGACACCTCCACTGGTTATCTATACGATAAAAAGGCACAGACGAATGCCTTCAAGGCGAGCACGGAGTACAAAGAACTTTTATCATCATCGACGAAGCCTGCGGACCTTCAAACGGGGCGCATCCGAAAAGTGGTGGCGAAGTACTTTGATTACGTCATGCTATCACATAAGTGGGAAGAGAAGGAGCCGCTGCTAGACGATATCTGGGGCAAGAGCGTGTATCAGTTGAATCTAGTCAGTGGCATCTGGAAGTTGCAGCGATTCTGCGAAACTGCTCGTGATGGTGGGTACCGCTGGGCGTGGAGCGATACATGCTGCATAAACAAGAAAGATATCGTGGAGCTCCCGGCATCCATCACCTCCATGTTTCGCTGGTACCAACACTCTGCTCTCACGATTGTTTACCTGTCAGATATCTCACCCTCATTGGGATCTGGCGCACTCGCCAAGAGCGCTTGGATCACGCGAGGATGGACACTTCAAGAATTTCTAGCTCCCAACGTTATTCTCTTCTACCGAAACGATTGGACCCCGTATCTCGACCATCACTCTGACAACCACAAGGAGTTTATCATGCAGGAGTTGAAGGATATCACGGGCATAGATTCACGGCTCTATGTCACCTTTCTCCCTGGGATGGGAGACCCCCGTGAGAAACTTGAATGGGCATCAAAACGTGTCACCAAGGAGCCAGAAGACGTTGCGTATTCATTATTTGGCATCTTCGGCGTCTACCCACCTGTAATCTATGGAGAGGGCAGACAGAATGCGGTCGGGCGGCTCTTGGAGGAGATTGTTGCTCGGTCGCGCGACAGCAGCGTCCTTGACTGGGTTGGCAAATCATCCGAATACAACAGCTGTCTGCCAGCAGATCTCACGCCGTACGGAGATCCGTCGTCGCCATGCTTGTCCGAAGATGAGATTCAGGCATCAATTTTGTCGCTGCGAGTTGCTGAGGCCGAGGGGATGGCTTTAGAATTGTATAACAAGCTCAACGACATGAGTCCCCCCAATTTCTCGAACGGGCGGTTACAACTGCCTTGCATCGCGTTCCATGTTACCAAAGTCAAGCAGAGGGGCCAGGAGGAGTATTTCACATATGACGTAGAGGTAAAGGAGCTTTGTGACTTCATCACCAAGAAAAAAAGGCCGACCCAATCCTTCCGAGAAAAAGTCTCTGTACAAAAATTCCTACTCGTCCGTCCTTGGGACCATCGTCTCTTCGAGCTGCCTGACTTTTCGGATGTTACGGAGAGCGTGGACGATTCATACTCTCCGTCGTCCTTGTCAGATTCACATGGCGGGCTCCCTGAAGAGCAGGAGTCGCTTGGTTCGGAATTGAGCGAGCCAGCATTACGATTAATTGCTCACCTCAAACAGCCGTTTAGGGCATTTTTACTAGCTCAGAAACGCGGCAAAGAATACACGAGAATCATGTCGGATCGTGATATCATTGCACAAGTCAAAGACACGACTTCTGTTCGCAATATGATGGATTGCATTACGACAGTAGAGGTGGTGTAGCTTTGAAGAACAGGAATTTTAGATGTCCTTTCCTTGTACATCGACACTTCAAATTACTTATACATGCATATACCCCCTGAATATTCTAATCTACTGGACGGGTAGTTACTAGGACTACGCGCATGGCTGTATACCACTACTAACCAGTGTTCTTTGTCCGAACTTTGGGACAAGGCAATATACATAACGCCTTATTTCACTACTATACCTTTCAGCATTTATATCTAATACAGGTTCTCGTGCATACATTATATACATTATTAAAAAACCACGACTTAATCATTGAAACAGTTCCTGAGTTGGATATACGCGCCATATGTGTGCGCACGTCCACATCCGCCACAAGGAAATGTCCCCTGAACAGATAAACGGTACTGTCATAAATCAGGACCACGACTTAAATATAAATCATTCCTCCAAACTTCTCATCTCAAGGTCTTGACTGGATAGCGTTGTTTAAATTACTCTGGTTAGATACCACGAATCGTGTGTAACGTCTGTAAGTTAGTAACGTCCCATGACGAAAACACGATTAATTATCGGAAGTTAATATGAGCTGTTAGAAGCAAAGTCCGGAACCGTTGTCTAGCACCCACTGTCCAGTGCACTGCACTGGCCCGTCGATCGATCAGAAGCTGGTCACAGTGGCGCCGCAACTTACGACAAAAAACCATTTCGACCATCTAAACCCTTCGACAAAACTGTTGCGGAGTCTCTGCGGCAGTAATCAGGGGATATTCTGGCCAGTGTGAAGATTGGTGTCAATGATGTGAAACATGTCCTTTCACTCACGACGCTGACGTTAAAGTTGATTCATGCCGCCGCAGTTGCCAGTCACGCTTGAGGGGTATTTTCCCGATCGACGTCGAAAGATGGATTGTTAGTGGTCTGACGAAGGAACCGTGCAATGCCTGTGGCAGCACTTGCTATCTTTCTTTCGTAATATATCACGGTAAACAATAACTGAATTTTGGATACTCGAGTTTGCTGGCATTCATTCTGCCACCATGATGACTGCAACTTGCGTGATTTTATAGCGCTTATCAACCAAGTTAGTAAGTATTCGTTATCAGCCTCGTATCTGTGAAAACTAGCCTTTATCTGCAACCATGTAACTATATATATATGTATCCAGGCCGCCAGTCTCATTCTCTTCATCAAGCTAGTCCACCATGTCCATCCCTCCATTCGATTCCACGACCTACTCCACCTACACCCAATCACCCAATCCGTCATGGACATATGGTCAGAAAGTCGACACCACTCCTGCTGGAAAAGACTGGCTTGCAGGCGAATCTGCGGGGTGGAAAGTCTTTAACACAGCAGAAACAGACAAGGTGTACGTGCTCCTCGACCTGTTGTACAGCCCCAAACGTAATCGCGATCGGCAGCGATATCTATAAGCTCTTTATTTCGGGCATCGTACCACGCCCCATCGCATTCGTATCCACGATCAATGAGGAGGGGGTAGAGAACCTGGCGCCATTCAGGTGAGACGCACCTATGTTACATGACTCCGCACGCTTACTTGGCTCGCATCTACCAGTTGGTTTAACACAGTAAGCAATACACAGAAGCATGTCTATATCGATTCAATAACCCTTTCACATAGGTCACGAACTACCCACCTATCATCTCATTTGCGTGCAACCACAGCGCTCCGGGCCGCCTCAAAGATACAACCACGAACTTGAAGAATAGCCAAGGATTCACCGTGAACATCATCAGCGAGCCATTCGTCGAGAATGCAAATTCAACTGCTATAGATGCTCCTCGTGGCTTCGACGAGTGGAGTATCAGCGGTCTGACGAAGGCAAAATGCGTATGCGTGCACCTTTGTGACATGATATATGCGCTAACAAAATGGTATTCAGGTGGAAATAAAAGCCTCCCGCGTCAAGGAGAGCGCTTTTAGCATGGAGTGCGAGGTGATTTCGTTTCCTCTCGAACCCGCTCGCTCGCTAATTACGCCGCCTCCCAACAGCTCTACAAATCCATAGATATCACTCACCCAGTCACAGGCGAGCACAACAATACGCTCATCCTTGCGCACGTCAAGTACATTCACGTGCGCAAAGACATGCTTACAGACAAAGGTGTCATCGACCTCACAAAGCTCAAGCCTGTCGCGCGTTTGGGCGATATTTCATATGCTCGCGTTGGAGACGCATATAGAATCGCTCGTCCATCATGGGCGCAGGACGAGGCGAAGATACAAGAAGTGTTGGGGACTCTCTCATCCCTATGAAAGAACGAAGAAGGGCAGGTTACTGTCTCCTTGGTAACATATACCATAAATTATAAGATAGGCAATAGATATCAGCATTCACTGTTGCCATTTCTCATTCCTGAGGCAGTCCTTATAATTGACTAGCAAGGGCGCCGGGTGACTAGCGAGTGAGGAATTTGTAGGAACAGATCAAGGACTGGCATATTGAACACGTAGGAACTTTGCGTGCTCTCCCCAGATGTGCATGTCGCGAGCCGCGCAGGCTCATCACGTGGGTGGCAAATATCCCACAATCTCGTGGAGAATTCCGAATTTGGTGCAACTTCGAATTGACTTCGAAGTTGCCTACAACAAGGCGAGCACCCCAGGCCCAGGTACTACATACCCACTGCTTGTCCTCCGACTGCATTAATATACGCTGTCCTCGCAAAACCCACGTGCAGGACTCGAACGACAACCCACCGACGACTGGTCACACTGCCGTCTGGCGTTAATATATCGTTCCACGACTTGAACACCTCGACTGGATTAACATCGACGTACGTCGCCCGTCGAGATCATCAATATCTACTCACATTGTCGTTCCAAAGTAGTACATTTCTCTATTGCATGTTACAATTAGTGTCATAATCTATCGTCAAAATCTTTGTCAATCAGTCATGGTTGATCTTGCTTCAAGTTGGGAGAAGCTGTCTCGCGTCTCTGTCAAGGGCGCTGAGTATGACTCTCGTGAATGTCGGCCCCATCCGAGACGGTTGGAAGGGTCTTGGGTAGATCTTACCAACTGCGTCAACGCATTATTGGACGACGAAAGACAGAGCCGGCTTATATGGCTTCATGGGGCGGCGGGCGTAGGAAAGTCTGCTGTTGCGTTCAATGTAGCTGAAAGGATGAAAGGTTTGGATATATCCGATCAGAGTCAACAGATGAATGTCGAGAAGCGGCTTGCGGGATCTTTCGTTTTCTCACGCAAGCACACGAAACGCTCTACGACTGGATATTTTTTTGCAACACTCGCCTACCAGCTTGCGAGCACTTATCCTAGCACCCACCTGGACGTGACAAGACGCATTCGTGACAATCCAGCCCTTCTAGACCCCGATAAGTCTCTTCGCGACCAGATGGAGGCGCTCTTTCTCCAAACTCTCCGGTCTCTTCGGTCTAGGCTGCGAGAGCATCCACCTATGGTGTTCATTGTTGATGCCCTTCATGAATGTACGTCCAAAGCTGAGCTTGCCGATCTCATCACCCTGCTTGCCCGAGTGCTTCGCGAACCTGATTTACCTGTGATCCACATGCTGCTCACAAGTAATTCGCAAACGCATATCCGTGAAGCTTTTCATACGGCAGAGGTGCGCCCCCTGGTGTCTGAGATACGAGCGAGCACTTCTGGCGAGATTCTTGCTATGGACGTGGCATCCCGTGATTCATGCGTAACTGGAGACTTATCACGCATCCTCGCTATGAGCACGAAACTCCGTAATGCATGTATAACTGGGGACTTGCTAACTGCCGAAGAGCTGTTAACGCAAGAGATTCAAAGCAACAATGTCGACAACCAGTCCTACGCAAATCGGTCATTTATTATGGCGCGGAAACATGACTGGGACCACGCACTCCAAGACGCACTTCAGGTGCGATTTGTCCATCTATCAAGAACTCCCTGATAACTTTCATAATGACGCAGTCTATCAGTCTTCACCCCTCATTGACGGGTTATATCTCCAAGGGTATTGCCCTGTGTGGAAAAAATCGCCTCCAGGATGCTATAAGGGCATTTGACCTCGCATCCGTGTTCACGAACAGTGATTTAGAGACCACTCTCATTCTCTTGATTAAGGTAGGGGCACCGATTTCTTCTCGCGTATCTGTTGCTTCAACGCAGTCCTCAGGCCGTTGCACTTTTCAATGCAAATCAGCATGAGGATGCAATGCTGCGGGTCCAAGAGTTGGTCGCTGTTTGTCCCAAAGCCGACACTCTTGCGTGTCGTGTCGTAGAAGTGAGTTTTATGTGTTCTGTGATTTCTGCGGAACCCAGGTTCGTGCGTAACACCGAATTTCTTAATTCTACATACCAGGCATATCTATGCGTTCAATTGGGTACCAATGCCTCAGACGGCGGGCGTCACAGCGAAGCTGCTGACTACTTCACTGCAGCTGTCAAGGCCAACGCTTTCACATCACAGTCAGCCGTTCAGTTTAAATATCAAGACTTTACGGTGGTGCGAATACGATGCAATCATGGGTTTTTGTTGGTGCCTAACGGCGTGCTTTGTCTAGCTCTTCGGGTGGGACCTCAAGTCCTTATGGGAAATTGCAAACCAGGGAAAGTGCGATACACTCCTTCGTGCGGGTAGGCTTGGAGAAGCAGTCGAATCGTACCGATACATGATGGATATGAGTGATGAAACTGTGAAGGCGAGCTGCCTTGAATGGTCTACTGGCAAGTCTTAATTAGTGTCGCCCAGGCTACAATCCTCACGCGCGTATAAATTAGCTTTCATGCGAAAATGCAACGCGCTCTATGCTGCCAACGGAGTTGCTGAGCTTGCTGCGAGTGGAAATGCTGCGTTGGCAAAGAAGGACCACGACCGGGCTATTGAACTATACTCAGCGGCTATCGAACTGGACTCTGCAACCGATACCGTCTTTGCAAACCGAAGTAAGGCGAGGTTGATGAAAATGCTATGGGAGGATGCACTTCTCGATGCGGAGAAGGTGCTATGATATCTGTTTTACAATAGGCCATGCTGATTTCAGACATACACAGGTCATCGAACTCAAGCCTTCGGCGTATCTTGGATACCAGCTGAAGCATGAGGCGCTTCATGGCGCGCAATGCTATGACGAAGCCATCGAGGCTTTCCAAATCATGTTGCTAAAATTGGATGAGGCTCCCGACCCGCAGTTACAAAGTAAGCTCCGAATAATACATGCATCACAATGTTTGACACTTTGTCCAGAACTTCACCAACACTTTATCAGTCCATTCGAAGCAGAAAGTGCTATTCAAGGAGTTCTTCATGTCCACCTCGACAATGCCCCACTTCGTGTAATTAACACATCCAATGGGCGCTTATATGATCGAGCGGCCCAGACACATGCTTTCAAGACGAGTGCAGAATACAAGGAGCTGTTGGCTTCTATAATCAAGAATGCAGATCTCCAATTGGAGCACATCCAAGACGTGGTGGCTATGTACTTCCGTTGGGTCATGCTATCGCATAGGTGGGGAGAAAAGGAGCCGCTGCTGCACGACATCCAAGACAAGGTTGTGTACGAGTTGGATTCGGTTGACAGCATCGCGAAATTGCAGTCATTCTGCGAGGTTACTCGTGATGCGGGGTTCCTATGGGCGTGGATGGACACGTGTTGCATTGACCAGACAAATAATGTCGAGCTCCAAAAATCGGTCAACTCTATGTTTGTTTGGTATCACAATTCGGCGCTTACAATCGTCTATCTGTCGGATGTTCTGCCTTCATCCAAGTCTTGTACGTTGGCCAGGAGTGTCTGGAATAAGAGAGGATGGACGGTCCAAGAATTCTTGGCTCCTAAAGTCATTCTTTTTTATCGTCAGGATTGGACTCTATACCTCGACCACCACTCTACCAACCACAAGGAGTCTATGGCGATCATGCAGGAGCTGGGGGATGCTACAGGTATTGATTTACAGTCCCTCATTGCCTTCCGTCCAGGGATGAGAAACCCCCGAGAGAAACTCCAATGGGCATCGACACGTATCACCACGTTGCAGGAAGACATTGCGTACTCGTTATTTGGCATCTTCGGTGTCCAGCTACCCGTAATGTATGGGGAGAACAAAC
>Ga0310811_10005352_pt1 | contig 16231 bp, 28 predicted proteins | sample YCmetagenome_FD_207642 | JGI IMG/M metagenome (GOLD analysis project Ga0310811, IMG submission 207642) | Soil microbial communities from experimental microcosm in Duke University, North Carolina, United States - YC | ecosystem: Engineered > Artificial ecosystem > Soil microcosm > Unclassified ...
GGTCGATGCGGTGCTGCGCGCGACGTTCGAGGAGAGGTTCAACGCGCGGCTGATCGAGGGGCCCGATCCCCTCGCCGAGAAAGCGTCGCTTCAGACCGTCGGCATCTGACGGAACTCGGCCCCGGTCTCGTCCTCATCGGGCGCGTACTCGCCGGGTATCTCGACCAGCTTGCTGACCTCGGCGTTGGCCGGCCCGCGACGGCACGCGGCCACCATTTCGCGCAACGCCGGACGGGCGCCGACGAACACCGCTTCGACGGTTCCGTCGGAACGATTGCGGACCCAGCCACGCAGGCTGCGCTTCGTCGCCTCCTGCACGGTCCATTGGCGGAACATCACGCCCTGCACCCGACCGTGGATGCGAACGTGGACGGCGTCGGTTTCGTCGACTGAGGTCATCGGGCTTTTCCATTAGTGTCGGTCAGCAATGTCAGGAAGCGCTCGGCGAGCGCCAGGTCTTCAGCCCGAAGGCGGCGCTTGTCGAGCGCCTCGGCATCCTTGCCCCACTGCTCGTTCTGGAACGCCTCATCGAGGTCGGAAATGGCTGAGGCTTCGGCAGCGTTGATGCTCCCGCCGGCGAGCGCGAGGCCGACGATCAGCGAGCCGGCGGTCTGCACAGCAAGGCCGAGTCCCGACAGCGTGAACGGATCGAGTCGCGCCAAGGCCATCGCCAGCGAATCGAGCGCGTCGCTCGACTGCGGCTTCGGCATCACCCCTTCGACGACCTCCAGGCGCGCGCCGTAGGTATCCGACACCCAGTCGAGCAGCGGTTGCCATGCGGCGTCCTGCCGCGCCCGGAGCTCAGCCACACCCTCGACGCGATAGCAGACGAGATCGGTCTCGGCGAACGCGAGAATCGCGTCGCGCGTCGGCCCCGGATCGGGCGCGATGCGGTCGATCGCCGTCGCCGCGAGACGGGTCAGGCCCATGCCGTCGATGCGCGGCCGGCCCAATTGGCCGCCGAACCGCGCCGCCGTGAGCTCATCGGCGATCGCGTCGGCAAGGGCGCGCGACGGCACGACGAGATCGGCGCCCGCCGGCGTGCGCCACGGCCGATCGCCGGCGCGCACGCGGAATCCGTCTGCGACCGGCTCGACGGTGACCGGCGGCAGCGGCTTCGACGGAATCTTCGGCGCGTTGTCTGGCGGCGTGTTCATCGCAGTTTCTCGCCGGCGAGTTCGGCGAACGGATCCTGCGGCGCCTCCTTGGGATCGAAGCCGAACGCCTTGAAGGTGTTGGCCATGTGGGGTGGCAGCGGCGCGCGGGCCTCGATCGCGCGGCCGTCCGGCCCTTCGAGGACGATCGAGCGCGCGTGCAGGTGAAGGCGTTTGGCAATACCCGGCCCTTCGATAAAGGCGGAGCGGCCGCCATACTTGCCGTCTCCGACGATCGGCGTGCCCAGCGCCGCGCAGTGCGCGCGCAACTGGTGGGTGCGACCGGTTACCGGCAGCAGCGCAACCCATGAGGCGCGCCCCGCGGCGCGGTCGAGGACGGTGTAGTACGTCACCGCGCGCTTTCCCGCTTCGTCGTCCTCGATCATCTTCTCACCCGCCGGCCCGGGCAGCTTCGCGAGCGGAATGTCGACGCGCCCGCGCGCGGGCTTCGGCACGCCCTGGAGCACCGCCCAGTAGACCTTCTCTGTTTCGCGCGCGCGGAAGGCCGCGGTCAGCCACTTCGCCGCCTGACCTGAGCGCGCGAGCACCAGCACGCCCGAGGTATCGCGGTCGAGACGGTGCACGAGCTTCGGCCGCTCCCGCGCCTCAAAGCGCAGGCCGTCGAGCATCGAATCGACGCTCTGGTCGATCCCGGTACCGCCCTGCACCGCGAGGCCAGCGGGCTTGTCGATGATGAGGACTTCTGGATCGCGGTAGATCACCGCGTTGCGCAATGCCTCGACGGCCTTGGCATCCGGCGCGCGCTTCGGCGGCGGTGCCGCGCGCGGAACGAGGTCCTGCTCGTCGAGAGGCGGCACGCGGATCTGCATGCCGGGCGCGAGGCGCAGCGCGCCGTCGGCGCGCTTGCCGTCGACCCGCACCTGACCGGTCCGCAACATCTTGGAGAGACGCCCGTGGCCGAGGCCCGGGAAGCGACGCCGGAACCAGCGGTCGAGCCGCAGCTCCGCTTCCTCCTCCGAGACCGAAAGGGTCTGGACGCCGGTCATCGCGCCACCGCACGTTTCCCCGTAAGGAGCGCTCGCGTTGCCATGTCATGAAGGCGCAACGGCGCCGGGTCGCGTTGCGTTCCGCCCGGCATCGCATGTCGGGACACCATGTGCGTCATGGCTACTCTCCTTCGCCGCGCTTGCGGCGGAGCTCGGTCCAGCGCGTGAGGCGCTCGGCGAGCTCGCGCTCGTAGCCGCGCTGGGTCGGACGGTAGTAGCTCTCGCGCTTCATGCCGTCGGGGAAATAGTTTTGGCCGGAGAACGCCTCGGGCGCCGCATGGTCGTAGGCATAGCCTTCGCCGTAGCCGAGCTCGCGCATCAGCTTGGTCGGCGCGTTGCGGATGTGGAGCGGCGGCTCGAGCGAGCCGGTGCGCTCGGCGGCACGCCATGCCTCGCCGGCGGCAGCGTAGAGCGCGTTCGACTTCGGACAGGTCGCGAGATAGACGGTGAGCTGCACGATCGCGAGTTCGCCCTCGGGCGAGCCCAGCGTCTCGTAAGCGTCGCGCGCGGCGAGCGCCTGCACCAGCGCCTGGGGATCGGCAAGGCCCACATCCTCGGAGGCGAAGCGGATCAGGCGCCGGGCCACGTACAGCGGATCCTCGCCGCCGGTCAGCATCCGGGCGAGCCAGTAGAGCGCCGCGTCCGGGTCGGAGCCGCGCAACGATTTGTGCAGCGCGCTGATCAGGTTGTAGTGGCTCTCCCGCGACTTGTCGTAGACCGGCGCGCGCCGCTGCACCGCGGCCATCAGCGCCTTCACGTCGAGCACCGGATCGCCCGCCGAGCGCTTCAGCGCGAACAGCTCCTCGGCGAGGTTGATCAGATAGCGGCCATCGCCGTCGGCGAGCGCCCGAAGCGCCGCGCGCGCGTCGGCGTCCAGCGGCAGCTTGCGCCGCTCCGCGGCTTCGGCGCGCACGAGGATCTCCTCGAGGGCCGCGTCGTCGAGGCGCTTCAACACGAACACCTGGCAGCGCGACAGCAGCGCGGCGTTGAGCTCGAACGACGGGTTCTCGGTGGTGGCGCCGACGAGGATCACCGTGCCGTCCTCGACATACGGCAGGAAGCCGTCCTGCTGGGCACGGTTGAAGCGATGGATCTCGTCGACGAACAGCAGCGTGCCCTTGCCCATGCCGCGCCGCGAGCGCGACGCCTCGAACACCTTCTTCAGGTCGGCGACGCCCGAGAACACCGCCGACAAGGCCTCGAAATGGAGGTCCGTGCCGGCGGCGAGCAGCCGCGCGATCGTGGTCTTGCCGCAGCCCGGCGGCCCCCACAGGATCATCGACGCGAGACGCTTGGCCTCGACCATGCGGCGGATCGGCATGCCGGGACCGAGCAGATGGTCCTGGCCGACCACATCGCCGAGCGTCTGCGGCCGCAACCGGTCGGCGAGCGGCCGTGGCGCTTCCTTCTCGAACAGCGTGCTCATTCGCGGACGATCATTCGCTTTGCAACTTAACGGGTTCGGCTGCGAGCTTAGCATGGCGCCCGAAGTCGGCTCGAAATGCAAAAAAGGCCGCCCGGAGGCGGCCTTTTCGAACTCCTAGGCGGCTCGGCTTAGGCCGTGGCCGAAGCCTCGGCGGCCTTCTGCTCCTCGGCGACGCGGGCCTTGTCGGCCGCCCCCTTCGCCGCGGTATCGCGCTCGACGAACTCGATCACCGCCATCGGCGACTGGTCGCCGTAGCGGAAGCCTGCCTTGAGCACGCGGGTGTAGCCGCCGTGGCGCTTGGCGTAACGCGGCGCCAGCGTGTCGAACAGCTTCGCCGCGAGCTTGGCGTCGCCGAGGACGGCGATCGCCTGACGGCGGGCGTGCAGGTTGGCGCGCTTGCCCAGCGTGATCAGCTTTTCCGCGATCGGCCTCAGGTCCTTCGCCTTCGGCAGAGTCGTGGTGATCTGCTCGTGCTGCACCAAAGCGGCGGCAAGGTTGTTGAACATCGCCTTGCGATGAGCACTGGTGCGGTTGAGCTTGCGACCGCTCATACGGTGACGCATGACACTTCCTCTCGCGACTGACGCGACTTAGTAGGGTTCCTCGAGGCGCTTAGCCAGGTCTTCGATGTTCTCCGGCGGCCAGCCCGGGATCTGCATCCCGAGATGGAGGCCCATCGAGGACAGCACCTCTTTGATCTCATTCAGCGACTTGCGGCCGAAGTTCGGGGTGCGGAGCATTTCCGCCTCGGTCTTCTGCACCAGGTCGCCGATGTAGATGATGTTGTCGTTCTTCAAGCAGTTCGCCGAACGCACCGAGAGCTCAAGCTCCTCGACCTTCTTGAGAAGGTTGCGGTTGAACGGCAGCTCCTCGGCGTGCTCGCCCTTCTCCTCGACCTTCGGCTCCTCGAAGTTGATGAAGAGTTGAAGCTGGTCCTGGAGAATGCGGGCCGCGAGCGCAACCGAATCCTCGGGCGTCACGGTGCCGTCGGTCTCGACATCGAGCGACAGCTTGTCGTAGTCGGTGACCTGGCCGACGCGGGTGTTCTCAACACGGTACGCGACCTTACGCACCGGGCTGTAGAGCGCGTCCACCGGGATCAGGCCGATCGGCGCATCCTCGGGACGATTCTGCGAGGCCGGGACGTAGCCCTTACCCGAGTTGATCGTCATCTCCATGTTGATCTTCGCGCCCTGGTCGAGCGTGCAGATCACCAGGTCCTTGTTGAGGATCTCGATGTCGTGGCCGACTTCGATCTGGCCGGCGCGGACTTCGCCCGGGCCGGTCGCCTTCAGCGCGATGCGCTTCGGGCCGTCGCCGTGCATACGGATGGCGAGCGACTTGATGTTCAGCACGATGTCCGTCACGTCCTCACGGACGCCCGGAATCGACGAGAACTCGTGGAGAATGCCCTCGATCTGAACCGAGGTCACCGCCGCGCCCTGGAGCGACGACAGCAGCACGCGACGAAGCGCGTTGCCGAGCGTCAGGCCGAACCCGCGCTCCAGCGGCTCGGCGACGATCGTCGCACGGCGCGCGGGCTCGCTACTCGCCTGAATGTCGAGCTTGCTCGGCTTGATTAATTCGGTCCAATTCTTCTGAATCACGAGCATATCCTCGTTGTCGCAGCGGACCTATTCCGCATTGCCTGCTGGCGGCCTGAGCCGCCGAACTCATCGGCGAGGCGATGCCTCACCGAGAAAAACGCAACCGGCTGACGTAAGGCGCCGATCAGACCCGGCGCCGCTTCGGCGGCCGGCAGCCGTTGTGCGGCACCGGCGTCACGTCGCGGATCGACGTGATGGTGAAACCGACCGACTGCAGCATGCGCAGCGCCGACTCGCGGCCCGAGCCAGGTCCCTTGACCTCGACCTCGAGCGTGCGCATGCCATGCTCCATCGCCTTGCGGCCCGCGTCTTCCGCGGCCATCTGGGCGGCGTACGGCGTCGACTTGCGCGACCCCTTGAAGCCCTTGGAGCCCGAGGACGACCACGCGATCGTGTTGCCCTGGGCGTCGGTGATGGTGATCACCGTGTTGTTGAACGTGGCATTCACATGGGCAACGCCCGACGTGATGTTCTTGCGCTCGCGGCGACGGGGACGCGCGGCAGCGGCGGAATCGGCGGCCTTGACCATGGTTACATCTACCTCGACTTAGACGGTCTTCTTCTTGCCGGCGATCGGCTTCGCGGGACCCTTGCGGGTGCGCGCATTGGTGTGGGTGCGCTGGCCGCGAACCGGCAGGCCCTTGCGGTGGCGCAGGCCGCGGTAGGTGCCGAGGTCCATGAGCCGTTTAATGTTCATCGCGGTCTCGCGGCGCAGATCGCCCTCGACGCGGTAGTCGCGGTCGATCGTCTCGCGGATGCGGATGACCTCGTCTTCGGTGAGCTGGTTAACCCGACGTTCGGCCGGAATCCCGAGCTTCGCGCAGATTTCCTTGGCGCGATGCGGACCGATGCCGAAAATATAGGTCAGCCCGATCTCGACCCGCTTCTCAGTAGGAATGTTTACGCCAGCGATGCGCGCCAAGGGAACAACTCCCGTCTAGACGTTGAAAAACCCGGGATATTTTGCCCCGGGTTGCAAAAGAGCCCGCGATTATAGGAAAAACGCGACCTCAGTCAACCTTTTAACACCGTTTTATGCCTTGCCCAGGGCACCTTCGATTTGGCGGAAAACCTCAGGAATTTCCGCCATTCCGTCCACCTGGCTCAACAGGCCCTTGCGGGCGTAGTAGGCCGACAGGGGCGCAGTCTGGTCATGGTAGGCCTTAAGGCGGGCCGAGACCGTTTCCGGCCGGTCGTCCTTGCGCCGCACGAACTCCTTGCTGCCGCACACGTCGCACACGCCCTCAACCTTGGGCCGCTTGAAGGTGTCGTGGTAGCCGGCGCCGCACTTGGCGCACGCGTACCGCCCGGCTATGCGCTTCACCAGTTCGTCGTCGTTAACCTTGAGCTCGACCACACGGTCAAGCTTCAGCCCCTTGCCCGCCAGCATCGTGTCGAGGGCTTCGGCCTGCCCGGTGGTCCGGGGGAAACCGTCAAGGATGAAGCCCTTGGCGCAGTCCGACTTGCCGATCCGGTCGGAGATCATCTCGATCATGATCTCGTCGGGAACAAGTTGCCCTGCTTCCATGATCGCCTTCACCCTGATGCCGAGCGGCGACCCCGAGGCAACCGCCGCGCGCAGCATGTCGCCGGTCGAGAGCTGGATGACGCCGTGCCGCTGCTTCAAGAGCTCGGCCTGGGTGCCCTTCCCGGCGCCCGGCGGTCCCAGGAGGATCAGGTTCATCCGTTGCGTCCGCGCAGCTTCGACTTCTTGATCAGACCTTCGTACTGATGAGCGAGCAGGTGCGACTGGATCTGGGCCACCGTGTCCATCGTCACCGTGACGACGATGAGCAGGCTGGTGCCGCCGAAATAGAACGGCACCGACAGGCGCGAGATCAGGATTTCCGGGATCAGGCTGATGACGACCAGGTACGCGGCGCCGAGCACGGTGAGCCGGGTCAGCGTGTAGTCGAGGTAGTCGGAGGTGTTCTTGCCCGGACGAATGCCGGGAATGAAGCCGCCGTACTTGCGCAGGTTCTCCGCGGTGTCGTTCGGATTGAAGACGACGGCCGTGTAGAAGAACGCGAAGAACGCGATCATCGCCGAGTAGAAGAGCAGATAGAGCGGACGGCCATGGCCGAGCTGCGCCGTGATCAGCGTCAGCCATTCAGGTCCGCCGTTGGCGTTGAAGCTGGCGATCGTCGTCGGCATCAGCAGCAGCGACGAGGCGAAGATCGGGGGGATGACGCCCGAGGTGTTGATCTTGAGGGGCAGGTGCGAGGCTTCGCCGCCGTACATCCGGCCGCCGACCTGGCGCTTCGGATACTGGATGAGAATGCGGCGCTGCGCCCGCTCCATGAACACGACGAACGCGACGATCGCGACCACCATCAGCAGCAGGCCGATGATCAGCACCGGGGACAGCGCGCCGGTGCGGCCGAGCTCGAGGGTGGCGACGAGGGCGTTCGGCAGGTTGGCAACGATACCGGCGAAGATGATCAGCGAGATGCCGTTGCCGACGCCGCGGGCGGTGATCTGCTCGCCGAGCCACATCAGGAACAACGTGCCGGCAACCAGGGTGATTACCGCGCTGCCGCGGAACATCAGGCCGGGATCATGGACCACGGCACCGGCGGTCGACGACAGGCCCTCGAGGCCGACGGCGATCCCGTAGGCCTGGAACGCAGCCAGCACCACGGTGACATAGCGCGTGTACTGGTTGATCTTGCGACGCCCCGCCTCGCCCTCTTTCTTGAGGGACTCGAGGCTCGGCACGACGCTCGTCATGAGCTGCAGAATGATCGACGCCGAGATGTACGGCATCATGTTGAGCGCGAACACGGTCATACGACCGAGCGCACCGCCCGCGAACATGTCGACCATGCCCAGCAAACCGCTCTGCTGCTGCTGGAAGATGTCTGCGAGGATCTGTGGATCGATTCCCGGCACCGGAATGTACGTGCCGACGCGGTACACGAGCAGCACCGCGAGCGTGAACCAGATGCGCTTCTTCAGCTCGGTCGCCTTGGCGAAGGCGCCGATATTGATGTGTGCGGCGAGTTGTTCGGCGGCGGATGCCATCGACGTCCCCTCCGGACCGCACGTCGGCGGGCGGAGCGCGCCCGCCGACCGTTAGGTCCTGCTTAAGCCTGAGCCGGCGTCGCGGCTTGAGCCGCGCCCGCCTTCGTCTTCCCGTTCTTCGCGCCGACGCGGCGGCCACGGGTATGGCGCGGCGGACGCTCCGCCTTCGGCGGAATCAGCACGGTGACCTTGCCGCCGGCAGCCTCGACAGCCGCCTTCGCGGTCTTGGTCGCGCCGGTGACGGTGAGGGTCAGCTTCGCCTTGATCTCGCCGCCGCCGATGAGGCGAACGCCGTCGTGCATATTCTTGATCAGGCCGGCCGCGGTCAGCGCCGCGAAGTCGACCGTCTTGCCGGCATCGAGACGACCGGCATCAACCGCCTGCTGCAGGCGGCCCGGCGTGACCTCGGCGTAGTGCTGGATCGTCGGGTTGTTGAATCCGCGCTTCGGCACGCGGCGATGGATCGGCATCTGGCCGCCTTCAAACCCGTTGATCGAGACGCCAGTGCGGGCCTTCTGACCCTTCACGCCGCGACCCGAGGTCTTGCCACGGCCGGAGCCGATGCCACGACCGATGCGACGGCGCGACTTGCGGGCGCCGTCGTTGTCCCTGATTTCGTTGAGCTTCATCGTACCCTCACTCGCCCTAGCGCACGTCCTCGACGCGCACCAGATGGCCGACTTTCACCAGCATTCCACGCACGGACGGCGTATCCACCAGCACGCGGGAGCGGTTCAATTTGTTGAGGCCGAGACCGATCAGCGTCGCACGCTGATCGGCGCGGCGATTGATTGGGCTGTGGGTCTGGGTGACCTTAATCTTCTTGTCGGCCATCGTCGTTCCTCGTTCCTAAAGCGAGCGCTTACTCGGCGCGCTCGGCGGCCTTTTCGCTGCGGCCCAAAACCTCATTCACCTTCTTGCCGCGCTTCGCCGCAATGGCGCGCGGGGTGTTGAGGGCCTGGAGGGCGGCAAAGGTCGCCTTGATCATGTTGTGCGGATTCGACGTGCCCACCGACTTGGTGACGACGTCATGGATGCCGCAGGTCTCGAACACGGCGCGCATCGGGCCGCCGGCGATGATGCCGGTGCCGGCCGGAGCGGCACGGAGCACGACGCGACCGGCACCGAAGTGGCCGACGACGTCGTGGTGCAGCGTACGACCCTCGCGGATCGGCACGCGGATCAGGCTGCGCTTGGCGCGCTCGGTCGCCTTGCGGATCGCCTCGGGCACCTCGCGAGCCTTGCCAGCGCCGTAGCCGACCCGACCCTTGGTGTCGCCGACGACGACGAGAGCCGCGAAGCCGAAGCGACGGCCGCCCTTCACCACCTTGGCGACGCGGTTGATGCTGACGAGCTTATCGACAAGCTCGTTCTCCTCGCGGTCTTCGCGGGAACCGCGCTCGCGGCCGGGATTATTGCTCTTTGGCGATCGCGCCATCATCCACCTCTAAAACTGCAGCCCGCCCTCGCGGGCGGCGTCGGCCAGGGCCTTGACCCGGCCGTGGAACAGATAACCGCCGCGGTCAAACACCACGGCCGTAACACCGCTGGCGACGGCGCGTTCGGCAACCAGGCGGCCGACGGCAGCAGCGGCGTCCTTGTCGGCGCCGGTCTTGACCTTGCCCTTCACATCCTTGTCCAGGGTCGAGGCGGCGGCGAGCGTCTTTCCCGCGACGTCATCGATGACCTGGGCATAGATGTGGCGACCCGAGCGGAACACCGTCAGGCGTACGCGGCCATGGCCACGAGCCTTGACCTGGAAGCGCGTGCGGACCTTGCGCCGCGCGAAGAGAGCCTTTGCGTTCGACATGGCGTCCTACTTCTTCTTGCCTTCTTTGCGACGGATCGTCTCGAAGTCGTACTTGATGCCTTTGCCCTTGTAGGGCTCCGGCTTGCGATACGAGCGGATAACCGCGGCGACCTGGCCAACCTTCTGCTTGTCGGCGCCCGAGATCGAGACCGAGGTCGGCTTGTCACACTTGATGGTGATCCCTTCCGGGATCGGGAACTGGACCTCGTGCGAGAAACCGAGCTGGAGGTTCAGGTTCTTGCCCTGAACGGCCGCACGGTAACCGACGCCGTTGATCTCGAGCGCGACTGTGTAGCCGGTCGACACGCCCTTGACCATGTTGTTGATCATGTTCCGGGACATACCCCAGGCCATGCGGGTGCGCTTCGTCTCGTTGAGCGGACGAACCGTCACCTTGTCGCCCTCGAGCTCGGCCTTGATATCGCGGCCGATCGCCATGCTGAGCTGGCCGAGTTTGCCCTTCGCGGTCACCTGCTGACCGGCGATCGTGACGGTGACGCCGCTCGGGACCTTCACCGGATTTCTACCAACGCGTGACATCTCTATTCCTCCTGGCCTAGGCCTAGAACACCTGGCACAGAACCTCGCCGCCAACATTAAGCGCGCGAGCATCGTTGTCCGACAGAACCCCGCGCGGGGTCGACAGGACGGCAATGCCGAGGCCGCTGTAGGGGCGGTGCAAGTCCTTGATCTTCGAATAGACGCGGCGACCCGGCTTGGAGACGCGCTTGATCTCCTTAATGACCGGGGTGCCCTCGTGATACTTGAGCTCGATCTGAAGCTCGGAGATACCGGGCGAGACTTCGCTCCGCGAATAGCCGCGGATGTAGCCTTCCTTCTTCAGCACTTCGAGCACGTTCTCGCGCAAGCTGGAGGCGGGCGACGACACCATATCCATGCGCCGACGCTGCGCATTCCGGATGCGGGTCAACAGATCGCCGAGCGGATCGCTCATGGCCATAACCTAAGCCCTCCTTACCAGCTCGCCTTCACCACGCCGGGGAGCTGGCCCGAAGAGGCCAGGTCACGCAGCGCGATGCGGCTGAGCTTGAACTTGCGGAAATTGCCGCGCGAGCGGCCGGTCAGCTCGCAACGCAAGCGGACACGCGTCTTCGAGCCGCTCCGCGGGAGCTGCGCGAGCTTCAGATGAGCAGCAAACCGCTCTTCCGGTGCGAGCTTCTTGTCGCGGGTCATGGCCTTCAGCTTGGCGCGGCGGGCGGCGAACTTCTTCACCAGCTTCATGCGCTGCTTGTTGCGTTCGATGGACGAGGTTTTCGCCATAAGTCTGAGCCCTCCGGCCCTAGTTGAGGAACGGCATGTCGAAGGCCTTCAGAAGCGCCTTCGCTTCCTTGTCCGTCCGTGCCGTCGTCACGATGGTGATATCCATGCCCCGGATCTGATCGACCTTGTCGTAGTCGATCTCCGGGAAAACGATCTGCTCCTTGAGGCCGAGCGAGTAGTTGCCCCGGCCGTCGAAGCTGTTGCCCGGCACGCCGCGGAAGTCGCGGACGCGCGGCAAGGCGATGTTGATGAGGCGGTCGAGGAACTCGTACATCCGCTCACGGCGCAGGGTGACCTTGCAGCCGATGCGCTGGTTCTCGCGCAGCTTGAAGTTCGCGATCGCCTTGCGCGAGCGGGTGATCTGCGGCTTCTGGCCGGAGATCTGCGCGAGTTCGGCGGCAGCGGCGTCGATGCGCTTGCCGTCGGCCGCGGCTTCGCCGACGCCCATGTTGATGACAATCTTCTCCAGCTTCGGAACCATCATCGGGTTCGCGTAGCTGAATTCCTTGGTCAGCGACGCCTTGACCTTCTCGTCGTAGCGCTGCTTGAGACGGGGAGTGTATTTGTCCGCCATGGTCCTGCTCACCGATCAATCACTTCGCCGGAGCGGCGCGCCACGCGCACCTTGCGCCCGTCGGCGAGGGTCTTGTAGCCGACGCGAGTCGCCTTTCCGTCCTTCGGGTCGGCCAGGGCCACGTTCGAGGCGTGGATCGTGCCTTCCTTCTCGACGATGCCGCCGGTGTCGCCGGCGCGCGGGCGGGTGTGGCGCTTCATCACGTTGACGCCGCGAACGACTACGCGGTTGTCGCGCGGCTCTACGCGGAGCACTTCGCCCTTCTTCCCGGCATCCCGGCCCGTCAGCACGACGACTTCGTCGCCCTTCTTGATCTTCATCTTCACGTTCATCACAGCACCTCGGGCGCCAGCGAAATGATCTTCATGTAGCCCTTGGAACGCAGCTCACGGGTCACCGGCCCGAAGATACGGGTGCCGATCGGCTCGCCCTGCTTGTCGATCAGCACGGCGGCATTGCGGTCAAAACGGATGACCGAGCCGTCGGCGCGGCGGATGTCGCGGCGGGTGCGCACGACGACCGCGCGCTGCACTTCGCCCTTCTTCACGCGGCCACGCGGAATCGCGTCCTTCACGGAGACGACGATGACGTCGCCGACCGAGGCTACCCGGCGCATCGAGCCGCCGAGCACTTTCACGCACATGACCCGCCGGGCGCCGGAATTGTCGGCGACCTCGAGGTGGGAGCGCATCTGGATCATGGTTCTTTACCTTGTTCTACGCCGGTGCGGATCAAGCTTCCGCGCCGAGCACTTCCCACTTCTTCGTCTTCGACAGCGGCCGACATTCCTGGATGCGAACCGTATCGCCAACCTTGTGGGCGTTGTTCGGATCATGGGCCGCGTACTTCTTCGACCGACGAATGAACTTCTTGTAGACGGGGTGCATGACGCGCCGCTCAACGCGGACTACGACCGTCTTATCCATCTTGTCGCTCACCACAGTCCCGGTGAGGATGCGCTTCGGCATTCCCGCTCTCCTTAACGCTTGCCCGCGGCGCCCTGCGCCGGAGCCTGATTCAGAACCGTCTGGATGCGCGCGATCTCGCGGCGCACCTCACGGATGCGGGCCGGATTCTCGAGCTGACCGCTCGCCTTCTGGAACCGCAGGTTGAATGCTTCCTTCTTGAGCGACACGAGTTCGCCCTTGAGGTCGTCTTGCGTCTTCGCGCGAAGTTCGCTCGCCTTCATCGTCAGCCCTCCAGCCCGAGGCGCGCCACGACCTTCGTGCGGATCGGGAGCTTCGCAGCGGCAAGCGCGAAGCCCTCTTCCGCGGTCGCCCGCGAGACGCCGTCGATCTCGAACATGATGCGACCGGGCTTCACCCGGCACACCCAGAACTCCGGGTTGCCCTTGCCGGAGCCCATGCGGACTTCCGCGGGCTTCTGCGACACCGGCACGTCCGGGAAAATGGTGACCCACACGCGACCCGACCGCTTCATGTGGCGGGTGAGCGCGCGGCGCGCGGCCTCGATCTGACGCGCGGTGACGCGCATCGGTTCGATAGCCTTCAGCCCGAACGAGCCGAAGTTGAGCTGCGTGCCGCCCTTGGCCACGCCGTGGATGCGGCCTTTGTGGGCTTTGCGGTATTTGGTGCGCTTGGGGCTCAGCATGACGAAACCGTTTCTCTAATAGGGCTCAGCGACTGACCTGCTCGCCGGCGAGCCGCTTGTCCTGGGCCATCGGGTCGTGGGCAAGCACTTCACCCTTGAACACCCAAACCTTCACGCCGCAGGTGCCGTAGGTGGTGAACGCCGTCGCGCGGCCGAAATCGACGTCGGCGCGCAGCGTGTGCAGCGGCACGCGACCTTCGCGGTACCACTCGACGCGGGCGATCTCGCTGCCACCGAGACGGCCCGAGCAGTTGATCCGGATGCCCTGGGCGCCGAGGCGCATCGCCGACTGAACGGCGCGCTTCATGGCGCGGCGGAAGCCGATACGGCGCTCGAGCTGCTGGGCGATGTTCTCGGCCACGAGTTGGGCGTCGATCTCCGGCTTGCGGATCTCGATGATGTTGAGGTGGACCTCGCTCTTGGTCATCTTCGCGACTTCCTCGCGAAGCTTCTCGATGTCGGCGCCCTTCTTGCCGATCACCACGCCCGGACGGGCGGTGTGGATCGTGATGCGGGCCTTCGTCGTCGGACGCTCGATGACCACGCGCGCGACGCCGGCCTGCTGCAGACGCTTCTGCAGATACTTGCGGATCCTTACATCCTCATGGAGCAGACCCGAGTACTCGCCGCGCTTGGGATACCAGCGCGAGTCCCACGTCCGATTGATGCCGAGTCGGAGCCCGATCGGATTGACCTTTTGACCCATTACGCCTTCTCCTTGGCCTCGGCGGCGCGCTCGCGCACGACGATGGTGAGGTTCGACAGCGGCTTGTGGATGCTCGAGGCGCGGCCACGAGCGCGCGCATGGAAGCGCTTCATCACTGCCGCCTTGCCGACGCTGGCCTCGGCCACGTAGAGCCGGTCGACGTCGAGCTGATGGTTGTTCTCGGCGTTTGCGATCGCCGATTGCAGCACCTTCTTCACCGTCAGCGCGATACGACGGCGCGAGAAGGTGAGCTCGGCGAGCGCCGTCTCGGCGCGCTTGCCGCGGATCAGGCCGGCAACGATGCCGAGCTTGCGCGGGCTGACGCGGATCAGATGGCCGTAGGCCAACGCCTCGCCGTCGGCGCGCTTGGGATGTGCCTTCTTGCCCATCGCTACTTCCTCTCCGGGGAGGCGGACTTCTTGTCGCCCGAGTGGGCATGGAAGGTCCGCGTCGGCGAGAACTCGCCCAATTTGTGGCCGACCATGTTCTCGTTGACGAGCACCGGGATGAACTTGTGTCCGTTGTGCACGCCGAAGGTGAGGCCGACGAACTGCGGAAGGATGGTTGAGCGGCGCGACCAGGTCTTGATCACCTGGTTCCGGCCGGACGACCGCGCGTCATCCGCTTTCTTCAGAAGGTAACCGTCCACAAACGGACCCTTCCAGACTGAACGAGCCACAGCCGTTCTCCTCTTACTTCTGATAGCGCCGGCGGATGATGAACTTGTCCGACGGCTTCTTCGTACGGGTGCGATAGCCCTTGGTGGGCTGGCCCCACGGGGTCACCGGATTGCGGCCGCCGCGGGTGCGACCGCCGTGCGGATGGTCGACCGGATTCATCACCTCACCGCGAACGGTCGGGCGAATGCCCTTCCAGCGGTTGCGGCCGGCCTTGCCGATATTGATGTTCTGATGGTCGGCGTTCGACACCGCGCCGATCGTCGCCATGCACTGGTCGGCGACCGAGCGGACTTCGCCCGACGACAGGCGGAGCTGGGCGCGGCCGGCATCCTTGCCGATGAGCTGGACGAAGGCGCCGGCGGAACGCGCCATCTGGCCGCCCTTGCCGATCTTCATCTCGACGTTGTGGACGATGGTGCCGACCGGGATGTTCTTCAGCGGCATCGCGTTGCCAGGAAGGATGTCGACGCGCTCGCCCGAGACGACCGTGTCACCGACGCCGAGGCGCTGCGGCGCAAGGATGTAAGCCAGCTCGCCGTCCTTGTACTTGATCAGCGCGATGAACGCGGTCCGGTTCGGGTCGTACTCAAGGCGCTCCACCTTGCCCGGAACGTCGTACTTGCGGCGCTTGAAATCGATCATGCGGTAGCGGCGCTTGTGGCCACCGCCATGGTGACGCACGGTGATGCGCCCGGTGTTGTTGCGGCCGCCGTTCTTGCGCAAGCCCTCGGTGAGGGCCTGCACCGGTTTGCCCTTCCACAGGCCGACGCGGCTCACGATCACGAGCTCGCGGTTCGACGGCGTGACCGGCTTGAAGGTCTTGAGTGCCATGATCCGGCTGTTCCCTAAAGCTTCGCGGTGACGTCGATGCTCTGGCCTTCGGCCAGCGTCACGATCGCCTTTTTCACGTCCGAGCGGCGACCGGTGAAGCCGCGGAACTGCTTCACCTTGCCCTTCGTGACGACGGTATTGACGGCGTCCACCTTTACCTTGAACAGGCCTTCAACGGCGGCCTTGATCTCCGGCTTGGTGGCGTCGAGCGGCACGCGGAAGGTCACCTGGTTGTGCTCCGAACCGCGAGTCGACTTTTCGGTGATGACCGGTGTCAGGACCAGATCGAAGCGGCGCGCCGACCCGACCCGACGCTGCGCCTTGGCGCGAGCGGTGCTGCTCATTTCAGTCGAGCCTCCAGCTCGGTCGCGGCGTCCTTGGTCAGGACCAGGAAATCGCGACGCAGGATGTCATAGACGTTGGCGCCCTGGACCGGCAGCACGTCGACGTACTTCAGGTTGCGGGCGGCCCGCTTCAGGTTGTCGTCGACGATCTTGCCGCCGACGATCAGCACCGACTC
>Ga0310811_10005353_pt1 | contig 16231 bp, 11 predicted proteins | sample YCmetagenome_FD_207642 | JGI IMG/M metagenome (GOLD analysis project Ga0310811, IMG submission 207642) | Soil microbial communities from experimental microcosm in Duke University, North Carolina, United States - YC | ecosystem: Engineered > Artificial ecosystem > Soil microcosm > Unclassified ...
TCGCTGGCTGAAGCAGTATTTTGCATTCGCCGGTTGACCTCCCCCCGGAACCCTGATCGTGCTGCGCATCGCCCGACGACGAGAGAACCACCCCTCAGGGCGGACCCTTGGGATGATCTTGGGTGGGGTGGGTCGTCCGCTCTCACGGTGAAATTTCGCAGCGGCTGAGGCGATCAGCTCGGGCCCAGGCTCGGCCAACTGAGAGATCGGGATCGGGATCCGGGGATTTTTTGCAGCGGGCCGATTTTCGCCGCGGTCATATTGATCAACGAATGGCGGGCGGGCCGCGTGCCCGGATTCTGATGCGGCGTCGGAAGTCGCCGCCGGGAACCTTGATCGCCAACGAACCGTTGATCGGACCGGGGGCGCCGATCCCGCATGCGATTACCCGACGAACGGCCCGACCGGCCCGGTTTGAGAAATTCTGCCGCACTTTCCCGACCCAGCCCGACCGGCCGACCTCCGCAGCCGTGTCCCCGAGGTGTGGTTCTCTCGGCGTCGGGCGATGCGCAGCACGATCAGGGTTCCGGCGGGGCCGCAATCGGCGAATGTGAAATCCTGCTTCAGCCAACGGAACCGCCCGCCGGTTGCGGCGCCGCCGGGTTCCTGATTGCCTCCGGTCGGCCGACGCCGAGAGAACCACACCGGACCCCATCACCACCCGACCACCCGCCAAACCGCAGCCGGTCCGGTGGATCTCTTGGAGGAGCGGCCCGCCGGAGGCGCTTTTCAGCTTGAAAGCCGACTCTCCCGGCCACGCCGGCCACGACGACCCGGTGCGAAAAGTCCCCGAGCGGGAGGCAGTGCGCGGCGTCCTGCCTCCGGCGAATCAGACCTTGATGGTGACTGTGGAAGTGGCCTTCTCGTGTACGCCCTGGCGGTAGGGGCGTCCCCAGAGCACGCCGCCGAGGGTGACGATGTCGATCACCGGCAGCACCGCAAGCACCCAGAACAGCAGGGTCCTGCGAGTGCCGACGCCGCGGCGGCCGAGGGGGGTGCCGTCGGGCATCCGTACGACGCGGATCCCGGCCAGGCGCTTGCCGTAGGTCTGGCCGTCCCGGCCGAGGCGCATGCCCTCGAGCACGATCGAGACAATGATCACAGTCAGCAGGGCGCAGCCCCACAGCGCGATGCCGAGGCCGTCCATGCCGAGCGTCGTGTAGGTCGTGGTGGCCTGCTCGTCCAGCTTCAGCACGTACTGGTGGTCGTGCCGGTGCGCGAACAGCAGCAGCGCGCCGGTCACCGGAGCGGAGAAGACCGCGGCGATGCCGACGTCGATGATCCTGGCCAGGAACCGCGAACCCGGCGTGGCCAGCTCGACCACCGTCGTCTCCACCTCCGGCTCCTCGCCGGGTGCGAGCACGGAGTTGGCGGGCGAACCGGGCAGGCCCGCGAACGGGTTGGCACCGGCGTAGCTGTAGGTGCCGGTGCGCGAGCCGAACGCCGAGGGCACCACCATCGTGGCGACCGACTCGGGGATCTGCGGGGCGACGGACGCGGGCTCACCGGCGTGCTGCGGCACCTGCTGCGGCTGACGCTGCGGCGCCACGGCCGGCGTCCCCGAGGCGTCCGGCGCGGGCGACGGCTGCTGCTGCGGCGTCGGCGCGTACTGCTGCGGCACCTGCTGCTGGTGCGGCTGCGCAGCCTGGGCCGGCGACGCCTGCGGCTGGGCGTACGCCTGCGGCTGCCAGCGCTGCTGCGCCTGCGGCTGCGCCGCGCCCTGGGCCCCGCTCGAGTCCGGGCGCCACGCGCCGCCGGATTGCGCCGCCTCGGCCGGCGCCCCGGCGTGCGCGCCGCCTCCCGTGTCGGCGGCGCCTCCCTGTGAGCTCCCGAGCACCTGGTCGGCGACCTCCTGCGGCGCCGGCCTGCTGGTGCCCGCGACCCACTCGTTGCCGTCCCAGTACCGGATGTAGCCCGGGATCGACGGGTCAGCGTAATACCCGGCAGGCGGATTTCCGGTGCTCAAGGTCCCTCCCCCGACAGCGCTCCTACTTCGAAGAATCCTGTCGGGAGACTAGCCGAAATCAGAGATTCCCGCGACGCTCCTGCTCCCGCTCGATGGCTTCGAACAGGGCCTTGAAGTTGCCTTTGCCGAAGCCGAGGGACCCGTGGCGCTCGATCAGTTCGAAGAACACCGTCGGCCGGTCCTGCAGCGGCTTGGTGAAGATCTGCAACAGGTAGCCGTCCTCGTCCCGGTCCACCAGGATGTGCCGCTTCTGCAGCTCCGCCACCGGAACGCGCACCTGGCCGATGCGGGAGCGCAGCTCCGGGTCCTCGTAGTACGAGTCCGGCGTCTCCAGGAACTCCATGCCGGCCGCGCGCATCGCGTCCACGGTGCGGATGATGTCATTGGTGGCCAAGGCGATGTGCTGCACGCCCGGACCGCCGTAGAACTCCAGGTACTCGTCGATCTGCGACTTGCGCTTGCTCACCGCCGGCTCGTTGAGCGGGAACTTCACCCTGCGGGTGCCGTCGGCCACCACCTTCGACATCAGCGCCGAGTAGTCGGTGGCGATGTCGTCGCCGACGAACTCGGCCATGTTCGTGAAACCCATGACCCGCTTGTAGAACTCGACCCACTCGTCCATCCGGCCGAGCTCGACGTTGCCGACGCAGTGGTCCACCGCCTGGAAGTACCGCTTGTCCGGCACCGCGACCACCGGCTCGCGCTCAACGTATCCGGGCGCGTAGACACCCTGGTAGCGGGAGCGGTCGACCAGGCTGTGCCGGGTCTCGCCGTACGCGGCGATCGCGGCGCGCACCAGGGTGCCGTGCTCGTCGGTCAGCTCGTGCGGATCCTCCAGGCCCTTCGCGCCGTGCTCGAGTGCGTACTTGTAGGCCGCGTACACGTCCGGCACCTGGATGGCGAGGTCGGTCACGCCGTCGCCGTGCCGGGCGACGTGGGCGCCGAGCTCGGTGCCCGCCTTGACCGCGCCCTTGATCACGAAGCGGGCGGAGCCCGAGGTCAGCACGTAGGACGCGCGGTCGGAGCGTCCGGTCTCCGGACCCGAATAGGCCACCAGGCGCATGCCGAGCGTGCTGGCGTAGTAGTGGGCCGCCTGCTTGGCGTTGCCCACGGCGAAGACGATCGCGTCCATGCCCGTGACCGGGAACGGGTCGGCGGCCCCGGCGTGCATCGTGGTATCGGACTCGTCGGGCAGCAGGTCGGTCATGGCGTGCCTCCACGGCTTCGGGGACGGCGGCGGCCCGGCGCTCGTGACGCGGGCGGCCGAGATCTTGCTCTTTCGGGATCCTTGCCCAGACGGTCAGAATGGTCAACAGTTGCCGAATCTGCTATGCATGATGTCCACCGAATAGCCGAACGTTCTCGGCAACTTGTACACAATGCAAAGGGGGTCGGCGGCATGGCCGTGGACGCGCTGGACGCCCGGATCATCCGGCTGTTCACCGAGGAGCCGCGGATCGGGGTGATGGAGGCCTCGCGCCGGCTCGGCGTGGCCCGCGGCACCGTGCAGGCGCGGCTGGACCGGCTGCAGGCGGACGGGGTGGTGCGCGGCTTCGGGCCGCAACTGGATCCGGCGGCGCTGGGCTATCCGGTCACCGCGTTCGCCACCCTGGAGATCCGCCAGGGCCGCGGCCGGGACGTGCGCGCGCACCTGGCGACGGTGCCGGAGCTGCTGGAGATGCACACGGTCACCGGCAGCGGCGACATGCTGTGCCGGATCGTGGCGCCGTCCAACGCCGATCTGCAGCATGTGATCGACCGGCTGATCGACTTCGACGGGATCGTGCGCACCTCGACGATGATCGCGCTGGAGAACCCGATCCCGTTGCGGGCGGTGCAACTCGCGGAGGCCGCTGCGCGCGCCTCGGCGGACGGGTAACCTCGGCGCGGTGGACGAGGCACCGACGGCGACGCGGCCGGCGCCGGCCCCGCGGCGCCCGAGCCGGCGGTGGTCGCGCGCCCTGGTCGGCGTGACGGCGGGGGTCACCGCGCTCGTCGTGGCCGCGCAACTGGCTGCGACGTTCCTGTACGACGCACCGTCCAATCCGGTCTCCAGGCGCTATCAGGCGCAGATCTCGTGGTGGATGAACCCGCTGCTGAACCAGAACTGGCAGCTGTTCGCGCCGAACCCGATCTCGGAGAACCTGGAGGTGGACGCGCGGGTGAGCGTCGGGCCGGCCGCCGCGGTGTCGCCGTGGGTGAACCTGTCGGCGATCGACCGCGCGGCCACCGTGGACGATCCGGCACCGGGGCACCTGACCATGAACGCGCTGCGCAACGCCTGGCGCGAATACGCTGACACGCACGGCTCGGACGGCCTCCCGAACTCGCCGCTGGCAGCCACCGCGCAGCAGTACCTGCAGAACCTGGCCCTCGCCTATCTGCGGCCGCGCGAGAGCGGGACGATCGACTCGGTCCAGGTGCGCTTCATCGTCACGCTGGTCCCCGGATCGGGACGCACCGCGGCGCAGACCGCCCCGCAGACGCAGACGCTGCCCTGGTGGGTGATCGCGTCGTGAGCGCCGCGGACGCGGTCTGGGGCCGCTGCGCCCGCTGGTGGACCGGGCGTTACACGCTGCTGACCGAGCACCCGCTGGCCGCGCGCGGCACGGCGGCGCTGCGCATCGGCTACGGCACGCTCTGGACGCTGTTCCTGCTGTTCGAGTTCGGCGAGCGGGAGGCCGCCTGGGGCCCGCGATCGGCCTGGACACCGGCGTTGGAGCGCGCGTACGAGGCGCAGACGCCGATGTTCGGCTGGATAAGGGACTGGCTGACCTCGGTGGCCGGGCTGGGCAGCGGCGGCTTCGAGGCCTTCTACGCGTTGGCGGTCGTGGCCGGGCTGCTGTTCGCCTTCGGCTGGCGCACCCGTATCAGCTCCCTGCTGTTCTGCTTCGTGGTGGTGGCGCTGGAGAGTCGCAGCCCACTGATCACGGACGGCGGAGACAACGTCGTCGTGCTGATGGCGATCTTCCTGTGTTTCACCCGGTGCGGCCGGCACTGGTCGCTGGACGCCAGGCGGCTGGCGCGCCGCTCGCAGGCCGTTGCCGAGCCGCAGCCACCGGAGTGGCGGCTCGAACTGGCCGCGGTACGCGAGCAGATAGCGAACGTCCTGCACAACGGCGCGGTGCTGGTGATCGCCTTCCAGGTCTGCGTGATCTACGCGACGGCCGGGCTGACGAAGGTGCAGGGCTCGATGTGGCAGGACGGCACCGCGATGGGCTACGTCCTGCAGCTGCACTGGTTCCAGCCCTGGCCGAGCCTCGACTCCTGGCTGCTCGGGCACGCGCTGGTACTCACGCTGATCGGCTACGTCACGGTTTTCGTGCAGGTCGGATTCCCGTTCGCGGTGTTCTCGCCGCGGCTGAAGTACCCCTCGCTGGTGGTGCTGGCCGGGATGCACCTGAGTATCGCCGTGGTGCTCGGGCTGCCGTTCTTCTCGCTGTTCATGCTCGTCGGCGACGCGGTGTTCCTGTCCGATCGGGTGTGGCGGGCGGTCGAACGGCGGGTGGCCGGGCCCGCGTACGCTGAAGGCATGGACACTTTGACGAGGGTGGGCACGCCCACTCTTGTGTTCGACGGCGACTGCGCCTTCTGCAGCAACAGCGTGCGAATGGCCGAGCGCTGGTGCCGGCCCGCGGTGCGTTTCGTGCCCTGGCAGAGTCTGGATCTCGAGGCGCACGGGCTGACCGAGGAGGCGGTGACCTCGTCGGTGCAGTGGCTGCGACCCCGCACGGACGGGCAGCCCATCCCCTCCGGCGCCGCCGCCGTCGCGAGGGTGCTGCTGCGCTCGCGCTGGCCGTTCCGGCCGCTCGGCGCGCTCCTGCTGGCGCCGCCGTTCTCGTGGCTGGGCCGGCTCGTCTACCGGTGGGTCGCGGACAACCGCTACCGGCTGCCCGGCGGCACTCCGGCCTGCGCCGTGAACAAGCCGCACGCGAACGCGGCCGCGTCCGCGACGGAAACCGGGACAAGCCTCGACGCCGGCGGCCTCGACGAGCTGTTCGACCGCGACTGAACGGCTCGTTCGGCCGCGACTGACCGACCCGGGAGACGGCTCGCTCGGCGCACCGCGTCGCCGCGTCGCTCAGCGCAGCGCGTTGGCCACCTCGGCGGCGGCGCGCACCACGCGCGGTCCCGTGCGGTTGGGGTCGAGCTGGCCGAAGGACACCACGCCGACGGACGCCTCGACGCCCGGCACGTCGATCACCGGCGCCGCGATCCCGTAAGCGCCGGGCTGCAGCTCGCCGTCGGTGAGGAGGTAGCCGGGGTCCTTGTTCTCCCGGTAGTTCAGGATCACCCGTCCCGCCGCGCCGCGGTCCAGCGAGTGCCGGGAGCCGACGCGGTAAGCGACGTGGTAGTCGGTCCAGGTGGGTTCGACCACGGCCACCGCCAGGGCCTCGGTGCCGTCCACGACCGTCAGGTGCGCGGTCGCGCCGACCTCCTCGGCCAGCCGGCGCAGCGGGATCGCGGCCGCCTCGCGCAGCAGCGGCTGCACCCGGCGGGCCAGCGCGAGCACGCCGATGCTCAGCCGCGCCCGGCCGGAGGCGTCGCGGCGGGCCAGGCCGTGCAGCTCCAGCGTCGCGAGCAGCCGGTAGACGATCGTCCGGTTCACGTGCAGCCGCTCGGCCAGCTCGGTCACGGTCAGCCCGGTGGGGACCTCGGCGAGCTCCTCGAGGGCGCGCAGGCCGCGGTCGAGCGTCTGCGAGGTCTCCGGGTGGTGCTCGCCTGAGGGGTTCGCCGTGCTTGTGGTCACCGCAGCAGTTTAAACACGCCCGCTCGAGCGGAGGTAAGACCGTCCGTGACCGGCCGCTTCCGATACGGGCGGAACCGGCCCCGGCTCAGCGCTGGCTCTCCCGGCCCGCCGCCCACGCCCTGACCTTGTCGATCCTGGCCCGCAGCTCGGCCGCGCTGGCCTGCGCCGCCGGCGGACCGCCGCAGCTGCGGCGCAGATCGTTGTGGATGACGTTGTGCGGCAGGCCGGACTGGTGGTGCCAGGCGCCGACCAGCGTGTGCAGCTCCTTGCGCAGGCTCATCAGCTGCTGGTGGCTGACCACGGGCCGCTCCTCGGCCGGCACCGGGTGCGCCGCCGCGTCCGGGCCGGTCTTGCGGCCGCGCTGGCGGGCGATCTGCCGGGTCTGCCGCTTCTGCAGCAGGGTGCGCACGTGCTCGGGCTCGAGCAGGCCGGGGATGCCGAGGTAGTCCGCCTCGTCCGCGCTGCCGGTCTCCGCCGCGAGGCCGTACTCGCCGCCGTCGAACATGACCCGGTCGAAGGTGGCCTCCGACTCGAGGGCCTCGAACTTGAACTCGTCGAGGTCGGTCTCGTTCTTCTCCGCGTTGGCGTCGGCGAGCAGGTCCTCCTCCTCGGCCCACAGGTCGTCCTCGGCGCGCTTCTTCCGGTCGAGGATGTGGTCCCGCTCCACCTCGAGTTCGTTGGCGAACTGGACGAGCATCGGCACCGAGGGCAGGAAGACGGAGGCGGTCTCGCCGCGGCGGCGGGCGCGCACGAAACGGCCGACGGCCTGGGCGAAGAACAGCGGCGTGGAGATCGAGGTGGCGTAGACGCCGACGGCCAGCCGCGGCACGTCCACCCCTTCGGAGACCATGCGGACCGCGACCATCCAGCGGTCCTCGCCCTCGCTGAACTTCTCGATCTTCGACGACGCCTTGGGGTCGTCGGACAGGACCACCGTCGGGGAGGCGCCGGTGATCTCGCGCAGCATCTTCGCGTACCCGCGGGCGGCGAAGTGGTCGGTGGCGATGACCAGGGCGCCGGCGTCCGGGACCGCCCTGCGCACTTCGGTCAGCCGCTTGTCCGCGGCGCGCAGCACCGAGGAGATCCAGTTGCCGGCCGGGTCGAGGGCGGTGCGCCAGGCCTGGCTGATCGCGTCCTGCGTCATCGGCTCGCCGAGCGAGGCGGCCACCTCGTCGCCCGCCTTGGTGCGCCAGCGCATCTGCCCCGCGTAGGACAGGAAGATCACCGGCCGCACGACGCCGTCGGCGAGCGCACCGCCGTAGCCGTAGGTGTAGTCGGCGACCGAGCGGCGCACGCCCTCGGCGTCCGGGGCGTAGCTGACGAACGGGATCTGCGCGATGTCCGAGCGGAACGGGGTGCCGGTCAGCGCCAGCCGCCGGGCGGCCGGCTCGAAGGCCTCGCTGATCGCGTCGCCCCAGGCGAGCGCATCGCCCGCGTGGTGGATCTCGTCCAGGATGACCAGGGTGCGCCGGTTCTCGACCCGGGAGCGGTGCAGCATCGGGTGCGCGGCGACGCCCGCGTAGGTGACGGCGATGCCGGTGTAGTCGCGGGAGGTGCCGCCGCTGCTGCTCGAGTAGGTCGGGTCGATCGCTATGCCCACCTTGCGGGCGGCCTCGGCCCACTGGTGCTTGAGGTGCTCGGTCGGGGCCACGACCGTGATCTGCTGGACGATGTGACGGTCCAGCAGTTCGGTGGCGATCCGCAGCGCGAAGGTGGTCTTGCCGGCGCCGGGCGTGGCCACCGCGAGGAAGTCGCGCGGCTCGCGCCGCAGGTACTCGTCCAGCGCGGCCTGCTGCCAGGCGCGCAGCTTGCCCGCGGTCCCCCACGGCGCGCGGTCCGGGTACGCCGGCGACAGGTGGGAGGCGGCGTTGGTGCTCACTACGTACGTCCCCCTCGTCGGCGGTCGGCGGTCGGCGCGGTCTTCTACCGTACCGGGCGCCGCCGACAGGAACCGGAACGAACGGCGAACACGGCCGGTGGCGTGGATCACGTTGATCCGCGCCGCCGGCCGTGCCGGTCGGTCATTAAGCCTGAATGAGCATCAGTTCACGGTGAAGGAGTAGTCGCTGGGGGCGAGTTGGGTGCCGTCCTTGGCGGTCGCGAACACCTCGAGGTCGTACGAGCCGCTCGCCGTCGGGGTCCAGTTGATCGTCGCCTTTCCGCCGTGCGCCTTGACGACTGTCTGCGGCGCACCGAAGCCCCCGCCCCAGGAGTAGGTGTAACTGGCCACGTCGTTGACGGACGGGGTGAACGTGAAGGTTCCGGTGACGCCGACACCGCCGCCGGTGGCGTTCTCCGCATAGACGTCCGAGCTGATGTGCGGTGCGGTGTCGAGGAAGTATTCGTTCACGTCGGAGACCCAGCCGTCCGCGCTGACGCTGCTGATCTGGACGAACCCTGCGCCGCTGGTGAAGGTCACCGGAACCGTGGCGGTTCCGTCGGCCGCCGCGGGGACCGAGTAGTTCTGCTGCCCTGACGCGCCACCGGCGACCGTCACCTTGTAGCTCGTGACCGGGCTCTGCGCCTCGATGCCCGGGTCCGGGGTGAGCACGAAGGTGGTCGGAGATCCGATGTTCGGCCGCGAACCCAGCAGGGTCATGCTCGGCGCCGAGGGCTTCAGATCGATCTCGTAGCGGGCGAGCGGCGACGGCGTCCCGGCCCGGTTGACGCTCTCCACAGACAGGATCTGCAGCCCGTTTCCGTTCGGCGGGACCAGATCGAGCGTGACGGAGCCTCCGACGGTGCTCACGGGTTCCGAGCCCGCGACGCCCATATAGGGATCGCTCAGCTGTCCGTTGAACTCGGGCACCGGCGGATTGCCGGTCCAGCTGAAGACGTATCCGGTCGTGTCCACGCCGTTGGCGCCGAGGGTGACCTGGATCGGAGCGCCGGGCTGGTCCGCGACCCCGGCGGGGTAGTTGGCCGAGGTGATCGTCGGAGCGTTCGCCGGAGCCCCGTCCTCGATGGTGATATAGCACGGCGCCGACCAGGCGGAGGTGGTGCCGTCGGGGGCGACCGTCTGCGCCTGCCAGGCGTAGGTCTGGCCGTCCGGCAGATCACTCGCCGGAACGTTCATCGGTTCTTCGAGGCCGTTGGGGACCGTGCCGAAGGTCCACGTGCTGAGCTGCGCCGGGTTGCTGACGGGCCAGAGCTGGTAGGTCTCGCCGACCGTCAGCACGGCCGGATCGGAGTCCGACGGCGCGCCCTCGATCCTGAGTCCGTTGTTGGCGTTCTCGTACGCGGGCGCGCTCGCGTCTGTCGCGCACGCGTCACTGCCGTTGATGAGCTTCGTGGGGGTGAGCGGGGTGCCGCCGTCCGCGAACGCGGGTGAGGCCGCGGATGCGGCGATTGCGACGGCGGCGAGTGGAACGAGGGCGGCGCGCAGGCGCCGCCCCGGGGACTTGCTCACGTTACATCCCTCCCGGATGCTGCCCGATTACAGCGCACTGATGTGCGCCGCCTTACGGCCGGACAGCGGGAATACTAGCTCTGACTTCCGACGGCGGGCACCGGGGTTTTGCGCACCCGCGGCGCGAGCATCCAGGCGAGACCGGCGACGGCGATGAAGCACAGGTAGAGCAGCACGAACACGCCGCCGCCGGTGCCACCGCCGACACCGCCACCTCCCGTGCCGCCGCCCGCAGTCATTGCGTGGTAGACGCCGCCGCCGAGGGCGACCGTGGTGGTGCTGGTGATGCCGTCGGCGACCTGCAGCGAGGCGGAGTTGGCGCCCTGCTCCTCCGGCTCGGACAGCTCCAGTGTCAGTACGCTGATAGTGGGGAAGGCGGTGCCGGCGCCGGCCGCGGCGAAGAGCATGGCGGCCGCGGCGGTCCACAGCGGGGTGCCGGTGCCGACCGCGACGACGTCGCCGAACAGTGACAGCCCGCAGACCGCGATGCCGAGGCGGACCAGACCGGGGCGGGAGATCCGGGTCGTGACGAACGGCTTGTTGATCGCCCAGGAGGCGAACGCCCAGCCGACGGTCGCGGTGACCAGCGACAGCCCGGCGAGCGTGACGCTCAGGCCGCGGTGCTGCTCGAGCATCAGCGGAAGGAAGGCCTCGACGCCGAAGTAGGAGCCGGCCAGCAGTCCGCGCATCAGGATGACGGTGGGCAGCCCGCGCCGTGCCGCGAGGGTGCCGGCGGGCACAAGCCGGGGCACATTGGGTATCAGCAGCACCAGCGCCAACGGCGCCAGCACGAGGCCGAGCAGGTTGAGCTCCTGGCTGCCGAGCTGCAGCAGCCCGGCGCCGAGCGCGGTGAGCCCGGCGGCCAGCCTCGTCCGGCGCCGGCGCGCGGTCTCCGCCGCGTCGAGCGGGGCCGGCTCGGGCCGCGGCAGCCTGCGCAGCGGGCGGATCAGCAGGACGATCGGGATGACGATGAGCAGCGCGATGCCGAGGAAGATCCAGCGCCAGCTCAGGTCCTCGGTCAGGACGCCGGCGATCACCGGCCCGACGGCCGCGGGCAGCACCCAGCAGGCCGCCATCGCGGAGAAGGCCTTGCCCCGCAGCTGTTCCGGGTAGGCGCGGCCGACCAGCACGTAGAGTGCGACGATGACCAGCCCGCCGCCGAAGCCCTGGATCGCCCGGCCGGCGACCAGTTGCGCCATGGTCGTGGCCGTGCCCGCGGTCACCAGCCCGACCCCGAACACGCCGATGCCGCCGAGGCAGGGCAGCAGCGGCCCGTGCCGGTCGGCCCGCTGCCCGGCCAGCACCATGCCGAGCAGACTGGTCGTCAGATAGGCGGAGAAGGCGAGCGAGTAGAACGGCAGCCCGTGCAGGCGGGCGACCGCGACGGGCATGGCGGCGCTGACCGCCATGGCCTCGAAGGCGATGAACAGCACCGAGGAGATCAGGCCGATCGAGACGGCCAGGTGCTTGGGGCTGAAGATGCTCTCGCCGCCCGCTGCCGAGCCGGGGGCGGGGGCGGCGTCGACGAGCGTGGTCATCCTGGCATGCTACGTCACTGGTCGTACCACACTCCACCACTTACGTGGCGACCATGGTCCGATCACCATGGCCCTATCGGCGGGCGGCTAGCCCCAGGGGCGCAGCGGGAGGCGGGTCGGGTGCGATTCGAGCGCGTCGCGGGTGGCGCAGGCCAGCGCGGCGGCGCAGGCGGCGTAGGCGACGCGGCGCACCGGCACGTAGCCGAGCGGGAGCGGGGCGGCGAAGCCGCGGCGACGCAGCATCGTGGAGTCGAGCTCGCCGATCGAGGACTCCAGGAACGGCAGCAGTTCCAGGCCCGGCTGCTCCAGCATCGTCGGGAACTGGCCCGGACCGAGCGCGCCGAAGCCGCCGAGCTCCGCTCCGGCCAGGTCGATCTCCTCGGCCTGCGCGTTGAACACGAAGTCCACCGCGGTCAGCACGCCGGAGCCGACCGCCGCCTCGGCCCGCTCGGGCAGCAGCACCCGGCCCGCGTCGTGCGCCGCGGTCACCCGCACCGGGCGCAGCGTGTGCAGCTCCGTGTCGGCGTCGACCACGGCGCGGTACGCGGCGACGGCCACGTGCGCGGTGCCGGGTTCGGGCACGAACACGCCGGGAGACGGCTCGCCGGAGCCGTGCACCCGGAACTCGCCGTCTGCCACGTACACCGCGGCGCCGCGCAGCACCTGCGCGTAGACCTCGTCCACCGGCTTGGACAGCGTGCCGTCGTAGGTGACCACCATGCCGTCGCGGATCTCCAGCAGCTGCGGGGAGACCGCGAACTGGGCGGCGACCTTCGCCAGCGCCTGCGCGCGCACCGCCCGCGCCGCGCGCTGCACGGCCATGCAGTGCAGCCAGGTGGTGCGGCCGGGCCCTATCGCGGTGGACGAGAGGTCGGCCGGGTTCGCCGGCCTGCGCACGATGACCCGCCGCACCCCGAGCGCCTCGCGGGCCATCCGGCGCAGCAGTGCGTGCTGGCCCGAGCCGGTGTCCACCATGCCGGTGGTCACGTGCACGATCGGCCCGTTGACGTCCGTGGTGAGCGCGACCTGCGCGGTGGCGACCTCCTCGCCGAGGTCCGGCGGCACCAGGTCCACCATGGCGAGTGCGATGCCCGCGCCGCGGCGCACCCGGGTCAGCTCGCCGGTGCGCCCGACCGTGCCGGGGAACGCGCGGATGTCCGGGCCGGGCGGGAACGGCGGCATCGGGGCGTCGAGCAGGGCGGTCAGCAGCTCGGGCAGCGGCACCGCCCCGGCCAGCCTGCGCCCGTCCGGCAGGTGGTCGCCGGAGCGCAGCAGGTTCTTGACCCGCAGGTCCAGCGGGCCGCGCCCGCAGGCCGCGGCGGCCGCGTCGATCTGCGCCTCGGCCACCACGGCGGCCACCATCGCGGCACCGCCCGGCCACGGCCCGGCCGGCGGGTTGTGCGTGCGCACCACCCAGCCCTGGATCTCGACGTCGTTGCACCGGTACGGGCCGACCACGCTGCGGCACAGCTCGTCGAGCAGCGGCTCGGCGCCGGCCGGGTCGGCGCCGCCGTCCACCACCAGCTCCACCCGCACGGCGAGCAGCGCGCCCTCGGCGTCCACCCGGTGCATGGCGTGCACCCGGATCGCCGGGGTGCCGGCGTCCCCGGCGAGCCGGTCGGCCGGGCCGCCCTCGGCCCGCACCGGGCGGCCGGTGCGCAGCGCGAGCAGCGCGGCGGCCACCCGCAGGTCGGGGTCGTCGCCGGAGCGGGTGCCGGTGAACGGCGCGGGCACCACGTGGATCGCGGCCGCCGGAAGGCCCACGGCCTCGGCCACCGCGCGCAGGTCGCGCGCCGGGTCGGCGCAGGCGGTGTGCAGTTCCAGACCCTCGACGCGCAGCCCGCCGTGCCCGTCCGGCGCGGTCAGCGGCACGGCCAGCACGGCGCCGGGCGCGGCGGCCGGGTCGGCGCCGCGGCCGAACTCGTAGCCGTACATGACGGTGGACTCGCCCTCGCCGGGCTCGCCGAGCTCTCCGCCCCCGCCGAGGGTGTAGCGCCGGTACGCGGCGATCCGCGACTCGTTGCCGGTGCGCCTGGCCAGCGCGAACACCTGCCGGGCGTCGAGCAGCGGCTCGCCCGGCGCGTACTGGATCTCCAGCGCGTCGAGGGCGGCGCGGGCCAGCGCCGGGTGCTCGGCGGCGGCCACCGCGACGCACTGGCCGCGGTACTCGACGGCGGTGACGCCCAGTTCCTGCCCGGCCAGCACGGCGTGCACCCCGGGCAGGTCGAGCGCGGGCTTGGCGTCGATGCGCAGCAGCGCGGCGTGCGGATGGGGGCTGCGGGCGAGCGCCGCGTAGAGCATGCCGGGGCCGACCGAGCGGTCCGCGGCGTATGGGTAGCGGCCGGCCACCTTGGCGGCGGGCACGACCCGGCCGATGCCGTCCGCGGGCGGGGCGACGGCCGCGTACGCCGGGGCGGGGACGACGTCGACCGGGGTGGCGTCGGCGGCGCGCTCCGGGAGCTGTTCGCCGATCAGGAAGCCCGGCAGCGTCGAGGGCTTATCCACGGGCCACCGCCTCGCGCACCGCGTCCACGAAGTGGCCTGGCGGCAGGCAGCGGCACAGGTGGCCGGAGAGCGACTCGCGGATCGCGGCCTCGCTCGGCTCCGGCTGACGGGCCAGCAGGTCGCGCACGCTCAGCCCGATGCCGGGCAGGCAGTAGCCGCAGCCGGCGCCGCAGTGCGCGGCGAGCGCCGCGGAGACCCGGTCGTCCTCGCCATAGGCCTCTGCGGTGGTGACGGCCGAGCCCTCGGCGGCCAGCGCCGGGGTGAGGCAGCCGAGCACCGGCTCGCCGTCCAGCAGCACGACGCAGGCCCCGCATTCGCCCTCGCCGCAGCCGTCCTTCGCCGCGGTGCGCCCGAGCCGCTCGCGCAGCAGGAACAGCAGGCTGTCGGCGATCCAGACGCCGGGCACCTCGACCGGCTCGCCGTTGACCACGCAGCGGATGACCACGCTGGCCAGCACGCCCGCCGCCGGGTCGAGGCCCGGGCCCGGCACCCCGCCGGGCCCTGCGTGCGTCATGCTCATGATCCGTACCCCCGGTTCCTGCCCGCTCCGCCGCCCGCGGCGCCCGGGCCGCCTGCGCCGCCGGGCGCGCCGGGCGCCCGTTGCGGCCCGACCTGCCCCGGCCGCGGCCCGATCTGGCCGGGGCCATACCCCTGGCCGTGCCCCTGCCCCCGCCCGACCTGGCCGGGGTGCGCGGTGGGTCCGGGGCCGCGCTGCGGCGCCACCGGTCCGGGACCGCGCCGGGGCGCCGCGTATCCGCCGGGTCCGTCCGGCCCGCCGGGCGCGCCGGGGCCGATCGGCCAGATCACACTGGGGCCGCCGCCGTTGGTCCGCGCCGCCGGCCGGGCCGCTCGGCACCGCCGGCGCCTGCGGCAGGCCGCGCTCGGCCCGCTCCACCGCGGCGCGCGCCCGCATCATCTCCGCCTTGATCTGATACTGCTTCACCTGCTCCAGCCAGCCCGAGGGCGGCAGCGCCCGCACCAGGGCGCGGCGGGCGCACACCTCGGCCGCGGCCCGCCGGTAGTCCTCCGGGATCTTCGAGGTGGACGCGCCGGCCGGCCCGGCCGTGCTCGGCGCGAGCAGGCCCTCGGCCACCAGCCGGGCGAAGATCTGATAGGTCGAGGGGTCCGGGATCGCGCCCGCGTCCCAGTCCACGTGGTCGGCCAGCCACTGGCCGGCGTGGTCCACCCGGGCGGCCACCGGGCCGTGTCCACCGAGCGCGCAGGTGACCTGACGGGTCGCCGGGTCGACGACCAGGGCGAGGGTGAGCACCGGGCGCCCCGGACCACCGCGCGTGCCGATCTTCATGAAGCCCTGCTGTCCGGTGCCGAGCGGCAGCCGCAGCGCGGTGATCAGCTCGCCGGGCCGCAGCTGCACGCCGCCGTCGCGGGCGTAGAGCTCGGCCACCTGGATCTGCCGCCACTCCTGTGCGGTGCGGCACACGGCGACCGCGCCGAGCGCTATCAGCGCGGTGAGCAGGTCGCGTCCCGGCAGCGGCGCGGGACCGGCGCCGGGGTGCTTGCCGGAGGCCAGGTTGCCGCCGACGGTGGCCCTGGCGCGCAGCGCGGCGGAGCCTATCGCCCGGGCGGCCTGGGCGAGCGCGGGCATCACCGCGCGCACGTCGGCGTGCGTGAGGTCGGCGCAGGTGGTGGCGGCGCCGATGATGATCTCCTGGTCGGTGTACCAGACCCCGCGCAGCTCGGGGATGCGGTCGACCAGCAGGAAGCCGCTGGGCCGCAGCCGTCCGGCGTTGGCCAGCACCATCAGCTCTGTGCCGCCGGCCAGCACCTGCAGGCCGGGCTCCGCGGCCAGCGCCTCGACGGCGGGCTCGAGCTCGGTCGGTCGCAGGGCGACGACGGGGGTGGACACCGGCATGGCGGGGCTTTTGTCTTTTCCGGCTCGGCGGTGCTGGGGACGGGCGGGGAAGGGGCGGCGCGGGGCCTCAGCCCTCGCCGGACTCGCCGCCGCCGGACTTGCCCGCCTTGTCGCCGCTGCCGTCCTCCGCCCACCCGGGACCGTCGTAGATCTCCTTGCAGGTCGGGCAGATCGGGTAGCGCTTCGGGTC
>Ga0310811_10005354_pt1 | contig 16229 bp, 12 predicted proteins | sample YCmetagenome_FD_207642 | JGI IMG/M metagenome (GOLD analysis project Ga0310811, IMG submission 207642) | Soil microbial communities from experimental microcosm in Duke University, North Carolina, United States - YC | ecosystem: Engineered > Artificial ecosystem > Soil microcosm > Unclassified ...
AGCACGCGGGCGGCATGGCGCTCCTCGCCACGCTCGCGATCGCGAGCCAGGGCGCGGCCGCGATCTTCCACGGGCACGTCGAGAACTATGCCTACGTGGCGGTGTGCTTCGCCGCGTTCGCGTGGTCGGGCGTGGACTACCTCGAGGGCCGCGCGCCGGCGTGGCCGGCGTTCGCGGCGCTGCTGCTGGCGTTCGCGTTTCACCTCCTCGGCGCGCTCGCGTTCCCTGCAGCGCTCCTGCTCGTGGTCCACGGGCTCGCGCGCCGCGAGCGCCGCGCCGAGATGCTGGCGACGCTCGCCGGGCTGGTGATCGTCGCGAGCGCTGCGGCGTGGATGGTGCGCGGGCTCTATCCCGGTGGCTCGCCGTTCGCGCAGCTCTCCGCCGGCGTGGTGAAGGTGTTGCGGCAGCCGCGCGACATGCAGGCGGGCGTGTTCTTCTCCGCGCGCCACCTGGCGGACGCATGGAGCCACAGCGTGCAGATGGGCCCGCTCTCGCTCGTCTCGGTGGCGGCACTCGTCGCCGTGCGCCCGATCCGGGACGCGCTCGGAACCGCGAGTGGCCGCTTCCTCGCGCTCGCGGCCCTCACGCTCTACGCGCCCGCGCTCTTGACCGGGGCCGGCAACCTGGGCGCGGCGCGGAACTGGGACCTGTTCGCGGCCCCGGCCGGCGTGCTGCCGCTGTTCGCGCTGCGCGCGATGCTGGCGCTGCCGCCCGCGGCGCGCGAGCGCCTCCTGTTCGCGGCGCTCGCCGCCTCGCTCGCGCAGTCGATCCCGTGGACCGCGCTCAACATGAATCGCGAGGCGACCGAGGCGCGCGTCGCCGCACTCCCGCTCGGCGGCGGCCGCTCGCAGGCGATGCTGGGCACCGCCGCGCTCAACGCCGGCGACCTGCCGCGCGCCGAGCGCTGGTTCCTCGCCTCGCTCGCCGAGGACTCGCTCAACGTGAACGCGCTCTCGGGGCTGGGCGTGGCGCGCGCACGCGCCGGCCGGATCGCCGAGGCCGAGCCGCCGCTCACGCGCGTCGTCCTGCTCAAGCCCGAGACGCCGCAGTATCACCGCGACCTCGCCACGCTCTACATGCAGACCGGGCGCTGGAGCGCCGCCTCCGCACAATGGCAGGCCGCCCTTCCGCTCGAGCCGCACGACCGCGAGTCGTGGCTCGGACTCGCCGCCTCGCTCGCGCAAGCAGGCCGCCGCGACAGCTCGGTCTATGCGCTGCTCGCCGCGAGCGAAGCGCTCCCCGCCGACCCCGAGATCACGCGCGCGCTCGCCGACGCCTGCGCCCTGTGGGTGGCGAGCGCCGGCCAAGAGGCCGACCGCGAGGAGTTCGCCCGCGCCTGGGCCCTGTTCGAGTCACGCTTCCCCGACGACGATCGCGTCCGCGCCTGGCGCTCCCGCGCCGAGGCGCTGCTCGGACATTAGTCCAGCTTCACCACGGTCCGCGTCCACTCCTCGCCCGCGACGCGGAACCGCGCGAAGTAGAGGCCCGCGCCGACGCTGTGACCGCCCGCGCCACGCCCGTCCCACTCCGCCCGATGGACGCCCGCCCGCTGCGTACCGCTCGCGAGCACGCGCACCTCGCGGCCCATGACGTCGTAGATCACGAGATCCACCGGTCCGTCGTGCGACAACGACCACTCGATCGCGGTGCCGCCGTGGAACGGGTTCGGGCGTGCGCCCTGGAGCCCGGTGACGGTGACGCCCCCGGAGGCCACGCCCGTGGTCGCCGGCACGGACGCCGGATCGCCCGGGTTGCTCCCCGCCGCCAGCTCGTCGCCGTTCGGGAAGCCGTCGCGGTCGCGGTCGATCGCCATGCGCGTGCCGCTCCCGAGCGGCACACCCATCACCGTGAGCTCGGAGCCCGGGCCGGCGAGCGCGCGCAGCGCGGGGCTCGACAGGTCGGCGATGCCGGTGCGGTCGGCGTGCCAGGCGCTCGCGGAGAACAGCCACTGGCGCCGTGCGCCGTCGACGCGTCCGCGCGCGACCAGGTCGCAGTCGCCGGCGTTCGCTCGCGCCACCAGGGTGTCCATGCGCGCCACGCGCGCGGCGTCGCCGGCGCCGCCGTCGAACGTCACCTCCGCGCCCACGGCGGGTGCGAGGCCGGTGTCGAACGACAACAGGTACGCCTCCATGTCGCGGCGCTGATTGTCGCCGTCCGTGCCCGCGGCGAAGTTGAAGCCGGGGAAGTGCAGGAAGTCGAAGAGGTTGTCGGTGGCGCCGTTGTGCGTGAACCCGAACCCGCGCTTGTTCACCGCGCCGGTCGCGTCGGTGAAGCCCGTCTTCTGGTAGAGGTTCCGCAGCTGCGGCACCTTCATGTCCTGCGCTTCCTGCAGCGCGAACTTGTCGATCGACTGGCCGTTGGTGCCGATCGCGACCGAGTGGCAGAACGAGCACGTGCGCCCGGCGTCCACCGGCGTGTTGGCGAAGAACTGGCGGCCGCGCTCGGCGCTCGCGCTCCCGGGCGGAGCGTCGCGGAACGTGCGGTCGAGGTACTGGTTCGGGTTCGGCGGGTAGCGGAGCGGCAGCACGAACTGCGACATCGCCACCATCTCGCTGTCGGGGATCGGGCTGGCGAGGCCGAGCAGGCTCTGCGTCGCCGGCTTGAACGCCATGAAGTCGGCGCGGTCGCCGCGCCAGTGGAGCACGCCGGTGTTCGCGAGCCCGCGCAGGCTCTGGGTCGCCATCGGGCCCTTCATCGGGTGCATCGGTGCCAGCAGTGGGTCGAGCATGCCCGGCGGCACCGGCGCCATGTCGCCGGTGGGATCGCCCAGGTCCCACACCAGGTTGTCCATGTCGCCGAAGAGGTGGCAGCTCGCGCACGCCTGGTCGCCGTGCCCCGACGTGAACCCGCCGTAGAAGAACTTCCGCCCGTTCACGATGTCGTCGGGTGTGGGATCGAAGCCGATCGACGTGATCGCGACGCTGTGGAGCGTGGCTGCCGACAGCGTCTGCAGCTGGTTGCGGAAGCGCCCGAGCACGTAGACGCGCGCGCGCGCGCCGTCCACGACCACGCCGGTCGGACCCGCCACCGTGGGCACGCGCGCGAGCACGGCGCCCGCCGCGCTCACCACGCCGAGCTTCGCCGAGCCCATCGCGCTCACGTAGAGGCGCTGGCCGTCGGGCGACCACGCCACGCCGGTGGGCATGGCGAGCGACGAGTCGCGCTCCGCCTGCGGGCCGGTGGGGACGGTGTAGTTGATGTGCGGGTTCAGGCCGACCACGGTCGTGGGGCCGGCCGCGGGCACGAGCGCCACGCGCGACTCGGTGATGCGACCACGGACGTTGGGCTCGAAGCGCAGCTCGATCTTCCCGTAGGTGCCGGTCACCGCGCACGCGCCGGTGATCGGGTCGACGGCGGTGCCCATCAGGATCGTGGCCATGTCGCCGCGCACCTGGGCGATCGTGCGCGTGGCGGCGTCCACCTTGACCAGCTCCACGAGCGGCACCGTGTAGGGGATCTTCGAATCCCAGAGCTTGCCGGAGAGGTCGCGCCAGTGGCCGCTCGTGTATTGGGCGAGCAGGCCGACTTTCGGTGCGGCGGGCAATCCCGTCCGCATGGGCGGGTCGGGCGGCGGCAGCGAGTCACCGGCCTCCGCCTCGGAGAGGACCGTGGCGCCGTGGCTGCTGTTGAACACCGCGGCATAGACGCTGGCACCGTCCGGCGACACCGAGAGCGAGCGTGGCTTGCGCGCCGGGATCGCGACCACTAGTGCCGCGGTGCCGAGGTTTCCGGGGTCGTACACCTTGAGCGCGTCCTCGCCGGACACGCTCACCCAGGCGCGCGCCGGGCTGCCGGCGAACACCACGTCGGCGGGCTCGTCGCCCACGTGCAGCGTGGCGCGCACGTTCGCCGTCGCGAGGTTGACGATGCTGACGTCGTCCGAGAGCTGGTTCACCACCCACGCTTCGCCATCGTTTCGCACCGCGACCGAGACCGGCTCGAGCCCCACCGGGATCTCGGCGACGAGCACCGGCGCGCCGCCGGTGACGTTGAACACCGCGAGCTGGTCGTCCGCCGTGTTGACGGCGAGCAGTCGCCTGCCGTCGGGCGTCATCGCCAGCGGGTGCACCTGTCCGCTCTCGAAATGGACGAAATCGTTCGCGGCCTGCGTGCGGGTGACGCCTCGGCCGGGGGCGAGCGCCGAGACCAGGGCTGCGCAGGCGAGCGCGACGACGAGGAGCGCGAGGGGGCGCCGCATCGGGGTACTCCGGTTGGGGCCCGCGGCCGGGCCGGGGGGTTGGCTGAGGCTCCTATTGGACCGCGAATGCCGCCCTCGGGACAAGGCCCGAGGATACCGGCGCGCATCCGGCGTCCATTTTGACGCTATCGCGCGTGGCACCTTACACTTTCCGCCGCTTTTCCTTCGGGGCGGGGTGGAAGCCCCCACCGGCGGTACAGCCCGCGAGCCCTCCGGGGAGCATTCCGGACCGGCAGACCCGGCGAGATTCCGGGGCCGACCGTCACAGTCGGGATGGAAGAAGGAGAGCGCCGCGACGTTCGGATGCGCGGAGCCACCGGCTCCGCGCGTGAAGACGTCGTGCGCGCTGCCGCGCCCCGTGTCCCACCCACCGGGGCCTCTCATGCCACCGCGGATCCCGAACCACAGCCGAAGCCGGAGCGACGACGAGCGCTTCATGCGCCGCGGGCTCGAGCTCGCCGAGCGCGGCCGCGGCCACACGGCGCCGAACCCGATCGTGGGCGCGGTGATCGTGCGCGGCGGGAGGATCGTGGGCGAGGGCTGGCATCGCGCGCTGGGGGAGAGCCACGCCGAGGTGGAAGCGCTCGCGCGCGCCGGTGCCGCCGCGCGCGGGGCGACGCTCTACGTCACGCTCGAGCCGTGCGTGCACTGGGGTCGCACGCCGCCGTGCGTGGACGCGCTGCTCGCAGCGGGTATCGCGCGCTGCGTCGTGGCGCAGCGCGATCCCGACCCGCGCGTCAACGGCAGGGGCCTGCGGAAGCTGCGTGCGGAGGGCGTGGGCGTCGAGCTGGGACTGCTGGCGGACGAGGCGGAAGCGCAGCTGGCCGCCTACCGGCAGGTGCACGCGACGGGCCGGCCGCGCATCACCTGGAAGGTGGCGAGCTCGCTCGACGGCCGCATCGCCGACGCGCGCGGGCGCTCGCGGTGGATCACCGGGCTCGAGGCGCGCGCCGACGGCCACCGGCTCCGCGCCGCGAGCGACGCCATCGTGGTGGGCGCGGGCACCGCGCGCGCCGACGACCCGCGGCTGACCGCCCGTGACGGCAGGGGCGCCTCCGAAAGCTCGCGGCGTGCTCAGCCGCTGCGCGTGGTCGTGGATTCGCGACTTTCGCTGCCGAAGACGCTGCGCGTGTTCTCGCCGCCGCTCGCCCGCGGCACGGTCGCGGCGTGCACGGCTGCCGCCCCCGTGGCGCGCGAGCGCGCGCTCGCCGCGCGCGGCGTCACCGTGTGGCGGCTCCCGGCCGCGCGCCTGCGCGTGTCGCTTTCCGCGCTCGCCGAGCGGCTCGCCCGCGAGGGCCGCCACGAGGTGCTGCTCGAGGGTGGCGGCACGCTCGGCGCAGCGTTCGTCCGCGCCGGGCTCGTGCAGCGGATCGTGCTCTACAGCGCGCCGTTCGTCCTGGGCGGCGGGCTGTCGTGGTGCGACGGGCTCGCGCTCCCGCTCGAACACGCCTCGCGCGGGCGCGTGGTCTCGGCGTCGCTCGTCGGCGACGACGCACGGATCGTCGTGGAAATGGGAGACGAGTGATGTTCACCGGACTCGTGGAAGAGCTGGGTCGCGTGCAGTCGGTGGAGGAGCGGCCCGCGGGGAGACGCTTCTGGATCGGGGCGAGCCGCGTGCTCGAGGACGCGCGCGTCGGCGACAGCATCTCGTGCTCGGGCTGCTGCCTGACCGCGGTCGCGGTGGAGCCGGGGAGGTTCGCGGTCGAGGCGGTGCCGGAGACGCTGCGGCTCACGACGCTCGCCGACTGGCGAGCCGGCACCGCGATCAACCTCGAGCGCTCGCTCCGGCTCTCCGACCGGCTGGGCGGACACCTGGTGCAGGGTCACGTGGACGGCGTCGGCGAGGTGCGCGCGCGCACGCCCGAGGGCGACGGCGTGCGGGTGACGATCGCGCTCCCCGCGAGCCTCGCGCGCTTCGTCGCGCACAAAGGCTCATTGGCCGTGGACGGCGTGAGCCTCACCGTGGCCGGGCTCACCGACTCGGGCTGCGAAATCGCGTACATTCCCCATACGCTCGCCATGACCTCGGCCGGTTCCTACGCGCCGGGCACGCGGGTGAACCTCGAAGTGGACCTCCTCGCCCGTTACCTCGCGCGCCTGCTCGAAGAGGGAGCCCGATGACGCCGCTGACCGCGACCCGCAAGATCCCGGCCAAGGCCCAGCGCGGCCGCGCCGCCGCGGGCCCGCCGCTGCTCACGGTCGAGGAGGCGCTCCGGCACATCAAGGCGGGGAAGATGATCGTGGTCGTCGACGACGCCGATCGCGAGAACGAGGGCGACATCGTGTTCGCGGCCGAGCACGCCACGCCCGCGATGGTGAACTTCGCGGTCAAGCACTGCCGCGGCATCCTGTGCGCGCCCATGGCGCCGGAGATCGCGGACCGCCTCGGGTTGAAGCTCCTGGTCTCCGACAACACGTCCAAGTTCGGCACGCCGTTCACCGAGTCGGTGGACGCGAAGCGCGGCACGACCACGGGCACCTCGGCGTTCGACCGGGCGCGGACGTTCCGCGCGCTCGCCCGGCCGCAGGCCGTGGCGGAAGACTTCGTGCGGCCGGGCCACGTGTTCCCGCTGCGCGCGGTGCCCGGCGGCGTGCTCCGGCGCGCCGGCCACACCGAGGCGGCACCCGATCTCTGCCGGCTCGCGGGCCTCGCCCCGGTCGCGGCCGTGTGCGAGATCATGGACGAGGACGGCCACATGATGCGCCTGCCGGCGTTGAAGACGTTCGCGCGCCGGCACCGCCTCGGCATCCTCACCATCCGCGACCTGATCGAGTGGCGTCGCAAGCGCGAGCACCTGGTGCGGCCGCTGCTCCAGGTGCCGCTCCCGACGCCGGAGGGCGAGTTCCAGCTCCACCTCTACGAGAGCGTGCTCGAGGGCGATCACCACATCGCGCTGGTCAAGGGTCGCATCTCTCCCAAGCAGCCGACGCTGGTGCGCGTCCACTCCCAGTGCCTGACCGGCGACGTGTTCGGCTCGCAGCGCTGCGACTGCGGACAGCAGCTCCACTCGGCGCTGCGCGCGATCGCGAAGCGCGGCGCGGGCGTGCTGCTCTACCTGCGGCAGGAGGGCCGCGGCATCGGGCTCGAGAACAAGCTCCGCGCCTACAAGCTCCAGGACAAGGGCTACGACACGGTGACCGCCAACTTGAAGCTCGGCTTCGCCGCCGACCTGCGCGACTATGGGATCGGCGCGCAGATCCTGGTCGACCTCGGCGTGCGCCGCATCGACCTGCTCACGAACAACCCGCGCAAGGTGGTGGGCCTCGAGGCCTACGGCCTCCACATCGAGAGCCGCGTGGCGGTGCAGGTGAAGCCGAACCCACACAACCGCCGCTACCTCTCCACGAAGCGCGACAAGCTCGGCCACCTGCTCGAACTCGCGCGGGAGGGGGAGTGAGGGGACCGGCGGGAGCGAAGGGTGAGAGCAGCGCGGCCGGCCGGCGCTTCGCCGTGGTCGCCGCGAGCTGGAACGAGGCGCTGGTGAAGCGCCTCGTCGACGCCGCGCTCGACACGCTGCGCCGCCAGGGCGCGCGCGACGCCGACGTGGAGCTGTCGTGGGTGCCGGGGAGCCTCGAGCTGCCGGTCGCGGCGTCGTGGGCTGCGGCCTCGGGGCGCTTCGACGCCGTGCTCGCGTTCGGCGTCGTGATCCGCGGCGAGACCGAGCACTTCCGGCTCGTGGCCGAGGGCGCGGCGCAGGGGCTGCAGCGCGTGGCGCTCGACACCGGCGTGCCGGTGCTGAATGGCGTGCTCGCGGTGTACGACGCGGCCCAGGCGGAGGCGCGCGCTGGCGGCACGCACGGCAACACCGGCGCTCAGGTGGCGCTCGCCGCCGTCTCCATGGCGGCCCTGCGCGCCGCCACGCGGGCGGCGAAGTGAGCCCGGCGACCGGCGCGCGGCGGCGCGCGCGCGAGGTGGCGTTCCGCGTCGCCTACCAGGCGGACATCGCGGGCGACGCCTACGCGAGAGCGTGGGAGCTGCGGCGCGAGAGCGAGGAGAAGCTCTCCGCCGACCAGGTCGAGCTCATCGACGACGTCGTGGCGCAGCTCGAGACCGGCGCGCCGCGCGTGGACGAGGCCCTGCAATCGGCGCTCGACGACCGCTGGACCGTGGCGCGCCTCGCGGCCACCGATCGCGCGGTGCTGCGGGTCGCGGTCGCCGAGCTGCTCGCGCGCCCGGGATCGCCGGCGCGCGTGGTGCTGGACGAGGCGATCGAGATCGCGCGCACGTTCGGGAGCGCCGACTCGGGCGCGTTCGTGAACGGCGTCCTCGACCGGGCGGCGCGGCGGCTGCGCCCGGCGGAGTTCTGATGCTGCACGCGATCCTGAGCGACGTGCACGCGAACCTCGAGGCGCTGGAGGCGGTGCTCGCCGACGTCGAGCGCCGCGGCGCCGCCGACAAGGTCTGCCTCGGCGACTTCGTCGGCTACGGTGCGTCGCCGAACGAGTGCCTGTCGCTGCTGCGCCCGCAGATCGAGGCGGCGGTGCTGGGGAACCACGACGACGCCGCGGTGCGGCCCTCGGGCGTCGAGGCGTTCAATCCCGACGCCGCGCGCGCGGCGCGGTGGACGGCGAAGGCGCTCTCGAGCGAGCACCGCGACTACCTGATCCACCTGCCGCTGACGATGGCGTGGCGCGGCGTGCGGCTCGTGCACGCCTCGCCCTCGGACCCCGCGGCGTGGAGCTACGTGTTCCGGCCCGGCGATGCCGCGCACGAGATGGCGTCGTGCAGCGAGCCGGTGTGCTTCGTCGGGCACTCGCACGTGCCGGGCACGTTCGAGGTCCGCGGCTCGCGCGCGACGTACACGCGCGACGCGGTGCTGCAGGCGTCGCGCGACCGGCGCTACCTGGTCGTGGTGCCGAGCGTCGGCCAGCCGCGCGACGGCGATCCGCGCGCCGGCTACCTGCTGTGGGACGACGAGGCGTGGACGTTCGAGCACGTGCGCCTGGAGTACGACCTCGAGCGCGCCGTGGATCGCATCCTGGATGCGGGCCTTCCCGCCTACCTGGCCGAGCGCCTGCACTGGGGCGAGTGAGGAGTGGGGAGTGAGACGATGACGGCACGGGTCTCGACGCTCGAGCACTGGGAGTCCTACTGGAAGGGCCACCGCCAGGACATCGACGACACCTACTCCACCGGCGGCCGGCTCGTGCGCGAGGTGCTGGCCGACGGCCCGGTCGAGGGCCGGCGGGTGATGGAGATCGGCGCCGGCTCGGGGCGCGACCTGCTGGAGCTGGCGCGCCGCGGCGCGCGCGGGATCGTGCTCGATTACTCGCCGCAGTCGCTGCACCTGGTGAGGGACCAGGCGAAGGCGCAGGGCGTGCCGGTGATGCTCGTGCAGGCGGACGCCACGCGCATGCCGTTCCGCGACGGCGCCATCGACGTCTCGTTCCATCAGGGGCTGCTCGAGCATTTCCGCGATCCGCGGCCGCTGCTTAAGGAGAACGCGCGCATCACCCGCTCCGGCGGGCGGGTGCTCGTGGACGTGCCGCAGACCTGGCACCTCTACACGCTGATGAAGAACGGGTTGATCCTCGTCAACCGCTGGTTCGCGGGCTGGGAGACGCAGTTCACGGTGGACGAGCTGGAGCGGCTGGTGCGCGACTCGGGGCTCGAGGTGGTGAGGAGCTACGGCGACTGGATGGTGCCGGGCCTGTGGTACCGCGTCGTGCGCGAGGTGCTCAAGCGCGGCATCGGCGCGCGGCTGCCGCTCGACCCGCGCGGGCCGGCGTGGTGGTCGAACGGCTGGGAGCGCTGGCGCGGCTGGCTCCGGCGTCGTCGCTGGGCGCTCAACACCTGCCACGTGATCGGGACCGTCGGCAAGCGTCGATGAGTCGACACCTGCTCGCCATCAACTTCCGCGACCCCGCCCACCCCGAAGCGGGCGGCGCCGAGCTGCACCTGGAGCAGGTGCTGCTCGAGGCGGTGCGCCGCGGCTGGCGCGTGACGTGGCTCGCCGCGGGCTTCCCCGGCGGGGCGCGCGAAGGGGAACACCAGGGCATGAGGATCGTCCGCCGCGGGAGCTGGTGGAACTTCAACTTCGTCGTGCCCGGCGTGCTGCGCCGCGAGTTCACGCGCGCCCAGGCCCCGGACCTGGTGGTGGAGGACGTCAACAAGGTGCCGTGCTTCACGCCGTGGTTCACGCGGGCACCGGTCGCCGTCGTGGTGCCGCATCTCTTCGGCACCACCGCCTACCGCGAGGCCAACGTCGTCGTCGCCAGCTACGTTCTGGCGTTGGAAGGGCTGATCCCGTGGGCGTACGCGCGCTGCAGGTTCCTGGTGATCTCGGAGAGCACGCGCGACGACCTCGTCGCCCGCGGTCTGGAGCCCGCGCGCATCGAGGTGGTGCACTGCGGCGTCGACCACGATCGCTACCGCACCGACCCGAGCGTTCCCAAGGCCGCCGTGCCGACGCTGGCGTTCGTGGGCCGGCTGCGGCGCTACAAGGGCCTCGACTGGGTGCTGCGCGCGCTGCCCGCGGTGCGCGCGCGCGTGCCCGGGGTGCGCCTGGAGATCGTGGGCGACGGCCCGTTCGCGGTAGCACTGCGCCGCCAGGCGGAAGCCGCCGGGCTCGACTCCGCGGTCGCGTTCCTCGGTTTCCTTCCCGGCGCCGAGAAGGTGCGGCGGCTGCAAAGTGCGTGGGCGCTGCTGCAGCCCTCGCCCAAGGAGGGCTGGGGCCTGACCGTGGTGGAGGCGGCGGCCTGCGGCACGCCCGCGGTGGCCACGGACGCTCCGGGCCTTCGCGACTCGGTTCGCCGCGACGAGACCGGGCTCCTGGTGCCGTTCGCCGACGACGCCGCGATGGCGGAAGCGCTCGTGCGCGTGCTCTCCGATGACACGCTCCGCGAGCGGCTCTCGCGCGCGGCGGTGACGTGGGCGTCCCGCTTCCAGTGGGACGAGTGCGGCCGGCGCTCGATGGACGCGCTGCTCGGGGTGAGCGGATGAGCGGCGGGCGCTCGCCACGCACGGTGCTGCTGCTCGCGGCCAAGGTGGTCGTGAGCCTCCTGCTCTTCGGCTGGCTCTTCCGCCGCGTCCAGTGGGCGCAGATCGGGCCCGCGCTCGGGCACGCCGATCCCTCGTGGGTCGCCGCCGCGGCGGCGGTGCTGGTCGCGAGCCACCTGCTCGCGTCCTACCAGTGGGAGCGGCTGCTGCGCGCCGCCGGCATCGAGATCCCGTACTGGAAGGTGACGACGTACTACTTCGTCGGTCAGTTCTTCAACAACTTCCTGCCCGCGAACGTCGCCGGCGACTTCATGCGCACGCTCGACGCCACGCGCACGGGATCGACGCGCGCGAACGCGCTCAGCACCGTGATCCTCGACCGTTTGATCGGCACCGTGGCGCTGGGCGGCGTGGCGGTGGTGAGCACGCTGCCGGCGATCAACCGCTACCACCTCGCGGCGGCGTACGCCGGCGTGGTGGCGTTCTTCGTCGGCGCGGTGGTGCTGCTGCGCGCGATGCTCGAGCCGCGTGTGCTCGCCGCGCTCGAGCGCGTGCTCGCGCGCATCGGGCTGTCGCGGCTGTCGCCGGCGCTCGACCGGCTGTCGGAGTCGCTCGTCGAGTTCCGCAATCGCAAGCGCCTGCTGCTCGAGCTCCTCAGCGTCGCGCTCGTGGTCCAGGTCATGCGCATCGGAGTTCACATCTTGTTTGCGCGCGCGCTCGGGCTGCACGTGGAAGCGGCCTACTTCTTCCTTTTCGTGCCGTTGCTGGCGGTGATAGTCTCCCTGCCCATCTCGCTCAATGGCATCGGGGTGCGCGAGGGGGCCGGGATCCTGTTGTTCGGTATGGTGGGGCTCGATCGCGCCAGCGCGTTCGCGCTCCAGTTCGGCACCTACCTGGTCGCGGTCGGGGTCAGCCTGATCGGTGGCCTGGTGTTCCTGGCACGCATCCCCGGCCGCCGCGCCCGGTCCAGGACCCAGTCGCCGGCCGAGGATCCACGTCGTCCACGGAGGTCCACCGAATGATCCCGAAGCCGCGCATGGCTGCGCTGGTCTCGGTGCTGGTGCTGCTCTTCGCCTTCGCGGTCTACATGATGACGCTCACCCCCACGGTCCCGTTCTGGGATTCGGGCGAGTTCATCGCGGTGGCGCAGATCCTCGGCGTGCCCCACCCGCCGGGGACACCGTTCTTCGTCCTGCTCGCGCGCATCGCGACGCTGGTGCCGTGGGCGACCGTGGCGCAGCGCGTGAACGCGCTGTCCGCGCTCTCGGCCGCGCTCACCGTGTGGCTCACGTACCTCACCTGCCTGCGGCTCATCCGGCTCGCGCAGGGCCCCGAGCGCCAGCCGTGGCAGGAGTGGGTGGCGGTCGCCGCCGCCGCCACCGGCGCGCTGCTGCTCGCGTTCTCGGACGGGTTCTGGGAGAACTCGGTCGAGGCCGAGGTCTACCAGATGATGAGCCTCGCCCAGGTGCTGGTGTTCTGGCTCGGCCTCAGGTGGTGGGAGGCGCACGACGAGAAGCCCACCGTGGGCCCGCTGCTGCTCGCCACCTACGTGATGTGGCTGAGCGTGGGGCTCCACCTCGGCGTGGGCACGATGGGCGCGCCGCTGCTGCTGCTCGCCTTCCTCGTCGACCGGCCGGTCGCGGCGCTGTTCCTGATGCCGTTCATCTCGCTCTTGCGCGTGCCCGCCGGCCTCGAGCACCTGGCGGGCGCCGTCATCGTGCTGACGGTGATCACGAACGCGACCTTCGTCTGGAAGCGGAAGCTCCCGGGGTGGATGGCCGTGGCGGGGGCGGTGGCGGCACTCCCCGGGCTGAGGGCCGCGGAGTCCGACGCCAACTTCACGCTGTTCAGCGCCGTCACCGCCGCCGCCGGCGTCATCGGGCCCATGGTGTGGATGGCGTTCAAGGGCCAGCGCGAGGGGCGCGTGCTGCTGCTGGCGCTGTTCCTCATGGTGGCGGGCTACTCCACGCACCTCTACCTGCCGATCCGCGCCGCGCAGCATCCCGCCGTGAACGAGGGCGCGCCCGCGACCTGGGACAAGATGCGCGACCTGCTCGAGCGCAAGCAGTACGGCGAGATGAAGCCGTTCGAGCGCCGCGCGCCGCTCGCCGCCCAGCTCGACAAGGAATTCTTCCGCTACCTCCGCCGGCAGTGGGTCCTGGTCGGGCCCGACGACTACGACCGGCTGCAGGCGTCGCGCGCCGCGCACGCCGACGACACCGGGCCGCGCGCGTGGTTCTGGAACCTGGTCCACAACCTCTGGCTGCTGTTCCCGCCGGGGGCGTTCCTGCCGCTGGCGCTGGGGCTGCTCGGCGGCTGGTGGCAGTACCAGCGCGAGAAACGCTCGTTCGCGCTCACGTTCGTGTTCCTCGGGATCTCGACCGTGGGCATGATCTTCTTCCTCAACTTCACCGACCACGAGGTGCGCGACCGCGACTACTTCTTCCAGAGCGGATTCCACGGTTACGCGATGTGGATCGCGCTCGGCGCCGCCCGGCTCGTGGAGTGGGTGCGCGAGTCGTTCGAGAGCGAGGGCGCCCGGCAGCTGGCCACGATCGGCTCCACGGCGCTGCTCGCGCTCCAGCCCATCCTGTTGATGTCGAACCTGTGGTTCACGCATGATCGCAGCCACAACTACATCGCGCGCGACTACGCCTACAACATGCTCGCCACGTTGAAGCCGAACTCGTTCATGTTCACGAACGGCGACAACGACACGTTCCCGCTGTGGTACATCCAGCAGGTCGAGGGCTTCCGCAAGGACGTGCGCATCGTGAACCTGTCGCTCCTGAACACCGACTGGTACATCCGCCAGCTGCGCGACGAGGAGCCGAAGGTGCCGATCAAGCTGGACGACCGCATGATCGACATGCTGGGCGCGGGCGCGTTCCAGGACGAGAAGGGCAACATCATCTACACGAACGAGTTCATGGTGCACCACATGCTCGAGCAGGCGAAGACCGGCGACGGCTGGTCCAAGCAGCCGTACTTCGCGGTGACGGTGCCGAACCAGTACGGCTACGAGCCGTACCTGAGGCAGCAGGGCATCGTGCAGGAGGTGGAGACCGACTCGACGAAGGCGGGCTTCGACGAGCCCGCGACCCGCCACGCGCTCTACGACGTCTACAAGTACCGCGGGCTCCTCCAGCCCGACTTCTCGTGGGATCCGCACGTGTACAAGGACGAGAACGCGCAGAACCTGTCCAAGAACTACGCGTTCGCGCTCATGGAGCTGGCGATGTACTACCGGCGGCAGCGCGAGTTCCCGAAGGCGATCGCGGAGATGGAGCGCGTGCAGCGCATGTTCCCGAACTGGGCCGAGATCCAGTTCCCGCTCGGCGGCATCTACCTCGCCGCCGGCGACTCGACCAAGGCGTGGGAGTTCTACGACCACCTGGTGCAGCGCGTGCCGGGGAGCGCCGAGGCGCACTACTACCGCGGCGCCGCGCTCGGCTACCGCGGCAAGGACCTCGAGGCCGTGCAGGAGTTCGAGACCGCGCGGCGGCTGAACCCGAACTTCGCCTACGCCTACTACGACGAGTTCGCGGCGCTCTGGGACATGGGGCGGCGCGAGGAGGCGATCGGCGTGCTCCAGCTGTGGGTGGCAAGCCACCCGGACGACGCCGAGGGCACCGCGCGGCTGGCGCAGGCGCGCGCCGTGATCGGCCGCACAGAGGCCGCGCCGCCGCCCGGCCTGGTCCCCCCGAGGCTGCGCTGAATGGCGCACGCACTCGTCACCGGGGCCGCCGGTTTCATCGGCTCGACGCTCACCGACCGCCTGCTCGCGGACGGCGTGCGCGTGACCGGCGTGGACGCGTTCACCGACTACTACGACGTCTCGCTCAAGCGGCGGAACATCGCCGCGGCGCTCGCGCACCCGGGCTTCCAGCTGCTCGAGCTGGACCTCGGCATGGCCGACCTGGCGCCCCTGCCGGAGGTGGACGTGGTGTTCCACAATGCGGCGCAGCCGGGCGTGCGCGCGTCGTGGGGACGCGAGTTCGCGGCGTACACGCAGCACAACGTGCTCGCGACCCAGCGGCTGCTCGAGCGCTACAAGCGCTCGAAGCTCGAACGCATCATCTACGCGTCGTCCTCGAGCATCTACGGCGACGCCGAGAGCTACCCCACGAGCGAGGCGATGCTGCCGCGGCCGTTCTCGCCGTACGGGGTCACCAAGCTCGCGGGCGAGCACCTGGCGTTGCTCTACGGCCGCAACTTCGGCCTGCCGGTGGCGGCGCTGCGCTACTTCACCGTGTACGGCCCGCGCCAGCGCCCGGACATGGCGTTCCACCGCTTCTGCCGGGCGATGCTCGCGAACGAGCCGATCACCGTGTACGGCGACGGTCTCCAGTCGCGTGACTTCACGTTCGTCGCCGACGCCGTGGAGGCGAACGTGCGCGCGTGGAAGCGCGCGGCGCCCCAGGGGGTGTACAACGTCGGCGGCGGCTCGCAGGTCACGGTCCTGGAGGCCATCGCGTTGCTCGAGAAGAGCTTGGGGCGGAAAGCTCGCGTGAACCTCGAGCCCCGTCCCGCGGGCGATCCGCTGCGCACGCGCGCCGACGCCACGCGGCTCGCGACCGACCTCGGCTACGCCACCAAGGTGGGCATCGCCGACGGCCTCGCCGCCCAGGCGGATTGGGCGCGGACGCTGTACGGAGGCGTGCGGTGAAGCACCCCACGCGGCGCGCGAGCTCATGACCACGCCACGGCTCTCCGTGGTCGTCCCTGCGTACAACGAAGCGGAGAGCCTGCCCGAGCTGCACCGCGAGCTCCAGGCGGCGCTCGACCCGCTCGACATGACGTGGGAGGTGCTCTACGTGGACGACGGCTCGCGCGACGGCACCGACCGCGCGATCGAGCGCATCTGCGCCGAGGACCCGCGCGCGCGCGGCATCCTGCTGTCGCGCAACTTCGGCAAGAGCGCGGCGCTCGCCACCGGGTTCAAGGCGGTGCGCGGCACGCTCGTGTGCACGATGGACGCGGATCTCCAGGACGACCCGGCCGAGCTGCCGAAGCTGTTCGCCGTGCTCGACCAGGGCTTCGACCTGGTCTCCGGCTGGAAGGTGAAGCGGCGCGACCCGCTGACGAAGC
>Ga0310811_10005355_pt1 | contig 16229 bp, 15 predicted proteins | sample YCmetagenome_FD_207642 | JGI IMG/M metagenome (GOLD analysis project Ga0310811, IMG submission 207642) | Soil microbial communities from experimental microcosm in Duke University, North Carolina, United States - YC | ecosystem: Engineered > Artificial ecosystem > Soil microcosm > Unclassified ...
CCCCGACGGCGAGATGGGCGCCGTGGAGCGTGGTGTGGACACGGAAGATCGGTCATGCGAGCGCCGCGGCCAGTTGCCGCGAAACCATCGACCCGGGTGCAGTGGCGGCGGTAGGGGACCGGTGTAGCAAACGGCTCGGGCGGGAGTCAACGCCGCAGCAGGTGGGGGTCGCGCCCCGCACCAGCCGCGAGATGGGGCGGTCTAGAACGAGCGGATCAGGCGCTCCACCCGCTCGTCGTGCGACTGGAACGGGTCCTTGCAGAGGATGGTCTCGCGCTCGGGGTCGTTGAGCTTGAGATAGACCCAGTCGACCCGGTAGTCCTTCCCCTTGAGGTTCGCCTGACGGATGAACTCCCCGCGCAGCCGGGCCCGCGTCGTCTGGGGCGGCTCGTGCTTGGCCCGCTCGATGGTGGCATCGTCGGTGGTGCGGTCCACCATGTCCTTGGCGACCAGCTTGTAGTAGAGGCCGCGGTCGGGACGGATGTCGTGGTACTGCAGGTCCATCAGCGAGATCTTGGGATCGCGCCAGGACAGACGATTGCGGGTCATGTAGCTCTCGATCCACTGCCGCTTGATGACCCAGTCGAGCTCCCGCTCGAGCTGCATGGGATCGCTCTCGAGCTTCTCCATCACGTCGGTCCAGCGCTCCAGCACGTCGCGGCTGACCGGATCGGTGGCCACGGTGTCGACGTAGCGGGTCGCGTACTCGAGGTATTCGAACTGCAGCTGCAGAGCCGAGATGCTCCGTCCGTCCTTGAGCTTGATGGTCTCCTTCAGGGTCGGGTCGTGGGAGATGTCGCGGATGGCCTGGACCGGCGACTGCAGCGAGTAGTCGCGGTCGAAGAAGCCGTCCTCGATCATGTCCAGCACCAGCGCCGTCGTGCCGATCTTCAGATAGGTGGCGACCTCCGACATGTTGGAGTCGCCCACGATGACGTGCAGGCGGCGGTACCGCTCGGCGTCGGCGTGCGGCTCGTCGCGGGTGTTGATGATGGAGCGCGAGGAGGTCGTGGCCCCCGAGATCTCCTGGCAGATGTGCTGGGCGCGCTGGCTCAGGCAGTAGTGGAAGCCGCGCGGCGTCTGCAGCACCTTGCCGGCCCCGGCGAAGATCTGCCGGGTCACGAAGAACGGAATGAGGGCCTCGGCCAGCCGCTGGAACGACACGTCCCGGCTGACGAGATAGTTCTCGTGGCACCCGTAGGAGTTCCCGGCCGAATCCGTGTTGTTCTTGAAGAGCAGGATGTTGCCGGAGATGCCGTCCTCGCGCAGCCGCTTCTCGGCCTGGTGCAGCAGATCCTCCACGATGCGCTCGCCGGCCTTGTCGTGGATGACGAGCTCGGCGACGTCGTCGCACTCCGGCGTGGCGTACTCGGGATGGAACCCCGTGTCGAGGTAGAGCCGCGCGCCGTTCTCGAGGAAGACGTTGGCGTTGCGGGCGCCGGGAATGACCTTCTCGAACAGGTAGCGGGCGACGTTGTCGGGCGATAGCCGCCGCTGACCGTTCAGGGTGCAGGTGAGGCCGTACTCGTTCTCGAGGCCGAAGATGCGGCGCTTCATCGTGGCGCCCAGCGTAGCATGGTCTACTTCGCCGTGCCGAGGAGTTGGCTGAGCGCCTCGGCGGGGATGCGCCGGAACTTCCGCCGCTCCTTGGTCCGGTCGAGGACCGCCACTTCCAGGTCCCGCTCGCTGAGGGTCTTGTTCTGCGTCACCGAGAGCGCGCGCACGCCGAGCTGCACCGCCTCGTCCAGCCCCATGTTCTCGCGGTAGTGATCCTTGAGGAAGCGGCGGATCTCGTCGGCCTGGCCCCCCATGGCCGCGTAGTTCTTCTCGTCCTCGATCGTGCCGTCGTAGAGGATGTGGTAGATCTCACTCTTGGCGCCGTTGCCGTCGCCCACCTCGGCCACCAGCACCTCGACCTCGAACGGCTTGATGTCCTGGGTGAAGATGTTGCCCAGGGCCTGGGAGTAGGCGTTGGCCAGCGCCTTGGCCGTCACGTCACCCCGGCTGTACGAGTAGCCCTTGACGTCGGCGTGGCGGATGCCGGCGATGCGGAGGTTCTCGAACTCGTTGTACTTGCCCACGCCGGCGAAGGCGATGCGATCGTAGATCTCCGAGACCTTGTGCAGCAAGGTGGAGGGGTTCTCGGCCACCAGCAGGATGCCGTCGTGATACTCCAGCGTGACGATGGACCGGCCGCGGGCGATGCCCTTGCGGGCATACTCGGCCTTGTCCTTCATCATCTGCTCGGGGCTGACGTAGTAGGGCAGCGGCATCGCGGTTAGCCCCTGTTGTCCGCGGCGGTGCGAGCGGCCAGGATGGCCTCGCACCCCCGACGGATCTCGTCCTCGGCGACGTCGCCGAAGCCGCTGCGGGTGATCAGCTTGACGGTGGGAAAGATGCCGCGCACGAGGTCGGGACCGCCCGTGCCGACGTCCTCGTCGGCGGCGTCGATCAGCGCCTCCAGCGTCACGCGCATCGCCTCGTCGCGCGGCATGTCGCGCTTCCAGAGCTTCTTGAGCGAGTCGCGGGCGTCCTTGGAGCCCGAGCCCTGGGCGTCGTAGTCGCGCTCCTCGTAGCGGCCGCCGGTGATGTCGTACTTGAAGAGCCGCCCGACGCCGGCTTTCTCATCGAAGCCGGCGAAGATCGGCACGACGGCCAGGCCCATCATCGCGGCCTGTAAATTCATGCGGATCATCTGGCCGAGCTTGTTGGCCTTGCCCTCCAGCGACAGGTTGTCGCCCTCGACCTTCTCGTAGTGCTCGAGCTCGGTCTGGAAGAGCTTGGCCATCTCCATCGCCGGGCCGGCGGCGCCGGCGATGCCGACGCCCGAGAGATCGTCGGCCTTGAAGATCTTCTCGATGCGCCGGCTGGCGACCTGATAGCCGGCGGTGGCCTGTCGGTCACCGGCCATGATGACGCCATCGCGATAGCGGATGGCCAGCACCGTCGTGCCGTGCGGCGCTTCGACGCCGGCGGCCGCCGGCGCGGCCCCGGGCAGCAGGTGCGGCAGCTGGCCGCGGAGCAGATCGACGAAGCTCGAATTGGCGTAGTCCTGGAACGCGAACAACCGGGAATCCTCGCTCATCGTTCTCCCTGAGGGCTCGGGCGTGCTCACATCCCGAACGACGGACGCGCGATGTTGCGCAGCAGGTCGGCGGCCGTCGGCGACTCGGTGAGAAGCTGGCGCACGTGCGCCTCGGTCCCGCGCAGCGGCTCCAGCATGAAGATCTTCTTCAGAGGCCCTTCCTTGAGGTCGAAGATCACCGAATCCCACGAGGCCGATACGATCTCGTCGGCATAGCGCTGCAGGCACATGCCGCGGAAGTACGCACGGGTGTCCTTGGGCGGATCGTACATGGCCTTGGCGATCTCGTCGTCGGTCGCCATGCGATCGACGGCCTCGGCCTCCTCCAGCTTGTAGTAGAGGCCCTTGCCGGGCCGCACGTCGTGATACTGGAGGTCGATCATCTGCACGCGGTGATCGTCCCAGGCCAGGCCGTGCTTGGCAGCGTAGTTGTCGATGAGCTGGTGCTTGATGACCCAGTCCAGCTCGCGGCCGAGCTGCATCGGGTCCTCGGCCAGGCGATCGAGCGTGTGCTCCCAGCGAGTCAGCACGTCCCGCACCCACGGCTCGTGCTCGTGCTGGCGGTAGTAGCGCTGGGCCAGGGCCAGGAACTCGCGCTGATGATCGACCGCGCTGATGGTGCGCCCGTCCTTCAGCCGGATGACGTCGCGGCAGGCGAGGTCGCGCGAGACCTTGCGGAAGGCGCCGACCGGCCCGTCGATGGCGAGGTCACGATCGATGAAGTCGTCCTCGACCATGCTGAGCACGATGGCCATCGTCCCGACCTTCAGGTACGTCGAGATCTCGGCCATGTTGGCGTCGCCCACGATGACGTGGAGGCGGCGATACTTCTCGGGGTCGGCGTGCGGCTCGTCGCGGGTGTTCACGATCGGCCGGGAGTGCATCGTCTCCAGCCCGACCTCCGTCTCCAGGAAATCGGCGCGCTGGGAGATCTGGTACTCGCAGGGCTCGGCGTTGTTCTCGTAGCCGACCTTGCCGGCGCCGGTGTAGATCTGCCGCGTCACGAAGAACGGCATCATGTGCTGCACGATCCGCGCGAACGGCACCTTGCGGTCCATCAGGTAGTTCTCGTGGGTGCCGTACGAGTTGCCCTTGTTGTCCGTGTTGTTCTTGAGAATGATGATGCGCTGCTCGGGCGGGGAGACCGCCTCGGCGCGCTGCCGGGAGAGATTGAGGATGCGCTCACCGGCGCGATCCCAGATGACGACGTCCCGCGGGTTGGTCGTCTCCGGGCTCGAGTACTCCGGATGGGCGTGGTCCACGTAGAAGCGCGCGCCGTTGGACAGGATCAGGTTGATCAGGCGCGACTCTTCCTTGGAGGTGCCCTCCTTCTCCTCCATGTATTCGAAACCGCGGGCGTCCCGGAGTGGGCTCTCCGCCTCGTAGTCCCAGCGCACCCGCGAGGAGCGATACGTCTCGTAGGAGTTGATGAGCAGCAGCGAGGACAGGATTGGATTGAAGTCGGGCTGGTTCTTGACCTGGATCCCGTACTCGGTCTCGATGCCCATGACTTTCGGGATGGCCATGCGGTTCCCTCGATGCTCGTCGTGAAAAAGAACCCCGGCCCGCGTTCGCGGGCCGGGGGGAAGAGGGGGGCTTCGCGCCCCCCGTTTCCTTACAGGTACTGGCCGGTGTTGACGACCCGCTCGACGCTGCGCTGCTTTTCCTTCGTCTCGCCGATCAGCGGCTTCACATAGACGATGCGCTCGCCCTTCTTGCCGGCGATCTTCGCCCAGTCGTCGGGGTTGGTCGTGTTCGGCAGGTCCTCGTTCTCCTTGAACTCCTCGCGGACCGCCAGGAGCATGTCGTCGGTACCGACGCCCTTGGGGCCGCCGCCGATGTACCGCTTCAGCGCCAGCTTCTTGGCCCGCCGCACGATCGACTCGATCATCGCCCCCGAGGAGAAGTCCTTGAAGAACAGCACTTCCTTGTCCCCGTTGGCGTAGGTCACCTCCAGGAACCGGTTCTCCTCGCTCAGCGTGTACATCGCCTCCACCGTCGCGTCGATCATGCCGTCGATCGTGGTCCGCGCGTCCCCCCGCAGCTCGCTGGCCGCCAGCGGAATCTCCGGGGTCAGGTACTTGCGGAAGATGTCCGCTGCCGCCCCCCGGTCCGGCCGCTCGATCTTGATCTTCACGTCCAGCCGGCCCGGCCGCAGAATCGCCGGGTCGATCAGGTCCTGCCGGTTGCTGGCCCCGATCACGATCACGTTCTTCAGCCCCTCGACGCCGTCGATCTCCGCCAACAGCTGCGGCACGATGGTCGTCTCCACATCCGAGCTGATGCCCGTGCCCCGCGTGCGGAACAGCGCGTCCATCTCGTCGAAGAACACCACCACCGGCACGTCCTCGTTGGCCTTCTCCTTGGCCTTCACGAAGATCTCCCGGATCTTGCGCTCCGTCTCGCCCACGTACTTGTTCAGCAGCTCCGGGCCCTTGATGTTCAGGAAGAAGCCCTTGATCTTCTCGCCGCGCTTCTCCGAGATCTTCTCGGCCAGGTTGTTCGCGACCGCCTTGGCGATCATCGTCTTGCCGCAGCCGGGAGGGCCGTAGAGCAGCACGCCCTTGGGCGGCGTGAGCTGGTGCTCCTTGTAGTAGTCGGCGTAGAGGTACGGCAGCTCCACCGCGTCCTTGATCGACTCGATCTGCTCACCGAGCCCGCCGATGTCGTCGTAGCCGATGTCCGGCACTTCCTCGAGCGAGAGGTCTTCCACCTCGCTCTTGGGCAGCTTCTCGAGCAGGTAGCCGCTCTTGGCGTCCATGAGCAGGTGATCGCCGGTCTTGAGACGGGTCAGGCGGAGCGGGTCGGCGATGATCCCGACCTTCTCCTCATCCGCCCGCAGGGTGACGATGGCGCGCTCAAGGTCGAGCTGCTCCTTGAGAATGACGACGTCGCCCTGCACCTCGTAGCCAGCCGCCTCGATGACGTTGAGGCCCTCGTTGAGGATCAGCTCCTGGCCCGGCTTGAGCGCGTCAGTCTTGATGCCCGGGTGAATGTTGACCTTCAGCTTTCGCCCACTGGTCAACAGGTTCACCGTGCCGTCGATGTTGGAGGACAGGAAGATCCCGTAGGATGCCGGCGGGGACGACAGCTTGTCGACCTCCTCGCGCAGCGCCACGATCTCCTGGCGGGCCTCCTCGAGGGCGGCAGCCAGGCGATCCTTCTGGCCGGTGGCGAGATCCGCGCGCTCGTGTGCGCGCGTCAGCTCGTCGTTGAGAGCGCGCGCGTCGTCTCGTGGCCCGGATCCAGGACCGATCGGTGCGGTCTTCATTGCCGTCCTCCCGGCGTCGCGGGGGCCCGATCCAGACCGCGCTCCGACGCCCTGTGAACGTTCACACGCAAAAGTGGCGCCATGTCCTCACGAGCGACCGGCGCACGCCGCGGACTGCCTGAAGGAGAGACTGTGAAAGTGGGGAGCGATATTCGCGACGACACCGACATCATCGGCGTCATCGAATGGACCACGACCGGCGCGGGAGCGCCGGCCGCACCGCATCAGCTACCGACGGTGGAAGATCTCGCACCAGCGGCGGTTGTCATCGCCGCCGGCCTCGGCGCCACCCGAGAGATACGCGGCGGCGCTGACCAGGGCGTCGTCGAGGCCACTGCGCAGCGGCGAGTGGGCCTCGCACCAAAGCACATCAAGGATCTCTTCCGTTGGGTCTGCGTCCGGCTCGCAGCCGGGGCAGTACAGCCGAGCCACCAGCGGTGTATCCGGTGTGTAATCCGCCATGGCATTCTGCTGAATGCAATCCGTGGGCCCAACGGCCAAAGTGACAATTTATCGCTGTCTTAGGCGATTTCTTCGGCGCGAGACGCCGGCGTGCCGTAGAGGCAATGCGGCACGGATGCCGTGCGAACGGGCAGAAACTGTCAGTCGCCTACGGAGCAGCCACCGTTGACACCCCGGAGCGATCGCCTGATCATGCGGCATCTTTCGCAGCGAGGTGAATCCGTGACCGCGCCCTGGGAGTATCGTGACCCGCTCGAGGCCGCACTCGGCTCGGAGGTCTCGGCCGCCGCGCTCATGGAACACGTCCGCACCATCGGGGCCCTCGAGCGCGAATCCGGCAGCGCGGGGGAAGCCCGGGCCTACGACTACATCGAGCGGACCTTGAAGGGCTACGGCGTCGAGGTGGAGCGGCGGGAGATCGAGGCGTACATCAGCCTGCCTCAGGACGCCCGCCTGACCTTGCCCGACGGCACCACCATCACCGGCCTCACCCACTCGTTCTCGACGTCGGTGGAAGGGCTGGAGGCCGAGGTCGTTGACGTGGGAGACGGTCGCCCCGAGGACCTGCGGCGGGCGGCCGGCAAGATCGCGCTCATTCGCGGCCTGGCCTCGCCCGGCCGGGCGTGGGCGGCCCAGCAGGCCGGCGTCCTCGGACACATCCACGTCCTGATGGATCACCTACACAACATGATCGTGACGACGATCTGGGGCACGCCGTCGCCGGAGACCGCCTGGCGCATTCCGGCCGTGCCGTGCCTGTCGGTGCTCGGTACCGATGGCGACACGCTGCGAGCGCTCCTGGCCCGGGGCCCGCTGCGCGTGCGGATGACGACGCGTGTGAAGACCGGGTGGATGCCGATCCCCCATCTGGTGGGCGAGCTGCCCGGGCGCGACGAGAATCGATTCCTGCTGCTCTCCGGCCACGTCGATTCCTGGCACTACGGGGCGATGGACAACGGCACCGCGAACGCGACGATGCTCGAGGTGACGCGGCTGCTGGCGGCGCGGCGCCAGTCGCTACGACGCGGGATCCGCGTGGCGTTCTGGTCGGGGCACTCGCACGGGCGCTACGCCGGCTCGGCGTGGTACGCGGACCACGCCTGGCGCGACCTGCACCAGCGCTGCATCGTCCACCTCAACGCCGACTCCACCGGCGCGCGCGGCGCCACCGACTACTCGGTGCTGCACACGACCGAGGACGCCGCCGCCTTCGCCGAGCGCGTGGTCGGTGACGTCACCGGGCAGACGAGCCGCGGGCGCCGCTTCTCCCGCGCGGGCGATCAGTCGTTCTGGGGGGTGGGCGTGCCCTCGGCGTTCATGTCGCTCTCCGGCCTGCCCAAGCAGGACACCGAGCTGTCGCGGGCGATGGAGCGGCTGGTCGGCAGCGCCGGCTTTCCGTGGTGGTGGCACACCAAGGACGACACGGTCGACAAGATCGATGCCGACGTGCTGGTGCTCGACACGAAGGTCTACCTGGCCTCGGTGCTCCGCTGGATGAACGCGCCGGTGCTGCCGCTCGACCACGCGCGCTCGGCCCAGGCGCTGATCGCGGAGCTGGAAACGCTGCAGGCGGCCGCCGGCCCGCGCTTCGACCTGGCACCGGCGCTCGGCGCGGCCCGGGCGCTGGCCGATCGCCTGGCCCGGGTGCGCGCCGCGCTCGCCGGCCTGGACGCGACGTCGCGCAACACCGAGGCGGTGAACCGCGCGCTCGTCCGCCTCTCCCGCGTGCTCATCCCGCTGGCCTATACCAGCGGCGATCGCTTCACGCACGATCTCGCGCTGCCGATCCCGCCGCTGGCCGGACTGCAGCGGGCGCGCGAGCTGGCGACGCTCGACCCCGACTCGGACGCCTTCAAGTTCGCGCGGGCCGCGCTGGTCCGCGAGCGTAACCGGGCGGTACACGCGCTGGACTCGGCGGCCGCGCTGGCCGACGAGCTTCTCTCCCTCACCGTCTGAGGCGAGCCATGGCCGTTTCACGCAACCGGATGGAAAGGAGCAGGTGGATGCGCTCTCTCGCCTCACGCGGTCTCGTCGGAGTGCTGGTCGTGGCGCTGGCCGCGACCCTGGCGCCTTCGGCCAACGCCCAGAAGCGCGGCGGCACACTCACGATCGTGCGCCCGACCGATCCCGTCTCGCTCGAGCCCAACCTCGAGACGACGGCGCCCGGGGCCTGGGTGTACTTCAACATCCTGGAAGGGCTGCTGACCCTCGACGACAAGATGCAGGTCAAGCCCTCGCTGGCCAGCTCCTACGAGATTCTGTCGCCCACCAAGGTCCGCTTCAAGCTGCGGCCCAACATCAAGTTCCACGACGGCACGCCGTTCAACGCCGAGGCCGTGCGCTTCACCTACGATCGCGCGCTCAAGGGCACCCCGCCGGCGCGCTGGGCGAGCCTGGCCGGCTCGCTCGACCACGCCGAGGTCGTCGACAACCTCACGGTCGACATCGTGACCCGGGAGCCCTACGGCCCCATCTTGCGCACCCTGGCGATGTATTGCATGGGCATCGTCTCGCCGGCCGCCGTGCAGAAGCTCGGCCAGGACTTCAGCCGGGCGCCGGTCGGCACCGGGCCCTTCAAGTTCGTCGAGTGGAAGACGAACACCCACGTGATCATCGAGCGCAACAACGACTACTGGGGCGACAAGGCGCTCCTCGATCGCGTGGTCTTCAAGGTCGTGCCCGAGGAGGGCGCCCGGATGATCGGGCTGCAGACAGGTGACGCCGACATGGTGCTCATCCCCTCGCCGGCCCAGCTTCCCGCCCTGCGCAAGGACCCGAAGTTCGCCGTGCACGAGACCACGGGCATCCGCGTGGTCTTCGCCGGCCTCCACGCCGGCCTGCCGCCGCTCGACGACGTGCGCGTGCGCCAGGCGCTGCTCCACGCCGTCGATCGCAAGGCGATCCTCGACAACATCATGGAGGGCTCGGCCGGTCCGGCCATGGGCGTGCTGGCTCCCGGCGTCTTCGGCTACAAGGACATGCAGCTCGACAAGCTCTACCCGTTCGACCGCGCCAAGGCCAAGGCGCTGCTGGCCCAGGCCGGCTGGACGCCCGGACCGGACGGCATCCTGGTCAAGGGCGGGCAGCGGCTGTCGCTCTCGTGGCTGGCGGCGCGCGGTCGCTATCCCAAGGACGGCGAGATCACCGAGGCGATCCAGGCCATGTTCAAGGAGGTCGGCGTGGAGGCCAAGGTGCAGGTGCTGGAGTGGGCCGCCGTCTTCCAGCAGGTGCGCGGCAACCCGCTCAACCACCACATGTTCACGCTCGGCTGGGTCACCTCCAACGCCGACGCCGACTACTCGCTCTATCCGCTCTTCCACAGCAAGCAGGCGCCCCCGGCCGGCTGGAACACGTCGCGCTACGTCAATCCGCGCGTCGACACGCTGGTCGAGCAGGCCCGGCGCAGCCTGAACCAGACCGAGCGCGAGAAGCTCTACGGCGAGGTACAGGACATCCTCGCCAAGGAGCCGGTGTGGATCCCGGTCTACACGACCAAGGAGATCGTGGTCACCAAGGCCAGCGTGAAGGGTTTCCACATTCATCCCGTCGAGTACAATCTGGCGCTCTGGAAGACCTGGCTCGATCGGTAGCGATGGAGGGCCCCGGGAGACCCGGGGCCCTCCTCCGATGCTGACGTTCCTCGTCCGCCGCCTCCTCCTCGCCGTGCCCGTGCTGCTGGGTGTGGTGTTCGTGGTCATGCTCACCATCGACCTGCTGCCGGGCGACGCCGTCACCCTCATGCTCGGCGAGCACGCCACCAAGGACGCGGTGGCGGCGCTACGCGAGCACCTCGGGCTCGACAAGCCGTTCGCCGTGCGCTACCTCGACTACGTCAGCCGGGTGGCCCGCGGCGATCTCGGACGCTCCATCCAGCAGAACCGGCCGGTGGCCGACGAGCTGGCCGATGCGTGGCCGGCCACGCTCGAGCTCACGATGGCCGCGCTCGTGATCGCCACCCTGCTCGGCATCGGTGCGGGGGTGGCCTCGGCGGTGTGGCCGAACTCGCTCTTCGACGCCGGCGCGCGGCTGGGCTCGCTGTTCGGCCTCTCGATGCCGATCTTCTGGACGGGCCTGGTGCTGATCGTGATCTTCTCGCTATGGCTGAACTGGCTGCCGGTGGGCGGCGCTGGCTCGCTCGGCCACCTGGTGCTGCCGGCCATCACCCTGGCGCTGCCATCGGTGGCGATGGTCGCGCGGATGACGCGCTCGGCGGTGCTCGAGGTGCTCCGCGAGGACTACGTGCGGACGGCGCGCGCCAAGGGCCTGGCCGAGCGGTGGGTGCTCGGCCGTCACGCGCTCCGCAACGCGTTCATCCCGATCCTCACCCTGCTCGGCCTGCAGTCCGGCCAGCTGATGGGCGGCGCGGTCCTGACGGAGACCGTCTTCGCCTGGCCCGGCCTGGGCCGGATGATGGTGAAGGCGATCTTCGCGCGCGACTACATCCTGCTGCAGGGCGCGGTGCTGGTCTTCGCGCTCGCCTTCGTCGTGATCAACCTGCTCGTAGATCTCTCGTACGGCGCGCTCGATCCCCGCATCGGCCGTCAGGGGTGAGCGCGTGAACGCGTGGGCGCGCTTCCGCCGCAATCGCCTGGCGCTGATTGGCCTGGCCCTCGTCCTCGTGCTGGCGCTGAGCGCGGCCCTCGCCCCGTGGATCGCGCCCTACGATCCCGCCCGCCAGAGCCTCTTCGAGAAGCGCGCCAAGCCGGGCGCCAAGTACCTGCTCGGCGCCGACGAGTTCGGTCGCGACATCCTCTCCCGCGTGATCTACGGCTCGCGCATCGCGCTGCTGGTGGGGCTGCTGTCGGCCATCATCGCCGTCGGCGGCGGCCTGGTGCTCGGCACTCTCGCCGGCTTCATCGGGGGCTGGCTCGATTCGGTGATGATGCGCGCCATCGAGATACTCCTGGCGTTCCCCTACCTGCTGCTGGCCCTGGCCATCGTGGCCGCGCTCGGCAACGGGGCGATCAACACCACGATCGCGGTCGGCGTGTGGGGCGTGCCCGGCGTCACGCGGATCGTGCGCGGCTCCGTCCTGGTGCTGCGCGAGACGGAGTACGTCGGCGCGGCGCGCGCGCTCGGGGCGCCGGTGGCAGCGCTGCTCCGCCGTCACATCCTGCCCAACGTCCTCCCCGGCCTGATCGTCTACGCCACGCTGTTCATGGCCAACGCCATCCTCCTCGAGGCCGCGCTGTCGTTCCTGGGCCTCGGCGTGCAGCCGCCGACGGCCTCGTGGGGCTTGATGGTGTCGACCGGCCGCGACGTGCTGCTGATCGCGCCTCACGTCGCCACCGTACCCGGCCTGGCCATCATGCTGGCCGTCCTGGCCTTCAACCTCGTCGGCGACGGGCTGCGCGACGCGCTGGATCCGCGCCTGCGGGGCAGCACGTAGGCCAGGCGGGCGATCAGCACCATTCAATCTGGGCGGAATCGCATCCCATCCGGCTAGGATCGAATGGCACATGGGCGACGAGGACCGGAGCGCATGATCAAGCGGCTGCTCGCGTCGTTGGTGGTCGGGCTGGGGGTGCTGGCGTCGGCCGGTGGAGCGGCCGCGCAGAACCAGGGCGAGATCGCCAGGATGCTGCGGGTCGAGTGGGAGCCCGGCAGCGAGGCCTTCGGGCGACCCAAGCTCGTGGGCTACGTCTACAACGAGTCGCGCTATCGCATCGGCAGCGTGCGGCTGCGCGTCGAGAGCCTCGACGGCGAAAAGAAGGTGCAGCGCGAGACGCTGGCGTGGACCTACGTCGACGTCCCCGCCGCGGGCCGCGCCTACTTCTCGGTGCCGCGCCCTTCGGGGGCCACCGACTTCCGGATCACCGTGGAGTCGTTCGTGCTGATCTCGGTCGAGCGCCGCAACGAGACGCCCTAACCCGGCGCCCTACGCCGTCGGCGCGAACATCGGCACCGGCGGGCCATCCTCGGTGGCCTTGAAGCTGACGCGCACGGCCTGGCCAATGCGGATGGCGTCGAGGTCGCAATCGACGAGATTCGTCATCATCGTGGGTCCCTCGGCTAGCGTCACGTAGGCGATCGCATAGGGAATCGGCGCGCGCCGGAAGACGCTGTAGGAGTACACGGTCCCCCGCCCCGACGCCTCCGTCCATTCCGTCCGATCGCTGCCGCAGAACGGACAGATCGCCCGCGGATAGAAGTGCGGCTCGCCGCACGCCGTGCAGCGCTTGATCAGGAGCTTGCCCTGGGCCGCGGCGTCCCAGAACGGCTGCGTCTCGGGATTGGTCGGCGGCCCCGGAATCGGGCGCGGCTTGGCGATGGTCGCCATCTCACTCCCTCCCCATGATCAGGGTGGCGCTGCCGTGCCGCGTGCCGAGCGAGCCGCCGGTGCCGTGAGCGAGCGCCAGGTCACAGCTCTTCACCTGCACCTTGGGATGGGCCTCGCCGCGCAGCTGCCGGACCGCCTCGACCACCTTGGTGAGCCCGCCACGATTGGCCGGGTGATTGTTGCAGAGCCCGCCGCCGTCGGTGTTGAACGGCAGCCGGCCCACGCCGGAGATCAGGTTGCCGTCGGCGACGAGCTTGCCGCCCTGCCCCTTGGGCGCGAAGCCGAGATCCTCGAGCGTGATGAGCACGGTGATCGTGAAGCTGTCGTAGATCGACACGTACTTGATGTCGCTCGGCTTGACGCCGGCCTCGGCGAAGGCCGCCGGGCCCGACCAGACCGCGCCGCTGTAGGTGAGGTCGATCTTGCCGCCCATCTGGTGCTTGACCGCCTCGCCGGCGCCCAGCACCGGCACGCGCGGGCGCTTGAGGCTCTTGGCGACCTCCGGGCTCGTCACGACGATGGCACCGCCGCCGTCGGTGATCACGCAGCAGTCCAGGCGGTGCAGCGGATCGGCGATCATCGGCGAGCTCACGACCTCCTCGACGGTGACGACCTCGCGCAGCAGCGCGTGCTCGTTGTGCTGGGCGTGCTGGGAGGCCGCCACCTTGATCCACGCCAGCTGGGCGCTCGTCGTCCCGTACTGGTGCATGTGGCGCATCGCCGCCATCGCGTACTGGTTGACGACCGTCGGACCGAACGGAGTTTCGAAAGCGACGTCGGGCGCGGCCGAGCCGTAGTTGCGCGGCGCCGTCCCGGTGGCCATGCCCTCGGCGCGCGGCCGCCCGGCCAGCGTGATGAGCGCCACGTTACAGCGGCCGGCGGCGATCGCCTCGGCGGCGTGGCCGACGTGGATGACGTACGACGAGCCGCCCGTCTCCGTCGTGTCGATGTGACGGAGCTTGAGCCCCATGTAGTCAGCCATCGACAGCCCGCCCAGCCCGGGCGCGTCGCCGGCGCAGAAGTAGCCGTCGACGTCGGCCCGCGTGAGGCCGGCGTCCGCGAGTGCGCCGTTCGCCGACTCCGCGTGGAGCTGGGCCAGCGACTGGGTGTCCGCCTTGCGCGTGGGGTGCTCGTAGACGCCGGCGATGTAGGCCTTGCCCTTGATGCTCACGGGTCCTCCCGGTTCATGTGCGTGGCGAGCTGAGCGGCAGGAAGGCGCGCCCGGCCGAGGTGCCACCGTTCACGGCCAGGACCTCGCCGGTCATGTACTCCGCGTACGGCGAGGCCAGGAACAGCGCGGCGTGGGCGATCTCGTCGGGCACCCCGGCCCGGCCCCAGGGAATCTGCTTCGTGAGCGCCGAGATGTACTCGGTGCTCACCGGCGAGCCCTCGCTGTTGACGGTGATGAGCCCGGGCGCGATGCAGTTGACGTTGATGTGCTGTCCGGCCAGCTCCAGCGCCAGCACCTTGGTGAACATGACGACCGCGGCCTTGGAGGCGCAGTAGTGCGAGGCGCCGACGCGCCCGCTGTTGTAGGCGCCCGAGGAGATCGTGATGATCTTGCCGGCGGTCCGCGTCGCCGTCATGCGGCGCGCGGCAGCCTGGCAGGTGAGGAACACGCCACGCACGTTGGTCTCCATCACCCGGTCCCACTCCTCGACGGTCATCTCCAGCACCGGCGAGTTGGGATAGATCCCGGCGTTGGCGACGACGATGCTGGCTGGCCCCAGCGCCTTCTCGGCAGCCTCGACGAAGCGGGCGACGCTGGCCGCGTCGCGCACGTCCACGGGCTGTGCAAAGGTGTTGGCGCCAAGGTCCTTCGCGGTACGCTCCACCGCCGCCTCGCGGATGTCGCCCAGCGCGACCCGGGCACCCGCCCCGTGGAAGGCGCGGGCGATCGCCTGGCCGATGCCGGCGCCCGCGCCGGTGACCAGCGCGACCTGACCGCCGAAGTCGAAGCTCACCGCTGCTTGTCGTGCCACCGGGCCACCTCCTCACAGGTGGTGAACCACACGCCGGGCTGGCGGCGCATGAAGCGGACCAGATCCTCGATGAGCTGGATGCGCGAGGCGCGCCCGCTCACGAACGGATGGCAGGTCAGCACGAAGCAGCCGTTCTCCCGGTGCATGGCCGCGAACTCCTTGCTCCACATCTGCAGCACCCGGCCGGGATCGGCGATCGCGTTCGTCGAACCGTACACGTGCCGGAACAGCGGGGCATCGTCCATGATCCACTGCACCGGAATCTCGGTGAGCGGCCCCACCGGCGTGTCGAGCTCGTAGGGGATGTCGTTGCCCATCAGCGAGCTGTCGTAGGTGAAGCCGTGGGTCTTGAGCAGCGCCGGCGTCCACGTGTTCACGTCCCAGGAGGGCGAGCGATAGCCGGCCGGGCGCACCCCGAGCTGATCCTTCAGGATGGCGAGCTGCTCCCGCATGATCGCGGTCTCCTGCGCCTCATCGAGGAACGACACCGCCTCGTGCATGTTGCCGTGGGCGCCGATCTCGTGGCCGGCGTCGCGGATGCGCTGGCTCGGCGCGAGGTGGTTGACGACCGTCCAGCCCGGGATGAAGAAGGTCGCCTTCATCTTCAGGCGATCCAGTAGTCGCAGGATGCGATCGACGCCAACCCGGGGCCCGAAGCGCCGCTCCTCCAGATCGGCCAGGCTGCGCTTGGCCTTCTCGGGCTCGCGGAAGAGGAAGCCGGACTCGGCGTCGAAGTCGAACGAGAGCACGACGGCTGAGCGCTTGCCCTTGGGCCACCGGTAGCGAGCCATCGCGCTCAGCTCGCGACCGCGGGACGGAGACGCTCGGCGATGACGTCGATCGTCTGGAGGATGGCGGGATAGGTCGAGTACGAGACCTCCAGCGCGATGTGCTCGCAGCCGGCCGCGGCGTACCCGCCGAGCTCCTCGATGATCTTGTCGACCGGGCCGCCGACCACGTGACGGCCGCGCGTGCGGATCAGCGCCATGTCCACCGCCGCGCGATGGATGCCATCGATCACGAGCGGGATGCGCAGCGACAGCGCCGGTGCGCCCTCCCGTCCGGCCTCGGTCCAGAAGCGCCGGACGCTCTCGACCCCCTGCCGGAACGCATCGACCGTGCTGCTGGTCGCGTGCCAGCCGTCGCCGA
>Ga0310811_10005357_pt1 | contig 16226 bp, 13 predicted proteins | sample YCmetagenome_FD_207642 | JGI IMG/M metagenome (GOLD analysis project Ga0310811, IMG submission 207642) | Soil microbial communities from experimental microcosm in Duke University, North Carolina, United States - YC | ecosystem: Engineered > Artificial ecosystem > Soil microcosm > Unclassified ...
GCGGCGTCAACCCGGCCCCGCACTTCCTGTGGTTCGGCGGCGTGCTGATCGTCGTCGGCACGGCGGTCAGCTGGTGGCTGCTGCCGCCGTCGGCGGACCGGGTCGAGAAGTCCCCGGGCGACCCCAAGCCGCGGGCGACATGGCGGTCCGGCTGGACCAGGACCGTGGTGGTCTTCGGGCTGATGGGCTTCATCGTGCTGCTGCTGGAATCCGGCGTCAGCAGCTGGAGCAGCATCTTCCTGCACGACTCCCGTGGCGCCACGCTGACCGTCGCGGCGTTGGGCTACACCGCGTTCACCGCCTGCCAGACCGCCGGCCGACTGATCGGCGACCGCCTCAACACCCGGTTCGGCCGGCCGACCCTGTTCCGGTTCAACGGCGTCGTGGCGCTGGCCGGGCTCGCCGTCGCGCTGCTCGTGCCCTCGCCACCGCTGGCGATCGCCGGCTTCGCCCTGCTCGGCCTGGGCGAGTCGGTGCTGCTGCCGCTGATCTTCAGCGCCGTCGGGCACGCCGGCGGCGACGGCCCGGGGGCGGCCACCTTCCTGTCGCGGTTCACCACCTTCACCTACGCCGGCCTGCTCATCGGGCCGGCGCTGATCGGGTGGTCCGCCCAGGGCATCAGCCTCTTCTGGACGTTGACCGGCCTGCTGCCGCTGCTGGCCGTGGTGGTGTTGAACAGCCGGGTCATGGCCGGTGGCGACGAACCGGCCAGCTGATCGAGCGACGAGGCCCGCCGGCGACACGACCGGCGGGCCTCGTCAATCGGCACAGCTCATTCGGTTCGCCGCAACGGAAAGGCCAGCGCGATCAGGCCGACGCACAGGCCGGCCAACACGAAGAACCCGGCGTGGAAGCCCGCCGCCAGGTCGCTCGGCGCGGTCGAGCCGGCGGTCACCGCGGCCGCGACCGTCGTCACGACGGCCGCGCCGATCGCCCCGCCGATCTGGAACACCGCCGAGATCAGACCGGACGCCAGGCCCGACTCCGGCTCCGCCACCCGGGTCAGCGCCACGATCTGCGTGGCGGCATTGCCCGCGCCCTGCCCGGCGCCGAACACCACCAGCGGCACCAGGATGTCGGTCGCCAGCGCGGCGTGCACGGGCAGCGACGCCAGCAGCAGGCAACCGGCCGCCAACAGGATCGCCGACAGCCACAGCGGGATGCGGAAGCCGTACCGCGTCACCATGGCCTGCCCGACGTAGGCGCCGGCGACCGACGTGATCGGCATGGCCGCGCTGGCCAGGCCGGACTGGAAGGCCGTGTATCCCATGACCTGCTGGGTGTGCAGGGAGACCAGCAGTCCCTCGCCCCACACGACCGTCGCACCGAGCACCATCAGCAGGTTGCCGACCAGCACCGTGCGCCGCCGTAAGAACCCAAGCGGCACAAGGGGTGCGGCGCTGCGGTTCTCGATCAGCACGAACAGCGCGCCGAGCACGACGGCGGCGGCGTACAGGCCGAGGGTGCTGGTGCTGGTCCAGCCGGCGGCCGGACCGTTGACCGTGGCGTAGATCAGGGCGACCAGGGCGGCTGTGACGACGGCCGCGCCGGCCACGTCGAACGTGCGCCGCTGCCCGGTGGCCCGGCTCTCCCTGAGCACGAACGGCGCCGCGATCAGCACGGCCAGCACGACCGGGACGTTGACGAAGAAGACCCACTGCCAGCCGAGGCCGGTGGTGAGGCCGCCGCCGACCAGCAGCCCGATCACCGCGCCGACCCCGCCGACGGCCGACCATGAGGCCACCGCCCGATTTCGCTCCCGTCCCTTCGGGAAGGTGTTCATCAGGATGGACAGCGCGCTGGGCACCATCAGCGCGGACGACAGGCCGTGCACGGCTCTGGCGGCCACCAGCACACCGCCGTCCCAGGCCAGTCCGGACATCAGCGAGGTCACCAGGTAGAGCGCGACGCCGACCAGGAAGATCCGGCGCCGGCCGAGCAGGTCGGCCGCCCGACCGCCCAGCAGCAGCAGTCCACCGAAGGTGACCGCGTTGGCGGTCAACGCCCACTGCGCCTGTGCCGGCGACAGCGACAGTCCTTTTTGGATCGACGGCAGGGCGAGGATGACCACCTGCGAGTCGAGGATCACGATGAAGCTGGCGACGCACAGCAGCACGAGCGCCGCCCACCGGCGGCGGTCGGGCCCGGCGCCGGTCCCTACCGGGTCGATCCGGGTCGCGTCCATCCCGGACTTCCTTTCTCGTGACGGTGGTGGTGACGTGGTCGGTCCGCCGGGATGGCGCGACGAGGCGGTCAGAGGTACATCGTGTTGGGCTCCAGCCCCGCCAAGACCCGGCCGTACAGCTCGAAATTGGTGTCGGGGTGCATCAGGGCGTGCAGGCTGAGCACCTGCACGTCCCGGACGATGCGCTGGATCGGCACGCCGGCGTACACGGCGGAACCACCGCTGGCGGTGTAGAGCAGTTCGACGCAGTCCTTGACCAGGGCCAGCACCCGGCCCAGCAGGGCACGCGCGGTGACCCGGTCGAGCACGGTCCACTGCTCGCCGGCGGCGCCCTTGTCGTCCAGCATCGCGGCCAGGCGGCCGGCGTGGAACTCGGCCTCGTCGGCCTTCAACGTCGCCTCGGCCAGCTGGAGGTGGGTCAGCGGGGCCTCCCGCTGACTGGTGTAGTCGGTGTAGGTGATCTTGCGGCCGGGCAGGCGGTCCAGGAACGACTCCAGGGCGGCCTTGGCCAGGCCGACGGCGCTGGCCGCGAACGAGATGCAGCCGGTGGCGATCAGCGGCGCCTGGAACAGGGGCTTGCCCGCGTTGGCCGCCGACGCGTACTGCCCCTGCAACAACGCGACCATCGGCAGCACCCGGTCACCAGGCACGAAGACGTTCTGCGCGACGGTCGTGACGCTTCCGGTGCCGCGCAGGCCGGCGGTGTGCCAGTCGTCCTCGATCCGCAGGTCCGACATGGGCACCAGGGCCATCACCGGCCACTGCGAGGAACCGTCCGGCGTCGGCGCCATCGCCAGCACCAGCTGCCACTGGCTGTGGTGCGCGCCGCTGATGAACGCCCACTTGCCGTTCACCACGATCCCGCCGTCCCGTGGCTCGGCGACCGCGGTCGGGCTCAGCACACCGCAGACGCGGGTGTCGGGGTCGGCGAAGACCTCCTGCTGGACGTGATCCGGGTACAGGCCGGTGATCCACGCGCAGATCGACCAGACCGCGGACAACCACGCGGCCGAGCCGTCGCCGCGGCCGATCTCCACGAGCGTCCGCAGCAGCGTGGCCGCCGAGGCCTCGTCACCGCCGTACTGGGCCGGCACCCGCAACCGGAAGACGCCGGCGTTGCCGAGGGCGGCGATCGCCTCCTCGTGCAGGCGGCGGTTGTCCTCGGCCCACAACGCGTGTTCGCGCAGGACCGGCACCGTGTCCGCCGCCAGGGCCACCCGGTCCGTGGATCGGTTGTCGACAGTCGAGGTCATGACATTCCTCCGAGCTCGTGCGGTGAACGCTGGAATCAACGGGCGCGGGACGACCGCAGCACCCGGGAGATCATCGGCAGGCTCATCAGCGCCGACGGGGCGTCGACCAGACCGGCCACCCGCATGAAGGCCAGCGACACCTCGCTGTCCCGGGTCGCGGCGACCTGGAGCCTGGCCATGAAAGCGTTGCCGAGGCGGGTCTTGAGCGTGCGGCGGCCCTGCGCGCCGTCGAAGCCGAGGTCGCCGCCGGCCGACATGTCCCACGGCGCGTCGATGGCCTTGGCCAGGTCCTGGAAGTACTGCCGGGTTGGCCGGGGCCCGCGCTGGAGATGGTCGCGCAGCACGACGGCGCCGATGGCGGCGACCGTCATGCCCTGCGCGTAGATCGGGTTGAAGACGCAGGCGGCGTCGCCCAAGGCCAGCAGGTTCTCGGGCAGCCGGGCCATCCGCTCGTAGCGGCGGCGGATGCTGGTCGGGAAGTGGAAGGCGACCGGGTCGCCGAGCGGTTCGGCGACGCTGACCGACTCGTAGATCGACCGGACCGGCAGCGTCTTGGCGTACGCGAGGAAGCCGGCCGGGTCGGTCGGCGCCTTGTCGCCGAGCAACCCGTTGAGGGACAACGCGTAGCGGTCGGGCAGCCGGGCGAAGGTGGCGCCACGCGGACTTCCCGGGGTGGCCACGCTGATCAGCGCGATGTCATCGCCGATCGGATCCACGGTGAGCGGCGCCCGGAAATCACAGGTGGTGTACGTGAGGTCCACGCGCACCCGCTCCTCCGCCACCTCCGCGTAGCCCAACTCCTTCAACCACCGGGGAGTCCGCGAGCCGCGGCCGGTCGCGTCGACCACCAGGTCCGCGGTCAGCGGCCGGGCCCGCTCATCCCCGCGTCCTTGCACGTCGGCCCCGACGACCCGGGCCCGATCGGCGCTCGTCCGCAGCCCGACGACGTCGGTCTCCTCCAGGAACTCCACAGTGGACAGTGCGGCGACCCGCTCCCGCATCCGCTCCTCCAGCTGCCAGCGGCCGGCCGAGATGCACACCAGGTCGGTCTCCACCTTGCGGATCATCCGGCCGTTGAAGTGCCAGCCGAGGCTGGTGCCGAAGTCGCGGGTCGGCACGCCGGACGACGCCAGTTCCTTGGTGAAGCCGGGAAACAGCTCCTCGATGATCTGTTGGCCGCGGGCGAGCAGGCCGTGGATGTGGTGCCCCTGCGGCACGGCCCGGCGCGGACCGACCACGCCGACCAGCCGGTCCCGGTCGACCACGACGACGTGGTGGTAGAACTCCGACAGGACCCGGGCGGCGAACAGACCGGCGACACTTCCGCCCAGCACCACCGCCCGGTCCCCGATGCGCTCCGCCATGGCGTCCTCCCCAACGGGTTCTCCAGCGATCCCTGGGAATTGTGGCGAGAACGCGCGGCACGCGGTTCTTCGAGAATGCGAACACCGACACGTCCGAACGGATCAGCACGCTCGGACGTGGCTCAGTTCGGCCCGGCGGCCAACCGGTCGGCGCGATCCGCCAGGTAGCGGCGCTCCGCCGCGCTCGGCGTCCGGTCGGCCGCCCGACGGTAACTGGCCTGAGCGGCGGCGTGGTCGCCGGCCATCTCCAGCATGTGCGCGCGCGCCGCCTCCAGCCGGTGTGACGCGGCCAGCCGCTCGTCGCTCTCCAGGCTGCCGAGCAGTCCGAGTGCCGCGCGCGGCCCGTGCACCATCGCCACCGCCACGGCCCGGTTGAGCGCGACCACCGGGCTGGGCGAGATCCGTTGCAGCACGTCGTAGAGGCCGAGAATCTGGGGCCAGTCCGTGTCTTCGGCCCGGGCGGCCTCGGCGTGCACCGCCGCGATCGCCGCCTGGAGCTGGTACGGGCCCGCGGCCGCGGTGCTCAGCGCCGCGGTGAGCAAGGCCGTGCCCTCCTCGATCGCCGCCCGGTCCCAGCGACCGCGGTCCTGCTCGTCCAACGGGATCGGCAGCCCGTCGGGCGCGGTGCGGGCCGGCCGCCGGGCCTCGGTGAGCAGCATCAGCGCGAGCAGGCCGGTGGTCTCCGGGTCGGCCGGCCGCAGCTCGTGCAGTTGCCTGGTCAGCCGGATGGCCTCGGCCGTCAGGTCGGCCCGGTGCAGCTCCGGGCCGGTGGCCGTGACGTACCCCTCGTTGAAGATCAGGTACAGCACGTGCCGGACGACCCGCATCCGCTCGTCCCGCTCGCCGTCCACGAACAGTTGGCCGCTGGCCTTGATGCGTTGCTTGGCCCGGGTGATCCGCTGCTTCATCGTCGAGGTCGTGGTGAGGTAGGCGCGGGCGATCTCGTCGGTGGTGAGCCCACCGATCGCCCGCAACGTGAGCGCGGCCTGGATCTGCGGCGCCAGCGCCGGGTGGCAGCACAACAGGAACAGGTCGATCGTGTCGTCGCGGTCCGGGCGCGCGTCCGCGTCCGGACCGGGGACCACCTGCTGGTCGGTCGGCTGGGCCAGGGCGGTCGCCTGCTCCCGTCGGCGACGGGCCACTTCGCTGCGGTACTCGTCGGTGAGCCGGCGGGACGCGACCGTCAGCAGCCAGGCCCGTGGGTTGTCCGGCAGGCCGTCCGCGCGCCACTGCGTCGCGGCGGCCAGCAGCGCCTCCTGCACGGCGTCCTCGCACGCGTCGAAGTCGCCGTAGCGGCGCATCAGGATGCCCAGCACCTGCGGTGCGAGCGTGCGCAGCAGGTCGTCGACCTCGCGGTCCGTCGTCACCCGGCCATCATGCCCCGACTTCGCCGCGGCGGCCGGCGAAGAGAGCAATCTCCGAGATCCCGACCGTTTCGAGCGCCATTACGTTGGGACGCCACAAGGGCCACGCGATCGACACTCGGCGGGTGACCGAGCTGGCCGGGATTCATGGCCCCCAGAAGTCAACCGTCCGGAGAGGAATCTCCCGTGGAACAAGCCCGCTGTCCCTACGCCCTCGACCCGCAGGGCGCCGACACCCACGCCGAGACCGCCCTGCTGCGCAAGCAGGGGCCCGTCGCACTGGTCGAACTGCCCGGCGGCGTCCGCGCCTGGTCGGTGCACGACTTCGCGGTGGCCAAGCAGATCCTGCTCGACGAGCGGTTCTCGAAGAACCCGCGCACGAGCTGGCCGGCCTACCTCAACGGGGAGATCCCCCGGGACTGGCCGATGATCAGCTGGGTGGTCATGGACAACATGGCCACCCACGACGGCGCGAGCCACGAGCGGCTGCGCCGGCTGCTGCTCAAGGCGTTCACCACCAGCCGGGTCGAGGCGATGACGCCGCACATCGAGCAGATCGTCGCCGACCTGCTCGACGAGATCGCCGAGGCCGGGCCGGACGAGGTCGTCGACCTCAAGAGCCGGTACTGCCAGGCGCTGCCGGCCCGGCTGATGTGCGAGCTGTTCGGCGTGCCCGACGAGGCCCGCGCCGACGTGCTGCGCGGCGGCCACGTCAACGTCGACACCAGGATCACGCCGGAGGAGGCCGAGGCCAACGTCGACCAGTGGGAGAAGGCCATCGCCGATCTGGTGGCGTACAAGCATCTGCACCCCGGCGACGACCTCACCAGCGCGCTGATCGCGGCCAAGGAGGAGGACGGCTCGCGGCTGACCGACGACGAGCTGATCGGGACGCTGCACCTGATGTTGGGCGCCGGCTCCGAGACGATGGTCAACTCGCTCAACTACGCGATCATCGCCGTGCTGGCCGACCCGGACCTGCGCCGCAAGGTGCTGGCCGGCGAGATCTCGTGGGAGGCGGTGATGGAGGAGACGCTGCGCGGCGAGTGCCCGGTGGCCCACCTGCCGTTCCGGTTCGCCACCGAGGACATCGAGGTCGGCGGCGTCACCATCGCCAAGGGCGATCCGGTGCTGATCGACTACGCCGGGATCGGCCGCGACCCGAAGCTGCACGGCGACACCGCCGACGTCTTCGACGCCACCCGGCCGGACAAGACCCACCTCACCTTCGGGCACGGGGTGCACTACTGCCTCGGCGTGCGGCTGGCCAAGGTGGCCACGCTGATCATGCTGCCCGCGCTGTTCACGCGGTTCCCCGACATGGAGCTGACGGTGCCGGCCGGGGAACTGGAACCGCAGGGCTCGTTCATCATGAACGGCCGCAAGAACTGCCCCGTGCGCATCACCCGGCCGGTGGCCGCCAGTGCCTGAGCGACCGGAGCTGAGGCCGTACCGCATCGAGGTGCCGCAGGCCGAGCTGGACGACCTGCGGGACCGGCTCGCGGCCACCAGATGGCCCCGTGGGCACCTGGACGCCGGTTGGGACCGTGGGGTGCCACTGGACTACCTACGCGAGCTGGTGGAGTACTGGCGCACCGAATACGACTGGCGGGCCGCGGAGGCGCGGCTCAACGAGATCCCGCAGTTCATCACCGAGATCGACGGCACGCCGGTGCACTTCCTGCACGCCCGCTCGCCCGAGCCGGACGCGACGCCGTTGATCATCACGCACGGCTGGCCCGGCTCGGTCGCGGAATTCCGGTCCGTGGTCGGGCCGCTCACCGATCCGGCGGCGCACGGCGGCGATCCGGCCGACGCGTTCCACGTGGTGATCCCGTCCGTGCCGGGCTTCGGCCTGTCCGGGCCCACCCCGGAGCCCGGCTGGCACGTCGCGCGGATCGCCGCCGCGTGGGCCGAGCTGATGCGCCGCCTCGGCTATGACCGGTACATCCCGCAGGGTGGCGACATCGGCGCGTGGATCAGCATGACGCTGGCCGGCCTCGACCAGGAACACGTGCTCGGCGCGCACGTCAACTTCCTCGTGACACCGCCGGCCGAGCCGGCCGAGATCGCCGGCCTCGACGAGGTCGGGCAGGCGCGGATGGCACAGCTGGGCTGGTTCCTCAGCAACCGGGCCGCCTACATGCGGCTGCAGGCGACCAGCCCGTACACGCTCTCGTTCGCGCTGACCGACTCGCCGGTCGGACAGCTGGCGTGGATCGTCGAGAAGTTCCAGGAGTGGAGCGACTCGACGAAGACGCCGGAGGACGCGGTGTCGCGGGACGACCTGCTCACGACCGTGATGCTGTACTGGCTCACGCGAACCGCCGGCTCGGCGGCGGCGTTCTACTACGAGGCCGCCGACAGCCTGCCGACCGCGCCCACTCCCCCGCCCGTGCCGCCGCCGCTGCCGGTGCCGATGGGGGTGGCCGTGTTCCCACGGGATTCCGCGTTGCCGGTGCGGGCGTTCGCCGACCGGATGCTGCCGAACATCGTGCGGTGGACCGAATTCGACCGCGGCGGCCACTTCGCGGCGCTGGAACAGCCGGAACTGCTGGTCGAGGAGCTGCGGCAGTTCCGCCGGGCCCTCGGCTGACGACGGTGGAACCCGGGCCGGGCTCAGCGGCCCGGCCCGGGTTCCTCAGCGCGAAGGCAGTTCCGCCCAGGCCGACCGGCCGTCGTGCCGGGTGACCAGCACCGCGGCGCCGGTGTGGGCCGGCACAGTCCCGGCGAACGAGCCGTCCTCGGCGGCGTCGAGGACATGGACCTCGGCGCCGGCGACGACCTCGATCCGAGCCGCGTCCGGGGCCGACCACCGGACCCGCAGGCCGTCGCCGGCCGGCTCGACCGAGCCCGCGCCGGCATCGGGCAACGGGACGGGGTCGGCGAGCCGAACGGCCGGCGGGGCGATGCCGACCGAGCACGCCTGGAAGATCGCCAGGAACCGCCGCGCGACCTCGGCCCAGGTGAAGCCGCGGCCGACCTCGACCGCCCTGGCCCTGATCTGCTCGAACCGCGCCGGTTCGGTGCGCATCAGGTCCAGCAGCTGTCGCAGTCCGGCGTGCACCGCGCCGGTCAGCAGGTCGTCGTCCACCCGGAACGAGCGGGGGACGGCGAGCCCGGTGGCGGCGGGATCGTCGAGGTCGAACGAATGCCGGAAATGGCGCATACCGCGTTGGGCGGTCGCGATCGGCACCGCACCCGCGGCCATCGCCTCGCCCATGGCCATCAGGAACGTGTCCATCTCGAACTTGGACGGGAACACCGAGATGTCGCTCGACGCGGCCCAGTCGACCAGCTCGGCCGGGTCCATCGGATCGGTCCGCAGGTGGACGAGCGTGGGATGCGCGCCGACCAGCCCGGTCAGGTCGGGGTCGTCCAGCCGGCTCGACGACAGGCAGTGCAGCAGCACGTTGCATCGCTCACCGTCGTCCAACAGTCGGCGCAGCGCCCGGAACAGCTCCCGCAGCCCCTTGTGCTGCACGGAATACCGTCCGTTGTGGTAGATCGTCGGCAGCGCCGGGTCGAGACCGAGCCCGGCCAGGGTCCGTTTGCGGCGGTCGTCGTCGCGCTCGACCGCGAGCCATTCGTCGCCGATGGCGCAGCCGCCCACGACCAGCATGTCCGCCCGCCGCCGCAACTCCCGGCCCACCGCCAGCTGCCCGAACAACTGCTCGAACGGCGTGCCGGCCTGGCTGAGCGCGTGGTCGACCTGGCCCTCGGACAGGAAGTCCAGCGCCGCCACCGACCGCACGACCAGGCCGAGCATGCTGACGTAGTCGTCCGGATAGTCCTGGTACAGCAGGGTTCGCGGCAGGTAGGACCGCATCGCCTTGTGCAGAGCCGAATCCAGCGGCGGGTCGGCCAGGCCGTCGACGACGCGGACATCGGCGCCGAGATGGCCGAGCACGGACCGCACCTCGGGCCCGTACACCTTCTTGTTGACCGGCATGTTGGTCTGCACGGTCGACACCACGGTCAGGCCCCGGCCGGCCAGCGCCGCCGGCAGCAGATAGTGGTAGAGCGGCTCGTGCAGGTGCACCACCGTGCCGGGCTCGGCGTTGTCGGCCAGGTACCGCGCCGCCGCGACCTGGAACACCAGCGGCTTGAGGAAAGACAGGTCCCGGCCCTCGATCTCGGTCGGCGGATAGAAGGTGTCCGGGTGCTCGTCCAACGCACCGCCGCTGAGCAGCACGATGTCGACGCCGGCCACCCGCATCCGGTGCGCCCGGGCCGTCACGGGCAGCGTCACCTGCTCGCCGAACCGAGGCCACACCGCGGGATCCAGCCGCACCGGGACCCGCTCGTCGAGCCGCCACTCCAGGTCCACGACGTCGTGCTTGTCGCGCAACGACTCCAGCAGGCCGTGCGCGGGCGTCACCGCCGAAACCCGGTGGCCGGCCGCGACGAACTGCTGGGACAGGTTCCACAGGTAGATGGGCGTGCCGGCCTTGACCAGGTGGTCGTCGAACCCGCTGTACTCGAAGTGGCATTCGATGATGTGCACCGCGAAATCCTTAGTGCTCCGTGGTGGACGGGACAGGGCGGAGGGCGAACGCGCCCACCGCGACGAGCAGCACGAGCAGCGACGGAATGCCCAGGGCCTGCGGCAGGCCGACGATCGTGCTGGCGCCGCCGATCAGGATCGGCCCGATCAGGAAGCCCGCGTACCCCATGCTGACCACCTGGGACAGCGCCTGGCCGGCGCGGGCCGGATCACGGTTGCCGGCGGCCGAGTACACCTGCGGCGCGATGCACGACATGCCCGCGCCGAGGCAGCCGAAGCCGATCACCGCCGCGACCGGCTGGTTGACCAGCAGCGCCGCGGTCATACCGACCGAGGCCACGATGCCGCTGATCCGCACCAGCAGCACCGGCCCGAGCCACGCGACCAGTCGGTCGCCGACCAGCCGCCCGGCCGTCATCATGATGGAGAACGCCGCGAAGGCCGACGCCGCGAAACCGGCCGTGGTGTGCAGGTTGTCGCGCAGGTAGACGGCACTCCAGTCCGCGGCGGTTCCCTCGCCCACCAGCGCGAACATCGCCAACACGCCGAGCAGCAACAGGTCGTAGCGCTGCCGGAAGGTCCGGCGGGGCTGGTCGGCCCGGGTTTCCGGGCGCTCGACCGGCGTGCGCACGCTCGCCGGCAACGCCCACAGCGTTGCCCACACCGCCAGCACCAGCACCAGCCCACCGGTCACGATGAACGTGGTGCCGGCGCTGAACTCGGCCTGGGCGAACAGGCCGCCGATGCCCGCGCCGAGAAAACCGCCGATGCTGTACACGGCGTGGAACGACGACATGATCGGCCGTCCCATGGTCCGCTGCACCTCGATGGCGTTGGCGTTCATGGCGATGTTCAGCGTGCCGTGCACCGCGCCGAACGCCAGCAGCGCCACCACCAGCGTCGGCAGGCTCGGCACGAACGCCGGCGGGATCAGCAGCAGTCCCTCCAGCACCGCCGTCGGCACCATGACTCTGGTGCTGCCGAAGCGATCCACGAGCCGGCCGAGCACCACCATGCCCAGGATCGCGCCGACGGCGAAGGCGAGCAGCGCGATACTCAGCCCGCCGTCGTCGACCCCCAGGCCGGCCTTCACCGCCGGAATGCGACTGGTCCACGTGCCGAGGGCGGTGCCGAACAGCAGGAACAGCAGGGAAGTGGCCACCCGCGCACGGATCAGCACCGCCCGATGCTCGACGTTCGACCGGGTCGAACTGTTCATTGGCCTCCGATCACCCGATACAGCCGAAACGAGACCGATTCAGGATCGAGGCTGGGCGGTGTGCGCAGCAAGGCCCGCGCGCGGTCGAATTCGGCGATCGTGGCGTCGATGTCGTCCGACTCGATGCTGTAGGTCGCGACGAACTCGTTGTGCCGGAACGGTTCGCACGCCGCGAGTCGCTGCGCGCCGACGAATCCCGGCACACCGAGCACCTCGGCCAGATGCACCTGGTCGTACCAACGGTGATAGTCGGCCTCCAACCCGGGGACCGGTCGGGTGTGGACGGCCAGCACGTAGCGCGGCATCAGTCGGCCAGCGTCAACGAGACGCCGACCTTCTCCAGGATCGACTCGCCGGCGACCACCGGGCTCATGCCCTGCCCGCCACCGACCGGCGCGGCCAGCGGAGTGATCCGCGCGTCCGGGTCGGCCTCGAAGAAGAAGACCAGTGACACCAGCTCTTCCTCCGGCGCGGAGACCGACGGGGCCAGCACCCGGTGGCGCAACGCCCGCCAGCGGCCGTCCGTCCAGAGGTTCATCAGGTCGCCGAGAATCACCGCGAGCGTGCCGTCCTGGTACGGCGGCTCGAACCAGCCGTCCTCGGCGTTCCACACCTGCAACCCGCCGACGCCGCGCTGCCGGTCGAGCAGGCTGAGCGTGCCGAAGTCCGAATGCGGCCCGACCCGCATCTGTCCATCTTGGACACCACCGACCGTGCGCAGCGACGGATACCAGTTGACGTTCTGCGTCCAGGTGGCCCGCGCGGCCTTGGCGGTGAAGAAGTCCGCCGCCACATCGAGAACGGTGGCCAGCACCGTCAGCACCTCGTGCGCGACGCGGACCATGTGCCCGGTGTACTCGGTGGCCACTGCCTGTAGTTCGGGCTGCTCGGCCGGCCACTTGTTGTCGGGGTAGTACAGCGTGTCGAAGGCGGCGTCGCCGGTGCGGTGGGTGGGCCCGACATGGAACGCCTCGTGCAGGTCCGGCGCGCTGTCGACCTGCAACGCGCCCAGCCCGCGCCAGCCGTTGTCGTAGGGCCGGAGCACCCGGTACTTGTCCTTCTGGCCGGCCGGCAGCCGGAAGAAGTCGAGTCCCTCGGTCCGCATCCGCCCGGTCAGCTCGGCCGGCACATCGTGGCCGCTCACCAGGAACATGCCGGTCTGTCGCAGTGTCGCGTCCAACCCGGCGGCGATCTGCTTGCGCTCGGCCGGCGACGCCGACCGCCACTGCGCCAGATCGAGCACGGGAATACGGCTGGTCATGCTGCGCCCACCTCTCCTGTGGTGAATGTGTTGGTCACGAACCGGCCGATGTCGCCGATCTCGGCGTCCGCCGGCCAGCTCAGCGCGGGTATGTGAGCGTTGATCAGTTCTCCGTCCGCCCGCAGCACCGCCGAGGACGGGTGGTGCATGTGCAGCAGCAGGTCGTCGTGGCTGTCGAACGCCGAATTGGTGTCCATGCGGTAGGCGAAGTCGTTGTCCTCGCCGCCCCAGCCCTCGAACCGTTCGTCCATGCCGCCGATGCGGTGGTATGCGCTGCTGCGCGCCCACACGCAGCAGCCGGGCGGTCGGCGCAACACGAAGGCCCGCAGGTGATCGACGTCCACCTCGGGGGCGTGACGCCCCAGGCGCTGCTCGATCGCCCATGCCGTGGACGGCTCGTCAAGGCACCACATGTCGCGGTAGCTCAAGTGCCCCATGGTGCCCGGTCGCCGGAACCGAGCGGCGTTGCGGGCCACGAACTCCCGGTCCACCAACACGTCGGCGTCGAGCACACAGATCACCTCGGGCGCGCCCGGCGCATGCACGACGCCGACGTTGACCGCCCAGGACTTGTTGAACAGACCCGGATTCGGCGCGAACAGGTAGTGATCCGCATACGGGGCAATCACGTCACGCCGACGGGGCGTCTCGTCCGTCTCCACCACGACAACCCGATAGGTCTCGCGGGACGCCGACTGGTCCCGCAGGCTGATCAGGCACGCCAGCAGATTGCGCAGGCGGTGGCCGTCCACACCATGGTCACGGAACGGCACGACGACCAGCACCGGCGCGTCCACGTCGTCGGACAGTCCCGGCCGGGGCGGCAGTTCCCGCAGGGCCTCGGCCGAGACGGCGGGACCCGTCGCGCGGTAGTCAGGTCCAAGGTGGAAACCGAGGCGCGAGTTGCACTCCGCCAGCCACGCCAGCTCGAACAGCTCGCTGGGCCGCGACTCGGCCAGCCGCGCCTTGAGCTCGTGATAGACGGCGGGATCCGCGGAGTCCGCCGTCAACCGCGCGGCCAGCTCCCGCGTTCGCCGGTCGTCGACCCGGTCGATGGCGTCGAGGACGGCCAGTGTGTGGGCCCGGCCGCGTTCCCAGTAGAAGATGCTGGCCTGCCTGGCCTTCGGATCGGACGCGATGACCAGGGTGTCCACCACTGCCGCGGCCAGTGTCGCCGGCCGCGACGGCGCGAGTGATGACATCACGGTTTTCCCCTCCTTCAGCGGTCGGTCCATGCCAGGTCCCCGGTCGCCCGCCGCCGCGCGGTGGTGTGCCGCTCGTAGGGCAGGGCCCCGTCCGGCATGTGGACAAGTTCGATGTGCAGGCCGATCCGGGTGCGGACATAGACCCAGCGGTCGCCGGCGATCGGGCCGTCGGCGATGGTTTCCGGCTCGCCCAACACGACACAGCCCGGCACCGCGGCCAGGTACGCCGCCGCCGCGTCCACGTCGTCGACGTGCAACGCCAGATGCCGGCCGCCGACATCGCTGTTGCGCGGCGGCTCCCGGCGGCCGCCCGACGCCCGGTTCAACTCGATGTTGTCCGTCGGGCCCATCCGCAGCGCGACCCGGTCGATGGTGTTGCGACACAACAGCTCCGCGCCGAGGACATCGGCGAAGAACGCCGCCGTGCCGTCGAGATCGGCGACCGTGTAGCTGATGTGGTCGACATTGCGCAGCCCCGGAATCATCGCCGCGGCCGGCGTGCCGTCGTCCCGGTTGCTCCACACCGGGCACGGCCCGAACCGCCCAGGAACCTCACCATGATCACGCAGTTCGATCGGCATCCCCCACGGCGTGGGCAGCAAGGCCGACCGCAGACCCAGCTCCCGCACCGCCGCGCGCACATCGTCCACGAACAACCCCAGCCGGGTATGACCGACGTCGTGCGGCCGCGGCGGCACGGGATCGTGGTCCGGCGCGGTGTACTCGAACAGCTCGAGGTTGGTGGTCGGACCCAGCCGCACCAACGCGATCTCCGCACAGGACCGGGCATGCACGTCGAGGTGCCGGCTCATCCAGTCGTCCTCGTGTGTCAACGGCGGCAACCGATAGACCAGTTCACCGCCGAGCACGTCGGTCGCGAAGGCGACGGCGTCGTCCAGGTTCGGCACCGTGAGCGCCACGTGGTCCACCCGCCGCGCACCCGGCACGCCGCTCATGTGCGCACCCCCTTTGCCACCAACAAGTTGGTACCTTCCCGCACACCACGTACGCGAATGGCCCGGGTGCTCGGATGCGTGCCGAGCACCGTGCTCGACAGGCAGCTGTTGGCCGGCCGGTCGGCATAGCGGCCGGCCGCACGAGGCTCGGGGACGATGAGTTCCGTCGGTGCCCCAAGGCTTTCCGCGATGACCGCCGCCCAATCCGCCCGCGAGATCCGTTCGGGACCGCCGAGATGAAGCAACGGCGGCGGCGACGATGCGGCGAGCAGTGCGGTGGTCACCGCGGTCACGTCGTCGACCATGACCGGTGTCGTCCACTGATCCGTCGGGGCGGTGACCGTCTCGCCGGCACGGAGCCGATGCGCACACGAGGCGAAGAAGTTGAGCCATTTCGGGCTGTCCGCGGCATCCCAGCCATAGATGAGGCTCACTCGCAGAACGACCACGTTTGCGTGTCGGCGGAGCACCTGCTCGGCGGCGAGCTTGGCCCGACCGTACGCGTTGGCCGGATGCGGTTCGGTGTGCTCGTCCGGCCACTGCCGGACGCCGTCGAACACGTTGTCGGTGGAGATCAGCACGATCCGCCGGCCGCCGGCGGCTTGAGCGACGTGACGGGCCGCGGTTTCATGCCCCCGCCGGGCCTGCGCCGGATGCCGCTGGCACCAGGTGACGTCCGACGGCCCGTGCACCAGGACGATGGTGTCACACCGGCTGCCCGCAACCACGCGGGCGCACGCGTCGGGATCCGTCACGTCCAGGGCTGTCCACAATGGACTATCGCCTCGCGGACGGCTCCTGGACGCGAGCACCGCCTCGCCGCCCGCTCGCGTGATGCCCGAGGCCAGCGCGGATCCCACGAAGCCGCTACCGATGACCAGCGTACGCATCCATGCTCCTGGACCGGGCCAA
>Ga0310811_10005358_pt1 | contig 16224 bp, 15 predicted proteins | sample YCmetagenome_FD_207642 | JGI IMG/M metagenome (GOLD analysis project Ga0310811, IMG submission 207642) | Soil microbial communities from experimental microcosm in Duke University, North Carolina, United States - YC | ecosystem: Engineered > Artificial ecosystem > Soil microcosm > Unclassified ...
GCCTGCTGCGCTCGCTCGGCATTCCCGCGGTCGCCGATGCGTCTGAAGTCGGGCGCAATCTGCAGGACCACTATCAGGCCCGGCTGATCGTGCGTCTCAAGCAATCGATCTCGCTCAACGACCAGGTGCGCAATCCTGTCGCCTTGGCGAAGATGGGGCTGCAATGGATGCTCACAGGCTCCGGTCCCCTGACCGTCGGCGCTGGCCAGGTCGGCGGCGCCGCGTGCACGGAACATGCCGTAAATGGCCGGCCCGACGTGCAGTTCAACGTGATGCCGCTTTCCGTCGACAAGCCCGGCGATCCCTTGCACACCTATTCCGGCTTCACCGCATCGGCCTGGCAGTGTCACGCCAGATCGCGCGGGCAACTTGCGATCCGCTCGCGCGATCCGTTCGAGCAGCCGCGCATTGAACCGAACTATTTCGCCGAAGAGATCGACCGCAAGACGATCGTCGCCGGGCTGAAGGTTCTGCGCGAGATCTATCGACAGAAATCGTTTCGCGACCTTTGGGACACCGAGATGATGCCGGGCGACTCGGCCGGCAACGATGACGGTTTATGGCAATTCGCGCGTAACACCGGTGGAACGGTGTTCCACTGTGTCGGCACCTGCCGCATGGGCAGCGACGATGCATCGGTGCTTGATCCGCAGCTACGCGTGCGCGGCGTCGAAAGGCTGCGCGTGATCGACGCCTCGGTCATGCCGCAGATCACTTCGGCCAATACCAATGCGACCAGCCTGATGATCGGCGAACGAGGCGCATCCCTCGTGACGGCATAGAGCCAAGCCGGAGAGCGTGCGATGGATCTGATATCCGACAGTCACGTCCCGAAATACGCGCAGATCGCCAATATCTTCCGGCAGCGCATCAGGCGTGGCATCTGGGCCAAGGGCATGCGCCTGCCGGCCAACGAGGAACTGGCCGCCGAGTTCGGCGTCTCCCGGGTCACCATCCGCCAGGCCGTCGATCTCCTGGCGCGCGACGGCGTCATCGAGGCGCAGCAGGGCCGTGGCACCTTCGTCACCGGCACGTTGAAGCAGGACCGCTGGCTGAAGGTCGAGACCACCTTGTCCGATCTCGCCGAGGTCTATCGGGATACGTCGCCGGAGATCATCAACATCTCGGAGAGCCACATGGCCGCGCCGCTGCTCCCCGACGACGGGCAGCCGGCAGAGCGATACGTCTTCATGCGCAGAGTGCACTCGCGCAAGAAGCGGCCCTATTGTGTGATCTCGATCTATCTTGATGAGAGGGTTTTTCGGAAGTCGCCCAAGCGTTTCCGCGACGAGACCGTCATCCCTATCCTGCACGACATGCGCGATCCCCGGATCGCGCATGCGAAGCAGACTCTGACCATCGGGACGGCCGACCTCGATGTCGCGAAACTCTTGAGGATCCCGCTCAATTCGCCAGTCGCGGAGGTTCGGCGTGTCTTCACCAGTGCCGACGGCAAGGTGATCTATCTCGGCGAAGTCACCTATCGTGGCGACTTTGTGCGCATCGACATGGATCTGCGGCCCTGATCTTCGGGCATTCGCCGTCGGGTAAGCCCTACTTCATGCTTTGATCCAAGCGTCGTAATTCGCGGTTTGTTTAATTGCGCTGGACGTTGGCGCAATACACGGTGTTTACGACTAAACTTGTGCCGCTTTCGCTGAAGTATTTTTTGGCAAAATTCTCTACGATTTCAACCAGCCAGGAAGCCGCCGTCGACCGCGACGATGGTACCCGTCGCGTATTGAGATGCCGGCATGCACAGGAACGCGACGGCGCCGGCGACGTCCTCCGGCTGGCCCCACCGCTTGAACGCAGTTCGATCCGCGATGCGCTGGTAGTGCGCGCGGTCCGTCCGACCGGCTGCATTGATCGTCGTTTCGATATAGCCCGGCGCCACCGCATTTACGCGAATTCCTTCTTCAGCCCACGCCAGCGCTAGCGCCTTGGTCAGCATCACCACGCCGCCCTTGCTTGCGCAATAGGCCGGGATCCGCGGCAGTGCCAGCGTTGCGTTCATTGACGCGATATTGACGATCGAGCCCTTGGCGCGCGCCAGTGCCGGACGAAATGCCATGCAGGTGCGGAACGTGCCGATAAGGTTGACGTCCAGTACCCTCATGAAAGTCTCAATCTCATATTCCTTGTCGCGCGCCAGAATGCCGGCGCAGTTGACTAGGGCGTCCACGCGAGCGAGCCGGTTTGCAAAGGACGTGACTGCGACGTCGTTGGTGACGTTAAGCGGTGCAACCTCGAGGCCTGCGCGCGGCTTGAGGCGGGTTCGCGCGACGTCCGCCTCATCGACCCCAGTTGCGGTGACAGTGGCGCCGAGATCGCAAAACTGGCTGGCGATGGCCGCACCAATATCACCGGCACCGCCGATCACGACGGCATGGAAACCTGGCGCAAGCGAGAAGGAGACATTCATCGTTACTTACCCTTGTTGTTCGAAAGCCGCGGCGGCGGCGCCGTCGATTCCCGTACGATCAGCGAATAATCGACCTCGTGATGCATGATGGTCTGCTCGCCCGCCAGGCGGCGGACGAGGTATTCGCCGGCCCGCTGCCAGGTCGCGCCGGTCGGCACCTGGATGGTCGTAAGACTCGGGCGCAGATGCCGGCTCCAGTCGAGATCGTCGAAGCCGACGACCGAGAGGTCCCGCGGCACTGAAAATCCGCTGCGCTCCGCTTCAAGCAGCACTCCATAGGCAATCACGTCATTGCCGCAAACGACCGCGGTTGGGCGTTCGCGCAGGCTGAGCAAATGACGTGCAGCTTCGCGCGCATCGTCGAGTGTGTAGGGAACCTCTACATGCCATTCAGGCCGGATCGGAATGTCATTCTCCGCGAAGGCGCGGCGAAAGCCGGCCACGCGTGCGCTCGCGCGATCATTGTTGCGCTGGAGCGCGGAGACAATGCCGATCTTGCGATGGCCGAGCTCGATCACATGCATGGCGGCGCGATGAGCGGCGCCTTCATTGTCGGCGCCGACGCACGGGTAGGGGCGATCCGGTCGGTACACCCCGACATTGATGAAGGGGATGGTGTAGTCGGCGAGCATCTTGCGGAGGCCTTCGTGATGGCAATCGCCGCGGAGCACGAGGCCGTCGACGCCACGGCTGATGAGATTGCGCGCTTGCTGCAGCTCAACCTCCAGGTTGTAACCGCTGGTCGTCAGGAACAGCATGTAACCGACCGAGGACAGATATCTCTGCAGCGAAGCGATTCCGCGCGCAAACATCGTGTTGTCAATGGTCGGAACGATGGCACCAAGTGTGAACGAACGCCTCGACGACAATTCCCGCGCCGGCGCGTGTGGGATGTAGCCGACCCGTTCCACGGCCTGCGCGATGCGGGCACGCAATTGCGCACTGACTGAATCGGGATTGTTGAGCGCGCGAGATACCGAAGCGATCGACACGCCGGCGTGCGCGGCGACGGCGCGGATCCCTTGTTTCGACGATCGGGTGGCGGGAGAGGGCATGCTGGAGCTTAATGTAACGCGTTACATTGGTGCTGGCTAGTGGCTAGTGCGCAATATCGGCTTTCCTTTAGCCATAAGTTGTAATCACGGCTGGCCTTGACAGCCGGCTGAAGGCGCTTAATGTGAAACCGTTTTCAGAATTCGCCGGCAAGGCTGGCAAAAAGGGCGGCACAGCCCACCAGGGAGGATGTCGATGAGAGCCAGAGCCTTTGCGGCGCAACTAATGCTTTCGGCCATCGTGATCGGCGCCGCCGGTTCAGCCCGTGCGACCGATTTCGACTGGAAGAAATTCCAGGGCAAGACCGTGACATTTCTCGCCAATAACAATCCGATTTCGCAGGCATTGCTCACCCACAAGGCCGATTTCGAGAAGCTCACCGGCATCACGCTCAAGGTGGACGGCTATCAGGAGCAGCAGATGCGGCAGCGTCTGGTCACCGTGATGAATGCACATAGCGACGAGATTGACGTCTTTATGACGCTGCCTTCGCGGGAGGGCGCGCAATTCGCGGCGGCCGGCTGGTATGCCGATCTGACCTCGATGACCAGGAACGAAGTTGCGCCCGAATACGACTATGCCGGCCTGAGCCAGGCGCTGCTCAAGGCCGCGACCTATGGCGGCAGGCTGACCAGCATGCCGATGAATATCGAAGGTCCTGTCCTTTACTACCGCACCGACATTTTCAAGAAATGCGGCGTCGACGAGCCGAAGACCGTGGCCGATGTCGAGGCGGCCGCGAAAAAGATCAAGGCTTGCGATTCGTCGATTACGCCGTTCGTCTCGCGCGGGCTGAAGCCGGCGCTGCCCTATACATTCAGCAACCTGCTGCACAATATGGGCGGCAGCTACATGGAGGACGGTAAGTCCGCGCTGTGCTCGCCCAAGGACAAGGCGGCGCTCGAGACCTATAGTCGGCTATTGCGCGACTACGGTCCGCCCGGCGTGGTCAACTACAGCTTCCCGCAGATTTCCGCGCTCTATCGCGCCGGCCGTGCGGCAATGGCGTTCGAGGCGTCGAACGAGTTGCGCACGGTGATGGAGGGCGGCGAGCGTCTGAAAGACACGACATTGATCCCGTTTCCGGCCGGTGAAGCGGGTCAGGTTCCGACTGCGATCGGTTGGGGCATGGCGGTTTCGGCCAACAGCAAGCAGCCCGACGTCGCCTGGTATTTCGTGCAATGGGCGACAAGCCCTGCGGTACAGAAGCTGCTGGCGGTGCAAGGCATCGCACCTCCGCGCTCTGCGGTGGCGAACGATCCGGAATACCGCAAGTGGATCGATGAGGAGCCGGTGCGCAAGGAGTGGCAGGCCGCGCTCGACGTGTTGGCGGCGAAGGGCTCTTCCGAGGTCGGCTATCCCATCGTCGCCAATCCGGAATCCCGCGAATTCATCGGCCAAGCGGTGCAGGACCTGATCCTGAACCAGAAGCCCGTCGATCAGGCCTGTGCCGACGCAGACAAGGCGCTCGACGCATTGATCGCGAAGAAATAGAGCTGCAAGCCGAGCAGCACCGCGTCTCGGCGCGGTTGCTTCATTCCTGGAATGAACCGACATGCATGATGCCGCGGCCACATTGACGGAGGATCGGCAAAGGCTGGAGCTGGCCGCGCTGTCAGCGCCGGCGGTCCTGTTTACAGTCGGCATGATCGCGTTCCCGGTCATCTACACGATCTGGCTTTCCTTCCAGAGCTTTTCGTCGACCGGAAAACCGTCTTTCGTCGGCCTCGCCAATTACGCAAAGCTCGTCTCCGACAATGAGTTCTGGCACGGGCTGTGGGTGACTGTCGCGCTCTATGTGCTCTCACTGGTGCTACAGCTCGTATTCGGCATCTGGCTCGCACTGGTGCTGTTCCACGCGAGGCGCCTGTCGGGCATCTTGCGCTCGCTGTTTATCTCCCCGTTCATGATGCCGCCGGTCGTTGCCGGCATGATGTGGCTCGTGATCCTCGATCCCTCGCTGGGAGCCGCCAACTACATCCTCACATCACTGCATCTTCCGCCCTCGGACTGGCTGGCCTCGCCGACCTGGGTGATCCCCACCGTGGCGCTAGTCGACACCTGGCAGTGGACGCCCTATGTCGCACTGATCGTGCTCGGCGGATTGCAATCGCTGCCGCCCAGCGTCTATGAGGCGGCGCAGATCGACGGCGCTTCGCCGTTCAAGACGTTCCAGCGCATCACCTTGCCCTTGCTGCTGCCGACCATCGTGACTGCCACCATCCTTCGCAGCGTCGATCTCCTGCGCTTCTTCGACATCATCTACATCACCACGCAGGGCGGGCCGGGCAACGCCTCGAACACGCTCAACATCTACGGCTTCAGGGTCGGGTTTGAGTTCTTCAACATCGGCTACGCCTCCGCGCTGATGCTGACGCTGACCGCGATCGTGTTCGGTGTCGTGCTGGCGTTCAATCGCCTGCGCGGCGCGGTCGCGTGGTGAGGTGCACATGACCGAAGCGCCGATCGATGACGTCTGGGTCCGCCGCCTGAACACGCTGCAACTTGCCGTCGCCGGCATCATTATCATGGCGCCGGTGGTCTGGATGGTGCTGTCGTCGTTCAAGCCATCCTTCGAGGTTACGGCCTATCCGCCGACCCTGATCTTCTCGCCGACGGTTGAAAACTACGGCCAGTTGATGCAGACCACGCCGTTCTTCTCTTACGCCGTGAACAGCCTGATCGTGACCGTGGGATCGGCAGGTCTCGGCCTGCTGTTCGGGATTCCTGCGGCCTTTGCGGTATCGTGGACGCGCATCTCCTGGCCGGCGATCCTGACGCTTGCGGCGCGCATGGCGCCGGGCACGTTGTTCCTGTTGCCGTGGTACGTGATGTTCCGGCAGGTCGGCCTGATCGGCTCCTATACTGCGTTGATCCTGAGCCATGCCGTGATCACGCTGCCGATCGTGATCTGGATCCTGCTGCCGTCGTTCGACAATATCCCGCGCAGCGTGTTCGAGGCGGCGCAGGTCGATGGTTGCGGCGTCACGCGGATCTTGTGGCGGATTGCGCTACCGCTGGTCGGCTCCGGCATCGCGGTGGCGGCGATCCTCGCCTTCGTCTTCTCCTGGAATTATTTCCTGTTCGCGCTGGTGCTGTCGAACGGCGACACCAAGACGCTGATTGCCGCCGCCTTCAATTTCGTCGGGGAAGGCTCGACGCAATGGGGCGCACTGATGGCGGCCGCAACCCTGATCGCTCTGCCGCCGCTGATCCTGGCGACGCTGGTGCAGCGATGGCTGGTCGCAGGGCTGACGCTCGGCGCAGTGAAAGGCTAGGTGATGCGATGACACTGCTTACCAACTCGATCATGCAGGCGGCCGTATTCCACGGGCATGAGCGCATCACCATCGAGCGCATCGCGATGCCTGAAGTTCGAAAAGGGGAGGTGCTGGTCCGCGTGTCGCGCACCGCACTGTGCGGCTCCGATTTCAAGCTCTGGCACAAGGGCGCTGAGTTCACCGCAGGTCACGAGATATTCGGCGTGGTCGAGCAGCCCGGCCATCCCATGCATGGCAAGCGTTGCGCGGTCTACATCCCCTTGCATTGCGGCCATTGCGCGGCCTGCCGGCGCGGCGATACCCAGATGTGCCTGGAGGTCTCCAGCCTGATCGGCTGGAACAGGCCCGGAGGCTATGCCGAATATGTGCCGGTGCCGGACAATTGCCTGTTGCCGGTTCCTGACGATATCGAGGACAATCTCGCGCCGCTCCTGCTCGACGTCATCGGTACATCCGGCCACGCGGTACGCTTCTCCAGCCGTATCGTGCCGCCGCAGGAATCAGGCCCAGTGCTCGTGACCGGTGCGGGCCCGGTCGGGCTCGGCGCCGTGCTGGCGCTGAAGAGCTTTGGCTACGACGACATCCGCGTTGCGGATCCGAATCCGGTGCGCCTGAAGATCGCGCAGTCTTTCGGCGCAAGGCCGCATCCCGTCGGCGAAACCTCGCAGCGCTTTGCCCTCATCGTTGAATGCTCGGGCGCGCATGCTGCGCGCAACCTCGGGATCGAGGTCGTGCTGCCGCGCGGCGCGCTGGTGCTAGTCGGCGAGAACGCCGCTCCCTGGACCATAGAGGAAGGTAAGGTGTTCCGCCGCAAGGATTTCTACATGATCCGAACCTTCTATTTCCCGATCGGCGACTTCGTCCCCAACATTGATCTCTTGCGCCGCTACAAGGAGGAATACCGCGTCCTTGTTGACGGCGAGTTCGGCCTCTCGGCGTTGTCGGAAAACTTTGCGCGTTTTGCGAGGGGCGAGACGATCAAGCCCGTGCTGGCGCTGGGCTGACGGCCATGGCCTCGATCTCGATTCGCAACCTCGCCAAGGCCTACGGCAGCTACACCGTGATCCCCGATCTCAGCCTGGAGATCGCCGATCACGAGTTTGTCGTTTTCGTCGGCCCCTCCGGCTGCGGCAAGTCGACCCTGCTGCGGATCATCGCGGGGCTCGAGCCGATCGCCTCGGGCGATCTCTACATCGGCGACGCCAGGGTCAATGGCGTTCCGGCGGCGCAGCGAGACATTGCGATGGTGTTCCAGGATTACGCGCTTTATCCGCATATGCGCGTACGCGAGAATATGTCGTTCGCTCTGGAATTGCGCGGCGTGCCCAAGGCCGAGATCGAGGAACGGGTGAAGCGGGCGGCAGCCATGCTTCACATCGAGCCCTATCTTGATCGCAAGCCGAAGGAGCTTTCCGGCGGCCAACGCCAGCGCGTCGCGATGGGGCGCGCCATCGTGCGCAATCCGAAGACGTTCCTGTTCGATGAACCGCTTTCCAACCTCGACGCCAAGCTGCGCGCGCAGGTGAGGGCGGAGATCAAGGCGCTGTCGCAGGAATTGAAAACCACAATGGTCTTCGTCACCCATGACCAGGTCGAGGCGATGACCATGGCTGATCGCATCGTCGTGCTGCAAAGCGGCATGGTCCAGCAATATGACACGCCGGAAGCGGTCTACGAGCGGCCGGCCAATCAATTCGTCGCGGGATTCATCGGCTCCCCCACTATGAATTTCTTTCCGGTGAAGCTCCGTGGTGACGCGATCGTGCTTTCCGAAGGCGGCCTCCAGGTCCATCTTGATGCCGCAAGCCACGCCCGGTTAAGCAAGAACGGCAAGGCCGTGCTCGGTGTGCGGCCGGAGCACTTTGTGGTTGCGCGCGATTCGGCTGAGGGCGTGCCGGTCACGGTCAAGCTCGTCGAACCGCTTGGTTCCGATACGCTTATCCACTTCGACCTGGCCGATGCTTCTGCCATCGCGCGCGTCGACCCGGAGTTACGGCCGAAGGTCGGTGATCACCTGAGCCTGCGTCCGCAGGCCGGCAAGACGCATTTGTTCGACAGCCAGAGCGGTCAGGTGCTGTCGTGAACCAACACGCGAAGCCCCGGAAAGTCGTTGCGCTCGACGAATTTGCGTCGAATGCGCGGGAAGTCCGGGTCATCTGTCTCGGCCTGTCGGCACTCGACCAGATCTGGCGCGTCGATCAGTTGCTTTCCGGCGGCGGCGAGAAGATCCGGAGCTTTGACTACTCGACCGTCGGCGGCGGCATGGCTGCGAATGCCGCGGTTGCAGTCGCGCGCCTCGGCGGGCTGACCTCGTTCTGGGGCCGCGGCGGCGACGATGCGGCCGGACATGAAATGCGGTCCGCCTTGTCGCGTGAGGCTATCGACGTCAGGAATTTCAAGCTGTTCGAGGGTGGACGTTCGTCAGTCTCAGGCATCGTAGTCGACAAGTCGGGCGAACGTCAGATCGTGAATTTCCGCGGCAGTTTTCCCTTGGAGGCCGATTGGCTGCCGCTTCATGAGGTGACCGGCGTTTCTGCGGTGCTCGCTGATCCGCGCTGGCCCGAAGGCGCGGTTGCCTTGTTCGACAAAGCGCGCGCACTTGGGGTGCCCACTGTCCTTGATGCGGATGTCGCCGATGCCGAAGTGTTCCAGCGCTTGCTGCCGCTCACGGATCATGCAGTGTTCTCCGAGCCGGCGCTTGCTGGCTTTGCAGGCTCGGCCGATGACGAGGCGCTGACTACTCTCGCGCGCTTTCGTTGCCGCGTCGCGGCCGTCACGCGTGGCCGCGTCGGCGTGAGCTGGCACGAGGACGGAGTTCTGAACAGCCAGAAGGCCTATCCGATCGATGTCATCGACACCACGGGTGCCGGAGACGTCTTCCACGGTGCGTACGCGTTCGCGATCGGAGGCGGCCTCGCTATTGCCGACGCCATGTCATTCGCCTCGGCGGCGGCCGCGCTTAAATGCACGAGCGCAAACGGCCGCGCCGGCATCCCCTCTTTCGATGATTGTGTGGCATTCATGAGGACCCATCCATGAGAACGATTGGAAAGAACCGCGGCCTGGCGCGTCTTGCAGATGCCGAGGGGCATTTTCGCATGGTCGCGCTCGATCAGCGACCGCCTCTGTTCGAGGTAATCGCGCAGGCGAGGGGGGTCGCCAGAGATCAGGTCGAATATACTGACGTGACCGCGGCCAAGCGGCTGCTCGTGGAAGCGCTGGCTCCGCATTGCTCTTCGATGCTGTTCGATCCGAATTTCGCGGTGCCGGCGGCGATCGACCTGTTGCCGGCGCGCTGCGGATTGATCATGACGCTTGAGGAGCACCGCGTCGAGGAAACGCCGGGCGGCCGCAAATCGCGGGAAATTGCAAACTGGAGCGTGGAGAAGATCCGTGCGATGGGAGGCGACGCGGTTAAGGTGCTGGCCTGGTACCGGCCCGATGCCGATGCGGGCGTCAATGAGCATCAGAAAAGATTCGTTCGGACGGTCGGCGAGGACTGCGCCCGCCACGACATTCCCTATGTGTTGGAGCTGTTGGTCTATCCTTTCCTCGGCAGTGCTGACCACACCGCCGATTACGTGGAGTCTCCCGGCAAGTTACCGTCGCTGGTGATCGAGAGCGTTCGGGAATTCGTCAGGCCGGAATACGGCGTGGACCTTTTGAAGCTTGAAAGTCCACTGGCTGCCAGTTCCCTGCCGCCTCGAGACGGCAGCGAGGCGGCCAGGGCTGCGCAGCGTGAATTCGATGCGATCGGGGAGATATGCGCGAAGCGCGGCATCCCATGGGTGCTGCTCTCGGGTGGGGCAGCGCGTGAAAGATTCGAACGGGTACTGGACTATGCCTACGCCGCCGGCGCCGGTGGCTTTTTGGCGGGCCGCACGATCTGGCTTGAGGCGATCCGCAAGCATTTCCCAGACCGCAACGCCGTTGCCGCCAGCCTGCAAAGCGACGGCGTCGGCGTCCTCGAACGCCTCAATGATCTGACCAGGACGAAAGGCACGGTCTGGACGCCGCATTTCCCGGTCTTCAGCGATATCAGGCAGGAAGGTGATTTCGCGCGCGTGTATTGAGGCTGAGCTCATCTGCCGATTTGCGAATGCAACCTGCATATGACGACGAAGATCGCCGCAACAGTAACGAACGGGAGGATTTGATGCGCCGGATCATCACGATTGGCTTGGGCATTGCCCTTGGCTTATTCGCAGCCTCGCCAATGCAGGGCGCGCGAGCGGACGGCTACAATTGGCAGCGCGACAAGGGCGAGACGATTCACTTCCTGGTCAACAACAATTCGTTGGGGCAGGCGCTTGTCGCCAAGAAAGACCGCTTTGAAAAACTGACTGGCATCAACGTCAAGATCGACATGTTCCAGGAGCAGCAGATGCGCCAGCGTCTGCTGACCGTTCTCAACGCCAGGAGCAGCGAGATCGACGTCTTCATGACGTTGCCCTCCCGGGAGCTCGAACAATTTTGGGCGGCGGGATGGCTCAGTGATCTGACCAGACAAGTCACGGCGGATGCCGCACCTGACTACGACTTCAAGGATATCAGCAAGAAGCTGGTTGATGCCTCCACTTTTGACGGGCACCTGACCAGTATTCCGGTCAACATCGAGGGACCGGTTCTCTATTGGCGCTCCGATATCTTCAAGAAGTGCGATGTCGAACCGCCACGCACGCTCCCTGATCTCCTGCAGGCCGTCAAGAAGATCAAAGAATGCGATCCACAGATAACGCCGTTCGTCTCACGCGGTCTTAAGCCTGCCATCTCCTACACCTTCAGCAACTTCCTTCACAACCTCGGCGGTCACTTGATGAAAAAGGGAAAGTCCGATCTGTGCGCGCCGGAGAACCAGAAGGCTTACGAGTTTTATAGCACGTTGCTGCGCGACTATGGCCCGCCCGGCGTTGCCAACTATTCGTTCCTTCAGATTGCAGCGCTCTACAGTGCAGGAAGAGCCGCGATGGCGTTCGAGTCGTCGGGGCAGATGGTCTTTATTTCGCAAAACCCGGCGCGGCCGAAAGATACAGGTGTGATGCTTCTTCCGCCAGGTTCCGAGGGCTCCGTACCTACCGCGATAAGCTGGAATCTTGCGATCTCTCCCTTCAGCAGCAAAGCCGATGCCGCATGGTTGTTCGTACAATGGGCGACCGGTCCCGACCTGCAAAAGTCAATGATGCTTGAGGCGGTCCCGTCGCCGCGCAGCACGCCCGCAAACACGCCGGAATATAAGAAGTGGCTCGAGGAGGTTCCGCTGCGGCGACAATGGCAGCAGGCAATCGATGAAATGCGGAGCAGCGGATCATCCGAACTCGGTTTCCCAATCGTCGCCAATGGTGAATCGCGCGATTACATCGGAGCGCCCGTTGTCGATCTCATTCTCGGTCAGCGGTCATTCAAGGAGAGCTGCATAGCCGCCGACAAGTCCGTCGATGAACTCATCCAGAGGAAATGATCGAGCCGAGCGAAATGACCGCGACAAGACCCAACATCATCCTGATCATCACGGACCAGCAGCGGTATGACACCATCTCCGCGCTGGGCTTTCCTCACGCCATAACGCCTAATCTAGACCGGCTTGTGCGGGAGGGAACGCATTTCGAGTCTTGTTACATTACGGCTCCCTCATGCGTCCCGTCGCGGGCGAGCCTGTTCAGCGGACTCTACCCCCACAGCAACGGCGTGATCTGCAATCTCGATGGCTGGCGGCATTCCTGGGTCGAACGGCTGTCCGAAAGCGGATACCGCTGCGTCAATGTCGGAAAAATGCATACATGGCCGATGGATGCGCCCTGCGGCTTCCATCAGCGCCTTATCGTCGAGAACAAGGAGCGCATCCGCAAATTCACCGGCAGCGAGTTCATCGACGAATGGGACAAGGCGCTTGCCACGCACCGGCTGACCCGGCCGCTCAGAATGGATTACCGCAAGCTCCCCGATTACAGGGAGCGTCTGGGAGCTTTCGAGTGGCCGCTGCCGGAAGAGCTGCATTCCGACAATTTTACCGGCGATCTCGCGACGTGGTGGATCACGAAATACGCATCTGCGGAGCAGCCGCTGTTCCTTCAGATCGGCTTCCCCGGGCCGCACCCCCCGTATGATCCCGTTCGATCCGCAATAGACCAGTACGCCCGCCGCGACATCCCGGTGGCGGAGATCAAGACCGAGGATACTGCGGGCCAGCCGGCGCCATTCGCGAGTCTGCGGCGCCGTCAGATCGAGCTGGAAGCCGATGCAATCGCGTTCTCAATGAATCCCACCCTGGGAGCGCGAAAGCGGCAGCGAGCGTACTATCTCGCCAACGTCACGATGATCGATGACAAGGTCGGCGAAATCCTCGCCGCGCTCCAGTCGAAGGGCCTGCTCGAAAACAGCATCGTCATCTTCACCTCCGATCATGGCGATACGCTCGGCGACCACGGCCAGAGCCAGAAATGGACGATGTACGAACAGGTGCTTCGGGTCCCGCTGATCTTCTGGAGCCCAAAGGCGATCGCGAAGGGGCAGGCGGTGCCTGCACTCGTGCAGCATATGGATATCGGAGCCACGATCCTCGACTACGCCGGCGTGGGAATTCCGACATTCATGGAGGCGGAGAGCCTGAGGCAATTCCTGGAGGGCAAGCATGCGCCAGGCCGCGAGTTCGTCTTTGCCGAACTCGGGCCGGACAATGTCTTGGAAAAGGTCAGGTTCATGACGATGATCCGCTCGAAGGAATGGAAGCTCGTCCATTTTCTCGATTCGAGCGAAGGGCAGCTTTTCGATTTGAAGTCAGACCCGCAGGAGGAGTGCAATCTGTGGGACGACCCGCTTCATGACTCGCAAAAGGCGCTTCTGATCGACGCGATCTTCCGCTGGCGGCTGGAGAGCCAGATCAGGACGCGGAATTGGATGGCCGACTATCGATGATGTGGTGGATGCAGAAGTCGCCAGGGCACTTCAGTTCCTTGACCTGAATCGCGGAGAGGATCGCCGGGCGTGGGAGACTGATCTCTTGAAGCGGTATCTCGAGCGCTTTGCGGCCCTGACAGGGGAAAGTCCAGATTTTGACGGCAGCCATCTGAAGCATGACCGCTTGATTGGAGATCTTCACCGCGGGTAGGGCGATCTTGTCGGCCGAAGTAAAGTCGGCGATCGTTTTCACCTTGGGATTGGTCGTCAGAAGAAATTGCGGCTCGGATGACAGCGAGGCTATGCCTCTTACTTTAATGTTGTTCCTGGTCTTGGACCAAATCGTCAGAAGGGGCGGTATGCCGCCAGTCGCGATATCCAGCCTTCCAGAAAGCAGGGCATCATTCATCGCCGAGCCGCCAGTGAAATTCAGCCATTGCGTCGTGATGTCGATGCCCGCCTCTTTGGCGTGTTTCTCAAACAGCTTCTCGTGTTCCATCAACATCAGCGGCAGATAGCCGACGCCGGGCTGTTTTGCGATGGACACGGTAAGAGGACCGGCCACTGCCGGTGCGATCATCAATAGGAAAAGATTGATCGCAAGAGCGCGGCAAATCCATTTCATCGCTTCCCCCACTCGCGGCGCGTCGTCGAGCAAAGCCGGCGCCGCGACTTGTTTTGCTTTTCGGGCCAACCTTTGGAATATCCCAAAAGCGGAGGCGCTGAATGTGAATAATTCTATGCGGGACAGTAAGATAAACTTTCAGGTTTGGAAGCTCTCCTTCGGCGAAGGTAACGGGCTTCGAAGTCGTCCCTGACAAGAAGCGTCGTCGCTAACGCAGTTTCTTGAAATCGCTTTTCAAGTTTCGCGAAGAGCTTGGTCGGGCCAAGCAATCACGCTGCTCGCTGGGGCGCGCGGCTCCGCCTCTCGCATCCAAACGCCAGGCGGGTCCCGCGCTTTCGAATGCACCCGCGCAACAATGGTCGAAGCGAATTGAAAGTTTCGCTTACATTTTGCGTCACTATTTTTGGGTTTCTGTCATCAAAAACGTCAATATAGTCACCCGAAAGTCTAAATGACTCCGATGGGAGACAAACGCTTGTCCTCGGACACCAATACTCTCAGCGTCTCCGTGTGGCGGGGCGACGGCGCCGGTGGCAAGTTTGAAATCTTCCAGGTGCCGAGCCAGGAAAGCCAGACGATCCTCGACGTCGTCGTTTGGATTCAGCAGAAAATCGATGCATCGTTGGCCTATCGCTACGCCTGCCGCGTCGGCATGTGCGGTTCGTGCGCGATGACGGTCAACGGCCGTGCGCGCTGGACCTGCCGCACCCATGTGACGAAAGTGCTGCGCCACGCGGACGACGTACTCGAAATCGCACCGCTCAATCATCTGCCGGTGGTCAAGGACCTCGCCACCGACATGACCGGTTTCTTCGACAAATGGCGCGACGCGAAGGGCTATTTCGCGGGGCAGCGCACGCGCGCCGAGCCAGCCGCACGCGTCGATCCGGCTTCGCCCGCACGCAAGGCTGTCGATGCCGGCATCGAATGCATCGGCTGCGGCGTGTGCTATGCGAGCTGCGACGTCGTCGCATGGAATCCTGATTATCTCGGTCCCGCCGCGCTCAACCGCGCATGGACGCTCGTCAACGATGTACGCGATACACAGCAGCAGGCGCGTGTCGCCGCGATATCGAACGATGCGGGCTGTCATTCGTGCCATACGCTCGGCTCATGCACGGAACGCTGTCCGAAGTCGCTGGCGCCGACCGCCAGCATTGCGGGCCTGAAGCGCCTGAACGGCAAGGCGCCGCAAGGAGCACTCGAATGAAGGCAGCAGTGAGCGGCTGGCGCGTGCAGCGCATTTCGGCCATGGTGCTCGCGGTTTGCGTGACCGTGCATCTGATCACGATGATCGCTGTCGTGCATGGCGGTCTTTCCGCGGGCGCGATTCTCGCGCGGCTGCACGGCAACGTGGTATGGGGCCTGTTTTATGCGTTATTCGTGCTGGCGGCGGCCGCGCACGTGCCGGTCGGCTTGCGGCGCATCGCTGAGGAATGGCTCGGCTGGCGGGGGCCAAGCGTATTCGCTGTCAGCGTGCTGATTGGTCTGATGCTCGCCATTGCAGGCTTGCGCGCGGTTTTTGCGCTGACCGGAGGGCCGCTATGAGCGAACTCGACGCATCGCACGCCAGCGGTGCCGCCGCCGCGGGCCGGCGCAAAACCCCGGGGCGTCGTTCCGACGCTCGCGCGCGCAACCATCCCGCATGGTGGGCATTTCTCGTGCATCGCCTGTCGGGTCTCGCGCTCGCCGTTTTCCTGCCGATGCATTTCTGGGCGCTCGGCACGGCATTGCACGGCGCCGCGGCATTCGATTCGTTTCTCGCGGTGACGCGTCAGCCCGCGTTCGTGTTCGCGGAATGGGGGCTCGTCACGCTGCTCGCCGCGCATCTGATCGGCGGCGTGCGGCTTCTGCTGATCGAGTATCGGCCGTGGAGCGGCCTGCGCAAGGACCTGATCGCAGCGACCGCGGGCGGCGCGCTTGTGATCGGCCTCGCATTCGCGCTG
>Ga0310811_10005359_pt1 | contig 16223 bp, 15 predicted proteins | sample YCmetagenome_FD_207642 | JGI IMG/M metagenome (GOLD analysis project Ga0310811, IMG submission 207642) | Soil microbial communities from experimental microcosm in Duke University, North Carolina, United States - YC | ecosystem: Engineered > Artificial ecosystem > Soil microcosm > Unclassified ...
AAGAGGCTCATTCACTGGCTGACGGAAGATAACACCAGGAGCTTTACGCTCTAATGGCATTTCGTAAAGATCACCTTTGATCGGGCCTTTACCATCGATGGGAAGACCAAGCGTGTTTACCACACGACCAAGCATACCATCACCAACTTGTACAGAGGCAATTTTACCAGTACGTTTTACTGTATCGCCTTCGTGAGTTCCTTTAGAATCTCCGAACAATACAGCACCTACGTTATCTTCTTCAAGGTTAAGCACCATGGCCTTAAGTCCGTTTTCGAACTCAATCAACTCACCAGCCTGCGCTTGTGTTAGTCCATAAATGCGGGCTACACCGTCACCCACGGTAAGTACAGTACCTACTTCTTCAAGTTGTGCGTCGGTACGTGATTGTGAAAGTTGTTCGCGTAAAATCGCTGATACTTCTTCCGGTCTGATCTCTGCCATTTTATCGTTAGTCGTTAATTATTTTACTATTATATTTTATCTGAGAGAATTAAAATTCTTTTACATAAGGGTTCTCGTTGAATTTAACTTTCAACGATTTCAGTTTGCTCTTAATAGAAGCATCAATCTGCTTATCGCCTACATTAAGAATAAATCCTCCAATTAAATCCTTGTCTACTTTTTGAGTCAACTCAACCTGACCTTTATCTGAAAGCTTTTTAGCAATTGCCTCGATCTCTGTTTTCAACTTCGCATCAAGTGGTGATGCCGTTGTTACAGATGCCTTGCCAATATTTTTATAGTTGTTGTAAGCATTGTGAAATTCCTTTGCAATTGATGCCAAAAGTGGTTCACGATTTTTCTTTGTAATGATGTCGAAGATTGACATCGAAAGGGAGCTAACCTTTCCTTTGAAAAGACTCGTAAGAATATCTCTCTTCTTATCATGTCTTATCACAGGGCTTTTGAGCATTAGCGCGAAGGCATGATTCTCAGCACATACTTTTGAAAAAAGTTGCATGTCCTGATCTACTTTGTCTAACACATTCTGTTCAACAGCAAGATCAAGCAGTGATTTTACGTAACGCGATGCTACACGAATATCTGCCATGATCTTAGTTAAGCTTTAATTCTTTGATATAACCTGAAACTAATTCATTCTGAGCTTTGTCGTCAGCGAGGTTTTTCTTCATCAACTTCTCCGCTACTTCAATTGAGAAGGCAGCTACCTGAGCTTTCACATCGCGAAGAGCAGCTTGTTTTTCAACGTTAATTGCAAAACGTGCATCATCAATAATTTTATCGGCATTTTTCTTCGCCTCATTCTGTGCTTCGTCCTTCATGCGTGACACAACCTCACGTGCTTCGCGCAACATTTTATCGCGTTCTTCGCGAGCTTCTTTTAAAAGCTTCTCGTTGTCAGACTTAAGTTGAGCCATTTCACGGCGAGCGTTCTCAGCAGTATCAAGTGCACTTTGAATTGAAGATTCTCTTTCTTTCAAAGAATTGATAATTGGTTTCCAGGCAAGTTTACCTAAAAGGAAAACAAGGGCTAAGAAGATAATTGCTTGCCAGATAATGAGGCCGACGCCGGGGATAAGTAAATCCATATTATATTTTTAAAATCATCTAAGTTTCAAAAAGAAAGAACTTGTCCGGCCTAGTGCCTAAGACAAGTTCTTTGAAGCAATTTAGCTCTTGAACGAAATCAACAAGCAAATTACAAGTGCGAACAACGCAGCAACCTCAATAAGAGCGGCGATGATCAACATGGCACCTTGGATTTTACCAGAAGCCTCTGGCTGACGAGCCATACCTTCCATAGCAGAACCACCAATTTTACCAATACCAATACCAGCGCCAATTGCAGCCAGACCAGCACCGATACCAGCGCCCATGATTGCGTAGCTGATGTCCAATAAAAGTGCTAACGACATAGTTTTAATTATTAAAGTGAAACAAGCCCATGAACCTAATGCCCAAGGGAAATCTTAAATATCTATTAATGATGTTCGTGATCTGCGATAGCCATACCAATGTATAACGAAGAGAACAACGTAAATACATAGGCCTGAATACCGGCCACTAACAACTCAATCAAGTTAATAAAGAGTACAATTGTGCTGGATACAAACCCAACCGCTACACTCTGAAATATAAACGCAAGGCTTATCAAACTAAGCAATACAATGTGACCTGCAGTAATGGCCACAAAAAGACGAATAGTAAGTGAAATAGGCTTTGTGAAGATACCAATGATTTCTACTGGAAGAATTACAATACGCAATGGCAGCGGCACGCCCGGAGTCCAGAAGATGTGACCCCAATAGCCTTTGTTACCCTTTACATTAGTAATGATAAATGTGAATACAGCAAGAGTAAGCGTTACCGCGATGTTACCTGTAAGGTTACCAGAACCGGGAACCAGACCTAATAAGTTACCAAACAGAATAAAGAAGAAAAGGGTAAGCATGTAAGGTAAGAACTTGTGATAGTGATGCCCGATGTTTGGTTTCACTATTTCATCGCGAACGAAAATGATAATTGGTTCGAAGAAAGACTGGATACCTTTTGGTGCTTTTCCTGCATTATTTTTAGCACCTTTTGCTACAGCTGAAAATACCAGCACTAGTAACACTGCATTGAGAAGAAGCATAGCCACGTTTTTAGTGATGGAAAGATCCAACACATAAGCCTCATGGTTTCCAGCTATTGAAATGTGATTGTGTTCTAGTACATATCCGTTGTACTCTACAACGTTGTGATGCTCATCATAAAAATGGCTGGATGAAAATACATCAAGACCTTTTTCAGAAGAATAAAGAATTATTGGTAAATGGATTGTGCCGTAGTGACCATCCCAAAGATGCCACACATGATCATCAAGAACGTGATGGATAATTACTTCACTTGCATTAAATGCTTCAGCTTTCTCGCCCTCATGATGATCACCTTCATGCTGCTCAACAGCTGCCTCCTGGTGCTCCTGACCTTTAGAAAAATTTAAGGTCCCAAATACAAAAAAGAACGACAGGACTAACGAAAACGGGCTGATTCTATTGAAAAACGATCGCATTTGGGCTTTATAATAGGTTTTTTAAATCCGACCGCAAAGGTATTAATTATACGGAGCCAAAAAAATCCTTGCAAAAATTTTTGGTCTTAAATAGACCTTCAAAACTAGGCTCGTTTTGATGTGCTGACATAACACACAAAGGGCATCAAAGTCAACGTATAAACTGATGATCAGGCGTGGTTTAGATTTAACCCGCTAAAAATTATTTTAATACGGTTTCTATGGAGAATACGACATGAAATAATCCAACAGGCTTTAAAAACCAATGATTAAATGGAGTCAGTTCATCAAGCCGAACCCTTTGAAGATAAACCTTAGCCTTCCTTCTGTTGATTGATTTTGTTGTATAGAAATAGAATCTCGAGAATAGTAAATACAAAATAGAGAACCATGAAAAATACAACATTGGCTGTTGCCCCCGCTCTATCAGATGTAATCATAAAAAATGCATAGCCTCCATACCCCATCAACTTAACGGCCATCATAAATAAGTAGAGCTGAACAAAAATATCAGGTTTACTCACTCTATATAAGTATCCGTAAATGATTGCTGTAGAGAATGTCAGAAATATGACTGACTGGTACAGAAACGTGGGTCTTAAAATATTAAGGCTATGACTTGCAAGCTCAGTTAAGCCAATGGAAATACCAGCAGACACCAGCAACACTATGATAAAACGTATCAACTTTCTTATTTATTAACAGACCTGTAGAGCTGAACCATCATTCCTGCAAAAGCAAGAAATCCAAACAATAACATAAAAACAGGAAATTGAAATGACAGGTAGCCATCCAATAAATATCCAAGCCAGCCAAACAAAGCAATTGAGCCCAGCAGTTGTATTGCCAGCCCGCTATACTTCATAAAACTGTTGTCGTCAGATCGATTTAACTTCTTCTGGTCTTGGGAGGGAGGCTGTGGGTCGTTCGCTAAGCCCATTTTCTGATATTTTTATTTCTTTTGCAGCGGTACCCATTTTACATCCACCATTAAAAATGGCTCCTGGTTCAACTACCAATTTACTGGTTACGATATCACCATTAATAACAGCAGTTGCTTTTAGAACCAATAATTCGGCAATTTCAAGTCTGCCTTTTACCTCACCTTCAATGTCAGCATTCTGCGCAATGATATTGCCCTGAACATGTGATGAGTTACCTAACGCAACTTTAGACTTAGATTTCACATTACCAGCAACCTTACCTTCTATGCGAATGTTGCCGTAGGTTTCAATATTGCCTTCCAGGTAAGTACCCTTGCCAATATTGTTGCTTGAATTGCTAATCTCTTCTGCTACTCGTTTTTGTTCTTTAGAGGTAAACATGACAGTATAGTTTAAAAAGTGACAAATTCTTCGGGGTTCAGTGAGTTACCATTGTGCCACAGCTCCAAATGTAAATGTGGCCCGTCTGTAAGTTCACCGCTGTTGCCAACGATTGAGATTATCTCCCCTGCGTTAACAAAAGTACCAACTTTTTTTAAGAGTTCCGCATTGTGCTTATAGACTGACACAAGGCTGCCTCGATGTTGCACCATAATAACATAACCAGAGTCTTGTGTCCATGATGAGAAGACAACAGTACCATCAGCAATGCACTTTACAGGTTCGTTCGTTTTAGCGACGACATCTACGCCAAAGTGTCCTTTTTTAACGTCGTAATGATCGGACACAAAACCTGTGAGTGGTGTGAAAAAGAACGTCTCCTGCAACTCACGATATTTCACATTGGTTAACGTTATGAGTGATAAATCTGATTTTTCAAAATCTTTTCTGAACGCTGAGTCTGTCGGTGACACATTAAGACTCGCTGGCTTGGCAGCAGCTTTGGTGCCATCAGTATAAGTTCTCTCCGTGTTATTATTCAGGAGTGAAGTATCACCACTAAGCACACGCTGAAAATTAGCAATGAACTGATCCTTACGATCAACTTCTATAGATAATGAATCAACCTTGGTTGCAAGCTCCAGCAATCTTTTGTTGTTTTCCATCTGCGCATGCTTGGGATCAAACCATCTGGCAAGTACAGTCTTCACCAAAAAGAGACTGAGCACAAACATGACTGTGAAAAAAATCACTGAAAAAAGGATTATTTTCGAATAGGTAAACCCGGCACTTGTCTTCTCCGCAAAATTCTCTTCGTTGCGGATGATGAGCTGATACCGCGTAGTGAGCCAGTTTGATAATGTCTTCTTTGGTTTCAATATTTTTCCGCTTTATTCGTACAAAATTAGATATTCTATAAAATAATAATATGGAATGTATGATTTTTACGTTTTGACTCCATGAATTGCTTTTCCGTGAGAAAAAGAATTGCCTATCTGCTTTGCCCTTTTGTCATGCTCTTTGCATGCTCATCAGAAAATACATCCTGGCTGGGGCAAACTTACAATAATGTTACCGCGCATTATAACGGATATTTCTATTCACGCGAAGAGATTGCCAAGATAGAACAAACTATACTGAAGAGTAGAACAGATGACTATAATCGAATTCTGAAACTTTTCCCAAGCCCGGACTCTACAGTTGCCAAAGGTTATGATAAAGAAGCGCAGGAAGCTATTAAGATGGCATCACTTGCTATACAACGACATCCACACAGCAAATGGGTTGATGATGCTTACATCTTAGTAGGTAAGGCAAGACTTTACACGCTTGATTGGGGCAATGCTATACAAACCTTTAAATATGTAAACACAAAAAGTAAAGACCCAAATGCAAAACATCAGGCTATCATTCAACTGATACGCACCTTTGTTGAACATCAGGAGTATAACAACGCGCAGGCAGCTATTGATTATCTTTTAAAGGAAGATCTCAACAAAACCAACTTCAAGAATTTTTATCTCGAAAAAGCTTACTACCATCAGGTGCGTGAAGACTATGACAATATGGTGCGCAGTCTTACCAAGGCCGATCCGTTCCTAAAAAAGAAAGATAGACGTGGCCGAATTTATTTCATCATCGGGCAGGTTTATCAAAAACTTGGTTTTGAATCTGAGGCTTACAACTATTATCGTAAATGCCTCAATACAAATCCTGAATATGAGGTTGATTTCTACGCTCGCCTTTATCTTGCACAAGTAGCGGAGATCTCACGTAGTCGTAGTCTTAATGCCGCACGTAAGTCATTCAAGAAATTATTGAAGGACTCTAAGAATAAGGAGTTCAGAGATAAGATTTATTATGAAATGGGTGTATTTGAATTAAAGCAAAAAGATGTTCAGTCTGCTATTGCTGACTTCAATCTCAGCATACGCACAGGAAACAACAAACGTGTTGATGGTGAAGCTTATTTACAATTAGGAAAAATTAATTACGACACGCTGAAGAATTATGAGATGTCGCAAGCGTATTACGATAGTGCTCTCAGATCACTTCCAAAAGATTTTGAAGGATATGAAAAAATAAAAGCACGAGCTGAAATACTGGATGCTTTTGTAAAAAATATCAAGACCATCCAATGGCAGGATAGTCTATTGTCTATGGCTAATCTTGATTCATTGACTTTGCGTAACAGGATTGATTCCGTTATGCTAGCCAAACGAAAAACAGAAAGAAACAGCAGAAAGAAAAAACCTGTACGGGTTCAGATTGATAATGTTGCTAATAATAGCCTTTTTGAAAATGACGGTAATCCTGATAACAATGCAGATGGCACTAATTCAAGCACAGATGATACAGGTTGGTATTTCAGTAATCAATCATCCGTTGCATTAGGCCAGACTGAATTTGCACGTATTTGGGGCAGCAATGTGGTATTAGAAGATAACTGGCGACGTTCTATGCGAAGCACATCAGGTGCACTTCGTACTGATGAAGCTGATGCCGCACCAAAACAAAAAGAAGCTGCCGACTCAAAAACATCAGCGCCTGTAGATCCTGTGTCAGTAGAGTTTGAAAAGCTGGCCAAGCAAATTCCAACAACAGACGAACAGAAAAAAGTGGCATTGAAGAAAATTGAAGATGCTTATTTTAGTCTGGGCGATATTTACTACTTCAAACTGCTTGAAAATAAAAATGCTGTAACCACGTACAAAAAACTGCTGGAACGTTTTCCTGAATCGGAGTATACTGCTGAAGTTTTATATAAGCTCTATCTCATTACAAAAGAAAGTGATCCTGTACAGTCTGCACAATATGCTAAACTGTTAACCACAAAATATCCATATACTACATTTGCCAGAATTCTTATCAACCCCAATTACATACAGGAAAATAGTCAGGCTGCTGAAAAACAAAAAGAACTCTATAAAGTAGCCTATCAAAATTTTGTATCCAATGATTACAAGGCTTCATTAAGCGTCATCAGTGATGCTCTTGCATTAGGTGAAACATCTTTCTCACCAAATCTTCAACTTCTGAAAATTCTGATCATAGGCAAAACTGAAGATATCTTTACTTATCAAAGCAAGCTTGAAGAGTTTATCAAAACAAATCCTGACGTGGCTGATGTTACCCCTTACGCAAAAAAATTACTGGAAACATCAAAGACATTCCGCCAGGAACAAGAGAAAGAGAAGGGCATCAACTATATTAAATCATTCGAAGAGTCACATTATTTTGTGATTGTTTCCGTGCGCGATGAAAAGATGGGCGACCAGATTTCTGCGCTGCTTGAGAACTTCAACAATGATTCATTTAAAGATCTGGCTCTTAAAACCAGCAGCCTTTTATTAAACGACAATTACATTATCACCATGGTCTCTGAGCTACCGCGAATTAGTTACGCGCTGGAGTATTATAAAACATTCAGCGAAAAGCTACCCAGCTTCACCGTATTAGAAAACCATAAAATCTCTACTTTTGTAATTACGAAAGACAATTTTGATATCTTTTACCGAACTAAAGGCTTAGATGAGTACATCAAATTCTTCAACAAAAACTATCACCCGGAAAATCAATGACATTCTATCACTGGAAAGACCTTGGTTCAGAAAAGTAATCAAAGGTATCTGGATTGCTTTCTTTTGCTTTGTCATAGGCTTTCCGTTGTATGTCATATCAGTAAGTAACGATTTGTTTGGACTCTTTGGTGGCATGCCAAGTTTGAAAGAAATTGAAAACCCGGAGAATGATCTTTCATCTGAAATTATCTCTGCCGATGGTGTTTCTCTAGGCCGATATTTTCGCTTTAACCGCAGCCAGGTTACATACAACCAGCTTTCGCCTGATCTGGTAAACACATTATTATATTCGGAAGATCATCGCTTCAAAGATCATTCCGGCATGGACTTCATTGCTTACGTTCGCGCTTTCTGGGGATTATTAACGTTCGACCCGGCCGGTGGAGGAAGTACGATTACACAACAGCTTGCTAAAAATCTCTTTACAAAAAATGCGGAGATGGGTCTTGACGGGCCGCTTGCAAAACTGGGCAAACTACCAAGTCGCGTAATTCAGAAAACAAAAGAATGGATCATTTCAGTAGAGCTTGAAAAAAACTTTACCAAGGAAGAGATCATTGCCATGTATTTGAACACAACGGATTTCAGCAGCAATGCTTACGGTATTAAAGTTGCCGCCGAAACGTACTTCAACAAACAACCCGATAGTTTGAATGTACAGGAATCTGCTGTGCTCGTAGGTATGCTTCAATCCATCACTTATTTTAACCCGCAGCGCAATCCGGAAAATTCACTTCGTAAACGCAACGAAGTGCTATTTAAACTTTATAAGCATAATTATATCAAGACAAAAGAAGCCTACGACTCCATTAAGGCATTGCCCATTGAGTTAAAGTACGCTGTGCAAAATCAGAACGAAGGCTTGGCAACATACTTCAGAACCGTTATTCGTGAAGACCTGATGAAGTGGTGCAAAGAACATGGTTATGATCTTTGGGAGTCAGGCTTGAAAATTTATACTACTATCGACAGTCGCATGCAGTTATATGCTGAAGAGTCTATGGAGGAACACATGAAGGGCCTTCAGGCAAGCTTTACAAAAGAATGGAAAAACAGAAACAGAAATCCGTGGGTAGATGATAATACCGGAGGTGAAGCCAAAAACTATCTGAAACGCAAAATCAAACGCACCGAAGCCTATAGAAATCTCGTTGCGCACTATGGTGAGAATTCAGATTCAGTTGATATCATGTTGAATCTGAAAAAACCCATGACTGTATTCTCATGGAAAGGTGAACGTGATACACTATTCAGTTCAATGGATTCTCTTAATTATTATAATCGCTTCCTGCAAACAGGTATGATGTCGATGGATCCAACTACCGGCGCCATTAAGGCGTGGGTTGGTGGTATCGATCATAAATATTTCAAGTATGACCACGTAAGACAGTCTACACGCCAGCCTGGATCAACGTTTAAGCCTTTTGTTTATGGAGCCGCTATCGAAGCTGGTTATACTCCTTGTTTTGAATTGTTAGACATTTCACCAACTATAAAGGTATCGGGTGGAACATGGACGCCGACTAATGCTTCGCCACCTTATAATGGATCAGGTGAGAAATTAAATTTAAGACGAGCCATGGCCAGATCGCTCAATACTATATCTGCACAACTTATTGATCGTGTAAAACCTGAAACTGTTGTTGAGTTGGCCCATCGCATGGGTATTAACTCAGACCTGGTGGCGGTACCTTCACTATGTCTCGGCACCAGTGATGTAAGTCTGTTTGAATTAGTTGGTGCCTATTGTGGCTTTGTTAATTCCGGTATTCACATAGATCCTTATTACATCACCAGAATTGAAGATAAGAATGGTAACATACTGGAAAATTTTGTACCAAAGTCACGTCAGGTGCTTGATGAAAAGGTGGCGTATCAAATGGTATACATGCTACGCGGTGGTGTTGAAGAAGAAGGTGGCACATCTATAGGACTGCCTTATGAATTGAAAAAGAATAATGAAATTGGTGGGAAGACCGGTACTACAGACAATGCGTCGGATGGATGGTACATGGGCATAACGCACAATCTTGTTACAGGTGTATGGGTTGGAGGTGATGAGCGAAGCATCCATTTTCCTTCATGGGATTTTGGTGCCGGTTCCAAATCAGCAAGACCCATTTGGTCAAAATTCATGACCAAAGTTTATGCTCATCCAGAAACTGGCTATTCTAAGGGTTATTTTAAACAGCCATCAACTCCACTGGGGGTAACGTTGGATTGTGATAAGTATCAGATACCAAATGATTCTATTCCTTCAAACGAACCAAGTTACGAAGTACCTGATTAGTTAAATAAATCTCCGACTTACGATTTTAGATTTACGATTGGCTCTTCACTCCATTGTGTGGTGTGGATTATTAGTGCAGTAAAATAATGTCAATAAAAAATTTGACCTCTGCGCTAAAGTAATTCGTAATTCGTAATTCGTAATTCGTAATTCGTAATTCGTAATTCGTAATTCGTAATTCGTAATTCGTAATTCGTAATTAATTTTTCTTCATCAACAGCGAACTTACAAACACGGCAATAGCACCCATCACAATCATAATGGCAGTTTGCCATCCATGAAAAATAAACGTGAAGGCTACAGCGTCTGATTCGGGAATCATATAGAGAAACACTAATCCCTTAGGTACTAACACATGATATGAACCTGCACCACCTGGTAGCGGAGCAGCCATAGCGATCGAGCCAATAGCAAACAAACTTAGCACCGCACTAAAGCCCAAATGCTCTGTTTGGGGAAATGCCCTGATCACAGCATAGCTCATTAAAAAATATAAAAACCAGATAGTAAGTGAGTAAAAAATAAAGAGACTCTTATTCTCTAATTTAAAAACGGAGAGCAATCCTTCCTTAAAACCCAACCAGGTTTTCGCTACAAAGGCTTGTACTTTTTTATTCTTTTTAATGATCAGATAAAAAATAACTCCAAATAGAATAACCACAGCAAGAAGAATCAATAGCAGATAAAGTTTTGATTCCTGACCGGAGAAACTCCATGGCAGTGTATTTAGAAATTCAAATAACTTTTCCGACTCAACGATAAAAGCCACTATTATGAGTATGAGCAAGCAGAGTAAATCAACAATACGTTCAACCACTACTGTGCCGAAAGAAATCTCAACTGGAGTTTTATCCAGTTTATATAAATTATAGCATCGTGAAACTTCACCTCCACGTGGCACCACTAGGTTGATGAGGTAGCCAACCATAAGCGAGAGAAAACTGTAGATCAGTGTTGTTTTATAACCAGCAGGCACTAAGAGCATCCGCCAGCGTTCAGCGCGAATTATGTGACTTGCCACAGCAAGTAAAGCCATAAAAAAGAGCCATCCCTTATGTGCCATACTCCAGGTACGCACCAGGTAATCCCATTTATCTTCGCCTGGCTCAACATTAAGACCACGCAACGAAAACCAAATCAGGAACGCCGTCGCGCCTAGTATGATAACATATTTGAGTACTGCCTTAAGGCGTGCCTGCATGACGATTTTCCTCTAAAATTTCGTCAAGGTAATTTATTATCCGGAGTAGGGAAAATAATGGTTGGTTTGAAAAGCTTTGCCTTTTCGAATTTCATTGATGCGTATGATATGATGATGACAATATCGCCGACCTGAGCTTTGCGCGCTGCGGGCCCATTTAAGCATACCATGCCTGTGCCACGCTCACCTTTAATAACATAGGTCTCGAGACGCTCACCGTTATTAATATTAACAACTGTTACTTTTTCGCCTTCAATTAAATTGGCGGCTTCTATCAAATCTTCATCAATAGCAATACTGCCTACATAATGTAACTCAGCCTGCGTAATTTTTGCGCGATGAATCTTTGACTTTAAAACTTCAATCCTCATATCAACAGCAATCTAATCCAAAAACATATTATCAATCAACCTCACTTCACCTACATAGCCTGCTATGCACATGATAGGTTGATTTACCCCACCCTTAACGCTATTTAAAACATTTAAGTTTTTGCTATCCACTACCTCAAAATACTCCAGTCGTATACCTTCTTTAATAAAGTTATTACCGACCATTTCAGTAACAAATTTAATGTCATGGCCTTCTTTAAGAGCGTCTTTAGCCATTACCAATGACTTATAGAATACTACCGCCTTTGTGCGTTCTGCAGTATTTAATCGTTGATTTCTGGATGACATAGCTAATCCATCTTTTTCACGCAAAGTTTCAACTCTATGAAGAGTCAAATCAAACATTAGTTCATCCACCAGCTTTTGAACAATCGCAAATTGCTGCCAGTCTTTCTGACCGAAATAGGCATGATCTGGCTTTATAATATGGAAGAACTTGGAAAGAACGAGTGCTACCCCACTAAAATGCCCAGGTCGGAATTTTCCTTCCATCACGGTGCCTAACGAACCAAAATCTACGTTTATAATAGAGGGTTCAGGATACATTTCACTATTGTCTGGACAAAAGATAGCATCACAACCAATTTGCTCCAATAACTCACTATCTTTTTCAAGAGTACGTGGATACTTTAAGAGGTCATCCGGGTTATTGAATTGAGCTGGATTGACATAAATAGAACAAATGGTAATCTGGTTTTGGAGCTTGCTGGCCTGGATTAGAGAAATGTGGCCTTGATGAAGCGCACCCATAGTCGGCACTAAGCCAACTGAATTGCCCTGTAGCCGCTTGTCATTCAAATATGCTTTTAATGGCTTTATTTCCTTAAAAACCTCCATTTTAGGGCGTTTTGGCAAAGGGTCGCAAAGATATATGGAAAACTGAAAATAAGTTGAAAAGGGGGGTATTTTTTTGTACTTTTGTGGCTCTAATTTCCGTTCTACACTAAAATCAATCGATATGTCAAAACTCCGAGTTCTTTATGTAGCCAGTGAAATCAATCCCTTTCTACAAACAACAGAGGTAGCTGATTTCGTGCGGAAACTCCCTCAGGCCATGCAAGAGAAGGGGATGGAGATCCGTATTCTGGTACCGCGTTTTGGTATTATCAATGAGCGTAAGAATCGCTTACACGAAGTAGTAAGGCTTTCAGGAATTAATATTGCGGTGGGTGATGAAGAAAAGCCTTTGATCATTAAAGTTGCCTCAATTCCAAATGCCAAGCTTCAGGTTTATTTCATTGATAATGAAGATTACTTCCATCGTAAATCTGTTTTCCACGATAAGGAGAACAAATTCTACGAAGACAATGATGAGCGCGCAATCTTTTTCTGCAAAGGCGTTATTGAAACTGTACGTAAACTAGGCTGGGCTCCTGATATCGTTCATTGTAACGACTGGATTACGAGCTTCATTCCTTTGTATTTGAAAACAACTTACAAGAATGATCCACTCTTCAAGAATACAAAAACTGTTTTCACTATTTATGACAATGCTTTCAACCACAAGTTTAAAGGCAACATCATGGATAAAGTGAAAATGATTGACATTGAAGACAACATGCTGGGCAGCTTAAAGACAGCCGACTATGAAGGCTTCATTAAGTTAGGCGTTGAATTCTCCGATGCAGTTCTTTCTGCAGGTGAAAACAAAAAGCTTGAAGATCTATTCAAGAAGATCAAAGAAAAGAAAGTAGAAACATTCTCCGAAGAAGAGTGCACAGAATCGTACTACAATCTCTATAATGAGCTGATGAGCTAAATTATTTTTTCATTTATATTTAAAAGCCGTCCTTCAAGACGGCTTTTTTATTTACGTTACATTTCTTGCAGAGCTGGGCCGGTTTTAACTGAACAGAAGAAATTGATTTTAGTAACTTTTACAGATGAACATTCAAAACATTCTGGATGAGTGTAAACTTACAAATGCAATCAGCTCTTCCCTTACAGGTGGAGATATCAATCATGTCTTTTTAATACAACATAATCATAACCGTTACTTTCTGAAAGTAAATGATGCGAACCATTATCCTAACATGTTTGAAAAGGAAAGCAATGGCTTGCAAGCGTTAAACAAATCAGGATTGTTTAAAATACCAGACGTGTTGCAGCACGGTGTTGTTAATGACAAACAGTATCTATTATTGGAATGGATAGAAACGGGACGCCCTAAACCAGACTTCTGGATGAAGTTTGGAGAATCTCTCGCTCAATTGCATTTGCAGGAACAATCATTCTTCGGATGGGACGAAGACAACTATATTGGTTCACTGATCCAGCACAATAACAGACATACGACATGGGAAGATTTTTTTATTAACTGCAGGGTTATGCCCAAAGTAAAACTTTTGTATGATTCTGGTCATTACACATCTAAGGATCTGTCTTTGGTGGATAATTTTTGTAAACACGTAAAAGATATATTCCCAAAGGAAAAACCGTGCTTATTACATGGGGATTTATGGAGCGGTAATTTTATGATTACAAATGAAGGGGAACCAACGCTTATAGATCCAGCTGTTTATTGCGGACATCGTGAAATGGATATTGGAATGACAAAACTGTTCGGAGGTTTCGATCATCTTTTCTATCAATCCTATAATGAAGTTTATCCCCTTGAAAAAGGATGGAAGGAACGATTAGCTTTTGCACAACTGTATCCCTTGCTGGTTCATGCTGTACTTTTTGGTGGTCATTACATTGAACAAACAAGAACTATTATGGCTTTTAAATAATAGGATTACTTTCAAATAAAGCGCTAAAGATTCTTATAAAATCTAACACTTAATGTCATTCGGATATATTCAATAAAAAAACACCTGATCATTTCTCTTAATGAGAGATCAGGTGTTTATAATAATCAAAGAATGATCAGAACTGACTTATTCCTTTAAAAGGTAATAGTAATTATTTGTCGAATTTGAATTTACCCTCAACAAATATTGAGCTTCTTTTTCCTCTTTCACTTTTATCATCATCAAAACTCCAAAAGGCTTTTACAGTTCCATTCTTAGTATCAATAATTTGGCTAACTGTAAAACCATCTTTTTCAATCCAGTTAAAAAAGTGGAGATTATCTGTTAGTCTTTTGTAATTGACTCTTTCATCTCCTTCTTTGATAAGCCCATTAGCATCAGTTGTTTTCCAGTGTATCGTACTGTCCGAAACATAAGCAACAAGTGCTTTCATTTTCGGAAAATAAATAATGCCTTTTTTACCAATGATTGAAAAATCTTTAATGGAAGATTTTCCAATCGCTGTTTTTTCTTGTGCATGAACTTCCGTTCTGAATAAACTTAGTGCTATTAAAAATACCACCAAAATAACCTGCTTCATTTATCAAATGTTTTTTATTAACACACAAAGTATTTTTATCAAATGCTGAGAACCATTGAGCAAGACAAGAATATTATTGCTCAACGAGATTTCCATTCAGAAGCTGATCGTTAATAGGAATCGGTGCCCAATAAAATGCATGCGTAACATCATCAGGAGTGCCCACCAGTTTTTGTTCTGAAGCATCACGATTTGAATTTGCTTTTGCTACTGTTTCTGTTCTTTGCAGATCGAACCAACGTGAAGCAGGTTCGCAGCCTGCAAATTCCCAGCCACGCTCTGCTACAACTGAATCACGGAATGCGCCTTGAGATAATCCTGCTGTAAGATCTTTCAAACCTGCCCGTGTTCTTACCTCATTGATGGCATCATAGGCAGTAGCATCAACACCTGCAGACATCGCCTTTGCTTCTGCATAGGTGAGTAATACTTCTGCATAGCGGATGATAGGTACTGTATGACTTCCAACCCAATCTGATGTTACGTGATTAACAGGGTTAAAAGCTGCATCGTCTCTATACTTTTGGAAATATGGATGCTTATAGGTTGTCTTGGAATAATCAACTGCTTTCGTAGTATCGTTGCCAGGATAATATACCATTTGATAAGTTGCATCCTTTCGTGGACCATTTGGAAAGTTCTTATAGAAATTCAATTCACCATAGCCGTCTCCCCACGCACCTTCATCGCTTGGACTATAAGCCAGTAACATCATATTAGTGTTGGGATAAACAAACTCAGCTATGTTGGTATTGTAGTAGATTCCATAAACTGTTTCACTACTGAAATTATTTTCTTTTTTCCATAAGATATTTATATCGACCAGCGAATAGCCGTACGTTGCTTTGCTATCGATCACTTCTTTTGCTTTGGCTGCAGCCAGCGCATATTTATCTGTTTGTTTCAGTGGCCATCCTGCCATAGTTAAATATACATTGGCAAGCATTGCTTTTGCTGAGCCTGAAGTAGGAGCGATGTTTACCCCATTCTGATATCTCTTGCTGTCATCTTTCCAGGTATCAGGCAATAAAGTTTCTGCTTTTTGAAGGTCAGAAATAATCTGTGCATATATATCTTCAACA
>Ga0310811_10005361_pt1 | contig 16222 bp, 12 predicted proteins | sample YCmetagenome_FD_207642 | JGI IMG/M metagenome (GOLD analysis project Ga0310811, IMG submission 207642) | Soil microbial communities from experimental microcosm in Duke University, North Carolina, United States - YC | ecosystem: Engineered > Artificial ecosystem > Soil microcosm > Unclassified ...
CACTGATCCTGGTCACGGATGAGCGGCCCGAAGGATTGCCGGCGTCCGCTACGCGCAGCCGCTTCGTCACCACACTTGTCGAGCCGGCCGACCTGACAAAGCTTGCCGCGGCCTTGCGCATTGCGCGAGGCAACATGGCTGGTGACCGACCTGAAGAATCCCGCAGCACGGAAATTGTCCCCACCGGGCGTTCGCTCTCGATTCTTGTCGCTGAAGACAAGCGCACCAACCAGATTGTCATTGCCAAGATTCTTGACCGCGCCGGCCATCGCGTCACGCTCGTCGACAACGGCGAAGCGGCGCTCGACATGCTGGAGATGCAGGAATTCGACCTTGTGCTGATGGACGTCAACATGCCGGTTATGAACGGCATCGAAGCGACCAAGCTCTATCGCTTCGCCGCGCTCGGCAGGCCACACGTGCCGGTCGTGGCGCTCACGGCGGATGCGACCGAAGAAGTGGCCCGCCGCTGCGAAGAGGCGGGCATGGATGCCTGCATTACAAAACCCATAGAGCCCAATCGTCTGCTCGAGATTATCGCAACGCTCGTGCCCGACGAAGGCAAGCCGGCGCAAGGGATACCGAGCAGCGCCGAGATCACCAGCTACCCGACGGCGCAGCCGCGCCTGCGCGCGACCGCAACTTCAGCAGTCGACGTCCAGACTCTGAACGCTCTCGAGGAGCTCGGTGGCAAGGATTTCGTCGACGAGCTGGCGTCGCAATTCATCAAAGATGGCAGCGAAGTCCTTGACGAGCTTGCTGAAGCCGCAGCTTTAGGCGACCTGAAGGCGTTCCGCGAGCAATTGCACGCTCTGCGCAGCGCCGCAGCCAATATCGGCGCGCGCGGCATTTACGAAATGTGCCTGGGATGGCGCCATATCGCGCCCGAAGACTTTGCGATCCGCGGTGAAGCTCACCTCAAGAAACTGAATGACGAATTCGAGCGCGTGCGCATGGCCTTGCGCGGGCGACGCTCGGGTCACACCGAAGCTGCCTGACGGCGAGTCTACGAATTGACGCGTTGCACGCGGCGCAGCTGCGCGCCGGCAAGCCGTTCCATGTTGCGCAGGTCCGTCTCCTGAAGCTTCATCGCATGCTCGGCCCAGATGTCGGTCACATCGCGCAATTCATTGAGTGACAGCGGATTGACGCGCATGCCGACCTCGCGCACGCGACGGTGCACGGCATGGTGGCGGCGGTTGTGTGAGATGTAGTCCCGGACAGCCTCTTCCCCGCGCCCATCCTCGGCCAGGATATCGATCAACCCCAGTTCGTAAAGCTCAGGCGCGCTGAACACGCGGCCGCTGAGGATCATCTTGTGTGCGCGCGTGACGTCCAGCTTGCGCGACAGAAAGCTGAATGCGCCCATACCTGGGAAAAGATTGAACAAGATTTCCGGCAAACCGAACTTCGCTCGTTTTTCCGCGACCAGCACATTGAACGACAGGGCGCCTTCGAATCCGCCGCCCAGCGCATCGCCCTGCACGAGCGCGATGGTGATCACCGGCAGGTGAAACCCCATCATCATATGATAGGCGACGTCGACACAGTCGTGCGCATAGCTGCGCAGCGCATCGATGTCGTGCGCGCGGATGCTTTTGATGAAGAAATTGAGATCGCCGCCGAGATTGTAGATGCCGGGGATGTGCGAACCGCCGACAAAATATTTCACCGGCGCGGCCTCGCCAGGGCGCAGACCGGCAAACAGGCGCTGCAGAAGCCGCCGCATTGAGATCAATTCGTGCAACAGAGTCGGTGTGAAGCTAGGCGGCCCGTTCGGCCGCATATAGCACCAGATGGCTTCTTCGCTGACGATCAGATCGAGCTCGTTGAACCTTGCGCCGGCGAGCTCGCCGCTAAAGTCGACGCGGCCTCGCGCGACCGCATCCTGCACGCGTGCATTCGCGAGATTGCTGTTGGACCAAAGTTCCAACTGCGTGGGAGTTTTCGGATCCGTGGCCTGGGCCAAACGGCCCAAAGGCGTAACGGTTTTTGGCACCGCGGGACGCAAACTATTTCCCATTTTCATTCCAGATCCAGGCAGCGCTTCCGACCCCGCTATTTAAACATTAATCAATTATTAACCTTCGCGGTATGGTTGTTCCGCAGGATGGTTAATCATGACTGTGATGGCCATCACAAAATCTGCGATTTATCGTCAGCCATGTGCAAAGTGCCGCAGTGCTTCCCCGGAATCGCATGCGAAACCGGTATTCTCCCACCGCGCGCGAGGGGCGAGGTTGCGGCCGGAATGACGATCCGACCAGCCCCGGGGGCACCTTCCAGATGCGCATCATTGGGAACGCAGATCCAACCGGCGCGCAGCCGCGCACAGATATCCGATGCAAAACATGAAATCGGTCCCAACGGCGGCAACATTGCGTGGTCCTGCGCCACCCATTATCCCTGCTGACCGATGAGCCTTGGTGTGGGCGGAATCGGCACGGGCGGCGGCGTGCGATTCTTGGGGCAGCGCCGATCCTATTGGCGGCTGCTCATCCGGGGCGCAGTGCTGCTGATGTTCACCCTCGGTATCTACCGTTTCTGGCTTGCCACCGATGTGCGACGTTTTCTCTGGTCGAACACCGAGGTTGCCGGCGAACCGCTCGAATACACCGGCACGCCGCTGGAGCTCCTGCTCGGCTTCCTGATCGCGATTGCCATCCTAATTCCGGTTTATGCCGGAATTTTCCTGGCCGCTCTCGACCTCGGCACGATCGGGAAATTGTCGGGCATGACCGGCTTTGCGGCGCTCGCAGTCCTCGGTCAATACGCGATCTACCGCGCGCGGCGCTACCGGCTGACGCGCACAATCTACCGTGGCCTGCGCTTTCATCAAAGGGGCTCGGCGTGGGCTTTCGCCTTCCGCGCGGTCGCGTGGTGGGCTGTCACCGCCCTCACCTTCGGCCTCGCCTACCCGTTCCAGGTCACGAGCCTCGAGCGCTACAAGATGCGCCACACTTACTATGGTGATCTCGCCGGGCGCTTCGAGGCGTCCGCTTTTCCGCTGCTGGTGCGCGGCTTCCTCATGTGGCTTCTCGTGATCGGCCCGCTCGCATTTGCCGTCGTTGTCTTCGTTAGCACTGTCGACTGGGTCGCGCTTGCCGACGTGCTTGCACAAGGCGGGGACGACATGATGAGCAAGATCGAAGGCGGTAATCCCAACCTCGGAGGCGCCGTCGTCTTTGGCATGCTGATGAGCGCGATCAGCGTGACCATGGCCGCCCTGCTTTATCCGGCATTCCAGGCCGTCGTCATGCGCTGGTGGTCGTCCGGGCTGCGCTTCGGTACAATTGAAATGAAGTCACGTCTGCGCATGCGTAATGTGTACGGCGCCTATGCCCGCTTCGTCGGATACGCAATCCTGTTCAGCATGGCGATGGGTATCGTTGCGGCGATCGTACTTGGGATGATCGGGGCTGCGGCCAGTATCGGGAAAATGGGCACTGCCGGCGAAATCGCGGCAACGCTTGCGGCATTGATCGGCTACGTGATCGCCGCGCTCGGCTATTCGACCATCTATCGCGCCACAGTATTATTGTCTCTTTGGCAGCTGGGCATGGAATCAATGCAATTGTCCGGTCTTTCGGCGCTCGAGAACGTCAAGGCCACCGGGCAACCAAGCTCGGCGATCGGCGAAGGTCTCGCCGATGCCCTCAATGTTGGTAGTTATTGATGAACGCCCCCATGGCATCCGGCGCTGGCGTTTATTTCGATGGCGTCACCAGCGCGCGTCATGAGGTGCTCGTCGTTCTCAAACCGGCTTCCCTTCATATCTCCAACCAGGATGGCCGCGCACTCAGCGAGTGGCCTTATAATGAACTGGAAGAATTGTCTGCGCCGGATACCCTGCTCCGCCTTGGACGCCTTAACAGCGCGATTCTGGAACGACTGGAAATTTCCGATAAGGCCTTTGCCGCCGAGATTGACGCGCGCGCCGCCCTGGTCGACCGCACCGGCGCAGCGCAGCGCCGCCAGCGGCTGAATGTGATCGCCTGGAGTATCGGCGCCACCGCATCTCTCCTTCTGGTCGCCTGGTTCGGCGTGCCGGCCATTGCCGAGCGCCTGACGCCGCTTCTGCCGGCCGCAGTCGAACGCAAGCTTGGCGATGCCGTCGACATGCAGATCCGCGGCATGCTGGACCCACGCCACTCGGGTGCGTCCTTCGATTGCGGCAAGACCGCAACGGAGGCACCGGGGCGTGCAGCGCTCGAAAAAATCGTACGCCGGCTTGAGGCGGCCGCCGCTTTGCCGTTCGCCCTACGCACCGAGGTTGTGCGGCGGGACGAGGCCAATGCCATCGCGTTGCCAGGCGGACAAGTCTATGTTTTTCGCGGATTGATCGACAAAGCCGGCACCCCGGACGAGCTCGCCGGCGTGATCGCGCACGAAATCGGCCACGTTGCTCATCGGGACGGCACCAAGGCGATGTTGCAGGGCGCCGGCCTGTCTTTTTTGTTCGGGATGCTGCTTGGCGACTTCGTCGGCGGGGGGGCCGTCGTGATTGCGGCAAAATCCATACTGCAATCGAGCTATACGCGCGAGGCCGAAACAGCCGCCGATGCTTATGGCGCCGGTCTCATGAACAAGGCGGGAGGCGACGCACGCGCACTTGCAGTCATCCTCGACAAAATCGGCGGCGCCACCGAGCCGGGCATGAAAATTCTGTTGAATCATCCCGAGACCAAGGCCCGGGTCGCGGCAATCAATAGACTGGCTGCCGCCCAGGCGCCTTCAGCTTTCCTCAATCCGGCAGAATGGTCGGCGCTCAAGAGAATCTGTGGGTCCTAGGCATGTCGCGCCGTTCCTTGCATGAGCTGCCGATGTCGAAGACCGCCGCTTGGGCGGCGCGGGTCGCCTTTTTCGCGCTGGCGGTGGCGGCGCTGTCGATCGTCATCGTGCGCTCGCAGCTCCTGGAGATCGTGCCGGCACTCGCGACATTCGGAGCCGCGCTGGTCCTCGCCGGCATCGCGATCCTGCTCGCCTTTGGCGCCTTCGTCGTGATCTGGCGGCAGGGCTATGCTGGGCTCGGACGCGCGTTGCTCGCTTTATTTATCGGTATCCTTATGCTCGCCTATCCTGCCTATCTTGGCGTACGCGCGCTGAGGCTGCCGGCGATTTCCGACATCAGCACCGACACTACAAATCCACCGCGCTTCGATACTCTGGCGCGCCAGCGACCGTCCGATCGCATCAATTATCCAGGAGCCGCAACTGCCCAACTGCAGCGCGCAGGCTATCCCGATATTGCGCCGCTCGATCTCGATGTGCCGTCGCGAATGGCCTATGACGCCGCACTCGCGCTCGTGACCAAGCGCAAGTGGGCGATCAGTGATTCACGCGCCCCCACGCTTGCGCGCCGCGACGGCGTGATCGAGGCAACCGCGCGCAGCCCGATCATGGGCTTCCGCGACGACATCGTGATTCGCCTAACGCCTATGGGCCAGGGGACGCGTGTGGACGTGCGCTCGGCCTCTCGCGTCGGACAGCACGACCTGGGCGCCAATGCCTCGCGCATTCGCAGCCTGCTCGAGGATATCGACGATGTCGTGAGCTCGGCGCCGGAACCGCGCCAGCCGCCACAGGTGAAGACGCCTCCTTCGCAGAAGGGCCGCCAACCCGATAAGCGTCAGCCGGCCAAACGGTAGACGCCGTCAATCGCAGGCTGGCCATCGGTTGCGGCGACGCCACGCGCGACCAGATCCTCCAGATGCGCAAGTACCGACAGACCGGCAGCGCCAGTGAGGCGCGGGTCGATGCCGATATAAATCGCGCGCACGATAGTGGGGATGTCGGTCGCGCCTTTTGACAGGCGGTGCAAGATCGAATCTTCGCGCGCCTTGCGGTGCAAGATGTAATAGTTGACGAAGCGCGGGGCGTCAGCGATCGGGGGGCCGTGACCCGGAAAATAGACCGTCTCCCTGCGCAGCGCGAGCTTGTGCAACGAGGCCATGTAGTCGCTCATGGCGCCGTCCGGCGGCGCGACGATCGAAGTCGCCCAGGCCATCACGTGATCGCCAACAAATATCAAGTTCTTCTCCTTGACGGCATAGGCCATGTGATTGGCGGTATGGCCCGGCGTCGTTACCGCCTCGACGGTCCAACCGTCACCGCTGACCAATTCACCGTCCTTAAGCGCAACGTCAGGGCGGAAATCGCGGTCTGCGCTGGCGTCGAGCGGATTGAGCTCGCCGATATGCAGGGGACGTGCCGCACGATGCGGACCCTCCGCGTAGACGGTCGCACCCGTTGCCGCCTTGATTGCCGGCACGGCCGGTGAATGATCGCGGTGGGTATGGGTAACAAAAATGTCCGTCACCGTCTCGCCGCGCACGGCGTCGAGCAGCGCACCGACATGCGCTGGATCATCGGGGCCCGGATCGACGATGGCGACTTTCCCGCGGCCGAGGATATAGCTCACGGTTCCCTTGAAGGTGAATGGGCCCGGGTTGTTGGCCATCACTCGCCGCACGCCGGGCACGGGCTCGTCGACCACGTCCGGCGCAAGCTCGAGATTCTTGTCGAAAGGAATGTCGTCGCTCATGGCCTCAAGCCTGTCGCGGCCGGGCTTGTCCCGGCCATCCACGCCTCTCATTCTGGCGTATCTAAAGACGTGGATGCCCGGCACAAGGCCGGGCATGACGTCGTGTGTAGATCAGCCCCGCCGAACTTTCAATGAATCTCCGGCTCTGGAATTGACCCGAGCGGAGCGAGAAAATCGAAATCGCAGCCCTCGTCAGCTTGCCCGATGTGCTCCGAATAAAGCGCGCCGTAGCCGCGCGGATAGCGTGGCGCAGGTTGTGTCCAGCTGCCGCGGCGGCGCGCGATTTCCTCGTCCGGCACATGGAGATGAATGCGGCGCGCCGGCACGTCGACCTCGATCTCGTCGCCTGTTTTCACGAAGGCCAGAGGGCCACCAACGAAACTCTCGGGCGCCACGTGCAGGATGCAGGCGCCGTAGCTGGTGCCGCTCATGCGCGCATCGGAAATACGCAACATGTCGCGCACGCCCTGCTTCACCAGCTTTTTCGGAATCGGCAGCATGCCCCACTCCGGCATGCCCGGCCCGCCCTTCGGACCGCCGTTCTTGAGCACGAGAATGTGGTCGGGCGTCACGTCGAGGTCATCGCGCTCGACTTCGCGCGCCATGTGGTTGTAGTCCTCGAAGGCGATTACCTTGCCGCGGTGCTTGAGCAGCCGTTTTTCGGCTGCGGACGGCTTCATCACGCAGCCGCGCGGCGCCAGATTTCCCGTGAGCACGGCGGTTGCGCCCTCGCGCGACACCGGATCGCCAAGCGGGTGGATCACGTCGCGCTTGTAGACTTCGGCGCCCGCAATGTTGTCGCCGATGCTCTTGCCGGTCACAGTCAGGCACGACAAATCAAGCGCGCTCTTTAGTTCGCCCATCAATGCGCGTAATCCGCCGGCGTAGAAGAAATCCTCCATCAGGAATTTTCCCGACGGCCGCACATTGGCGAGCACCGGAATCTCGCGCGAGATCTCGTCGAAACGCTTCATGTCAAGCTTGAGACCGGCGCGGCGCGCCATCGCCACGACGTGAATGATGGCGTTGGTCGAGCCGCCCATCGCCATATGGACACGGATGGCGTTGTCGAAAGCTGGCGACGTCAGAATTTTCTCCGGCGTGAGATCCTGCCAGACCATCTCGACAATGCGACGGCCGACGGCGGCGCACATGCGCGGATGCGCCGCGTCGGCCGCGGGAATCGAGGAAGCGCCCGGCAGGGCAAACCCTAAGGCCTCGGTAATCGCCATCATCGTTGCCGCCGTGCCCATCACCATGCAAGTACCGAAGGAACGTGCGATGCCGCCCTCGAGCTCGGCCCAGTCGGCCTCACTGATGCGGCCTGCGCGCTTCTCGTCCCAGTATTTCCAGGCGTCGGATCCAGAACCGAGCTCCTGGCCGCGCCAGTTGCCGCGCAGCTGCGGGCCGGCAGGCACATAGATTGCGGGCAGGCCCATGCTGACGGCGCCCATGATCAGCGCGGGTGTGGTCTTGTCGCAGCCTCCCATCAGCACAGCGCCGTCGATCGGGTGGCTGCGCAACAGCTCTTCAGTCTCCATCGCAAGAAGATTGCGATAGAGCATGGTCGATGGTTTCACGAAAGGCTCGGACAGCGACATTGCCGGCAGCTCGATCGGAAAGCCGCCGGCCTGCAGCACGCCGCGCTTCACGTCCTCGGCGCGATCGCGCAGGTGCGTGTGGCAGAAGTTGATGTCGCTCCAGGTATTGACGATGCCGATCACCGGTTTCCCACGGAAATCGGCGGCATCGAAGCCGCCCTGGCGCAGGCGCGAGCGATGCCCGAAGGCGCGCAGGTCGTTGACGCCGAGCCAGCGATGGCTGCGCAGATCTTCGGGACGTTTACGTGCGTTCATTCCACCGCAATCTCAGCCTTGGGAGTGCGCCTGGCCGACACCTGCGTGACGATCACGACGGCAGTCATGGCGGCCCCGATCACGCTGGTCATGACATGCGGATCGATCAGCAGCAAGCCTGCGACCACCAGCGCGGCACTCTGCCAATGCACCGAATGGGCCACGAAATAGCCGTGTAGCCCGGCAGCAAACACGACGACGCCGACCGCCGCGGTGAAGCTCGCCCATATGATGTTGGACCAGTCGCCGATCATCAACAGCGCAGGCTCGTAGACGAACATGAACGGCACGATGAAGCTGGTCGCGGCGATGCGAACCGCGGCCAATCCGGTTGCCCACAGATCCGACTTGGCAAGCCCGGCTGCCGCGTAGACCGCAAGCGCAACCGGCGGCGTGATTGCCGAAAGAATCGCGAAATAGAACGCGAACATGTGTGCCGCCGGGATAACCACGCCGAACTTTACGATGGCCGGCACCAGCAGCGCCGTCATGATGATGTAAGCGGGTGTGGTGGGCATGCCCATGCCGAGCACGATGCCGGCGATCATGGTGAAAATCAGCGCCATCAGCAGGAAATCCTGCGACAGATGCACGACGTATTGCGTGAACACGATGCCGAGACCGGTCAATGTCACCACCGCGATAACCACGCCAGCGGCAGCGCAGGCCAATGCAACCGGCAGCGCATTGCGTGCGCCATCGATGCAGGCCGCGATTAAATTTTCAAAAGTGACATAGTGGCGCGTGGACTTGCGCAGCGCCGCGACCGGGAAGCACGCCAGCACGCCGGCGAGCGCAGCAAGCGGCGCACTATAGCCCGAATACATCACCACCAAGATAGCCACTACCGGCAAGAACAAATGGCCGCGCTCGCGCATCACCTGACTGAGTTTGGGCAGGTCCGCACGCGGCACGCCTACCAAGCCGCGCCGCTTGGCTTCGAAATGCACGGCGGAAAAACAGGCGATGTAATAGAGGACCGACGGAATAATCGCCCAGATCACCACCTGGGCGTAGGACACGCCGAGAAACTCGGCCATGACGAAAGCGGCGGCGCCCATGATGGGAGGCATCAACTGACCGCCGGTGGAAGCTACCGCCTCGACGCCGGCAGCGAAATGCGGCGGAAAGCCGGAGCGTTTCATCAACGGAATGGTGATCGGCCCATCGACCATGACATTGGCCACCGCGCTGCCCGAGATCGTGCCAAACAGCGCCGAGGACACGCAGGACACCTTGCCGGGCCCGCCGGCGGTCGCACCGGTGAGGCTCATGGCGAAATCCATGAACAATTGTCCGGTGCCGGTTCGCTCCATGAAGGATCCGAACAACACGAAGATCATCACGTAGGCCGCCGACACCGCCAGCGGAATTCCAAAAATGCCTTCCACCGTCATGTACAACTGGTCGATCATGTTCTGTGGCGTGACCCGCGCGATGAAAAACGCGTACATGAGGAACACCAGGGCGGTGATCGGCAATGCTAAGCCGATCACCCGGCGCGTTGCCTCAAGAACAAGCACCGTCAGCAGCACGCCCATCGCCATGTCCGACCAGCTGAGCTCGTCGACATAGAAAATGCGGTCGATCACGTAATTGAAGTTGACGAACAGGTAGAGGATCGGTGCTGCGCCGAGAACGAGCAGGACATAGTCGAGCGGTGTCGGCAGCCCTTCAACCTCACCCGACCGGCGATAAAGCAGGAACACCAGCGTCATCGCAAACAGAAGATGTGTACCACGGAAATGGAATGCTTCAGGCGCGCCGAAAGCAATCGCCCACACGTGATAAATGACCATCGCGACGGAAATCACCGTCACGGCCAATCGGACCAGACTGCCGTAGGACAGGTCGCCCTTGGTGGCCATGTTGCTTGCCCCTCAATTCGCGCCGAAGAGATGACGGCGCGGGCGCCCCTCGCCCGCGCCATCATGGTCAGTGGGTCGGCACCGTGAGGCCGACTTCCTTGTAGAATTTCGCGGCGCCAGGGTGGAACGGCACGCCGATGTCGGCACCCATCTCGGCCGTCTTCAGCGTTGCGATGTCTTTGGCGACCGTCGCCAGCGTCTTGGTGTTCGCCGCAACCGTTTTGGTCATCGTGTACACTTCGTCAGCCGGCAATTTGCACGACACTACGATGTGCGTATAAAAGCCGATCACTTTCACGTCCTGATCCTGCTTCGGATAGCTGCCTTTCGGGATGGTAATCAGTTTGTAACCGGGATTGATCTTCTTCATTTTTTCGTAGCTGTCGGATTGATCGATCAGCTTGATGTCGCGCGCGGCAGCGAGGTCCATGACCGCGCCCGCCGGCACCTGTGTATTGAGCCCGAATGCGACGGCGTGACCATCCTTCATCTGGTTCACTGAGTCGGTATAGCCGACGAAACTGGTTTTGACGTCGTTGTAGCTGAGCCCGTTCACCTCCAGCAGTTGGCGGGTGATCAATTCGCCGGTGTTGCCCTTCTGCTGTGTCGTGATGCTCTTACCCTTGAGGTCACTGATCTTGCTCACGCCGGCGTCCGCATTGACGACGAACTGATAATACTGCGGATAGAGCGTCGCGACGTTACACACATTGCCGTGCGGCTTGTTGAACGGCGCATTGCCGGCGATCGCGTCGACTGCCGAGATCGAATTAGAGAACCCGATGTCGGCTTTGCCTTCCTCCACCGCGCGCACGTTGGCAATGCCCGCGCCGGGCGCTTGCTGCACGGCCAAGCCCGGGATGGCTTTCTCCCAGAGGTCCTTAAGCTGACCGCCCAGCGGAATCCATGATCCGCCTTGCGGGCCTGTCATCATCTTCAATTCCGCGGAGGCGGCCGGCATAGCCACCGCCAGAGCCAGCCCCAAGCCGAGGCCGAGCATTTTTGTCGATTTTTTCATGCGCTTCCCTCCTCACGCCCTGCGCTTGCCGCGCGGGCTTTTGCTGTTCAATTTTGGGTGGCGAGCTTCGTTACCCGGCGCCAAGCGTACGCGGCGCCGCCCGCCCTGCACAAGTCCTCGCGCGTGCAGGACCGACTGCGTTAAAGCCGCAATTTGAGGCGTTGCGACGCCAAGTGACCGGCGATTTGCTGATGAGGGCTAGTTTATCGAGAGATTGGCGGCGTGAACCACTTTTTCCCACTTGGAGGTTTCATCTGCGACGAGCTTGCCGAAGTCGGCGGGCGATCCGGCGATAAGTGTCCCGCCAAGGTCCTTGAGCTTTGCAACAATCGCCGGATCCTCGAGCGCGAGATTTATTTCCTTGTTGAGAAGATCGACAATTTCCTTCGGCGTACCCTTGGGCACGCCGAAGCCGAAGAATGCGCTTGCCTCGTAGCCCGGCACCGTTTCGGCGACGGTCGGAACATCGGGCAGTTCTTCGGAGCGCTTCGCGGTGGTCACGGCCAAAGCGCGCAATTTGCCCGCCTTGATATGTGCGATCGATGACGGCAGGTTGTCGAAGGTAACCTGCACCTGACCACCCAGCAGGTCCGTGAGCATCGGCGCCGAGCCTTTGTACGGTATGTGAGTCATCTTGAGCCCGGTCATCATCTTGAACAGTTCTCCGGACAGATGAATCGATGTTCCGTTACCCGACGACGCGACGTTCACCTTGTCGGGATTGGCTTTCACGTAGGCGATGAACTCGGCAACAGTTTTTGCCGGCACCGACGGATGCACTTCCATCACGTTTGGCACGCGGATGACACCGGCGACCGGATCGATGTCGCGCAGAAAGACGAAATTGAGATTCTTGTAGAGCGAGGCGTTCACCGCGTTCGCGGGATTGACCAGGAGCAGCGTGTAACCGTCGGGCGCGGCCTTGACGACAGCTTCGGTCGCGAGATTGTTGCCCGCGCCGGGGCGATTCTCGACAATGAACTGCTGGCCGAGGCGCTTGCCCAACCAGTCGCCGATCAGGCGTGCCACGATGTCGGTCGAACCGCCCGCCGGGTATCCCACGATGATGTGCGGCGGCCGGGTCGGATAGTCGGCAGCCCGGGTGCCGGCGGCCTGGACGAACAACATGCCGGCGGTCACAAGAGCCGTTCCAAAAATCGACGTGAATAAACGTTGCATAAATTGCATCCTTCCCGGTTAGAGCGCACGCAACGCTACGCGGGGACACCAGCCTCCGGCAAGTAGACCATCGACCCAACGCCTTTCATTTTGTAGGCATCAGCCGCGCCAGGGACCCGCTACGTCATAGGCAAGCTCTGAACAGTCTCTTAACGATGGTGCCGTAGATTTGGTCATCATGGTCGTGCGTACGTCGTCACACCGCCGTTGGATGCTGCGCGATATTCCGCGCACTTACGTGCTGCTTGTCTGGCTCGCCTTCGGCGCTGCCCTGCTGATGTACTCCAACGACTGGCGCCCGAGCGGCTGGACCGCGCTGCGCCAGGAGACGACCGCCCCGAAACCACCTGTTTCCGCAGCGGAGCAATACACCGGCTCGATCATCATCGTTCCGACGCGCGGCGAGGACTGCCGGCAGATGATGCTCGACAATCGCACCGGAAAAATGTGGGACAAGGGTGTCGTCAATTGCTACGAGGCGGTGTCTCGCCCCGAGCGAGATCAGCGGAGCGGCATGAGCTCATTGCGCATCAACGCGATCGGCAAGGCATTTAATCGCCGCGACGAATAAGACGCGGACGGCAGCCTCCAAAAAGCGGCCATATGTGGCCCGTTTCACATTCATGCAGAGCGCAGTAGCATTAAGTGCGCGGTACGGTTTGACAAAAACGGATTGCTCCCGGAGGGCAGATGTCGCGCGAAAACGACGGTTTTGAATTTCATCCGACGCGGCTGCAGCGATTTCTGGATGTAGCTTATCGTATCGTCAACGTCTTCGTGCCGTGGGATCGGCTGCCGACGCTTCTGGCGGCTTTCAATATTGCCGCCTTTCGTGACAGGCTCCGCGCTCACAATCTTCATCATACCGGCTATGGCGTCCCACGGCCGGGTAAATGGCATCCTGGTTACGAGCGCTGGCGATCTGCCGACGGTTCATACAATTGCCTTGCGCATCCGCGCATGGGAATGGCGGGAACACGGTTTGCGCGCAACATTCCCTTGTCCGAAGCAGCGCCCGAGAGCGACGACACGCTGCTCGAGCCAAGTCCCCGTGTGATATCGCGCGAGCTTCTCGCGCGGCACGAATTCATTCCCGCGACCAAGCTCAATCTTCTCGCGGCTGCATGGATTCAATTCGAGATCCATAACTGGTTCAGTCACGGAGCGCCCAAGACGGGAAACGAATTCAGGGTCCAGCTCCCACCTGGCGATGACTGGCCGGAAAAATCCAACGGCTGCATGCATATCCAGCGCACCTCGCCCGATACCACGGAGCGCGAGCCCTGGCTCGGCGCCACGCCGACATTCCGCAACCTCAATTCGCATTGGTGGGATGCCGGTCAGATCTATGGCCACGACCACGCCACGCAGATGAAAATCCGGTCCAAGCGGCACGGTAAGATCAAGTTCGATCGCGACAAAACCAAGTTCGATCGCGAGATGTTGCCAGAAGACCCCGACAGCAAGGGCACCGATTTCACCGGCTTCAATGACAACTGGTGGATCGGATTGGCCGTGCTGCACAACCTGTTTGCGCTCGAGCACAACGCGATTTGCGATGCGCTGAAGTCAGCCTATCCGGACTGGAATGACGAAGAGTTGTTCCAGCACGCGCGGCTGATCAACGGCGCGCTGATTGCGAAAATCCACACCACCGAATGGACCCCCGGAATTCTGGCGCATCCGGCGCTTCAGTTTGGCATGGCCGCCCAATGGTGGGGAGCGCCCCAACGTTGGCTGCACTTGTTGCTGGGGGAGGACAATGAAGTATCGCGCGGTATCCCAGGCTCGGCCACTGACCAACATAGCGCGCCTTATGCAATGACTGAGGAGTTCACGGCCGTTTACCGCATGCACCCGCTGCTTCCGGACACCTTCCAATTTCATTCCCTCCGGGAAGGCAAACTGAAAAAACTGAATTTTCTCGATGTGCAGGGATCGAAAACGCGTGCGCTCATGAAAGAGCACGGATTTGCCAACGTGCTCTACTCTCTCGGCATCCAAAATCCGGGCGCATTGCGCATCCGAAACTACCCAAACTTCTTGCGCCAATTGAAAAAAGAAGCGCGGCGTAACGATCCGGATATTCCGCTCATGGACATGGCGGCGGTCGATATCATGCGCGACCGCGAGCGCGGCGTGCCACGCTACAACCGCTTCCGCGAACTTGTCGGCAAGAAGCGGGTGACCTCGTTCAAGGAAATCACCAGCATTCCGGGCATTGCCGAGAAAATGTGCGAAATTTACAAGGACGTCGATCGCGTCGACCTCCTGGTCGGGCTGATGTCCGAAGATCTGCCCAAAGGTTTCGGCTTCAGTGACACCGCATTTCGCGCTTTCATTTTGATGGCGTCGCGGCGCCTGAAGAGCGACCGCTTCTTTACCGACGACTTCCGGCCGGAAATCTACACCGAGCTGGGAATGGACTGGATTGATAACAACTCGATGAAGTCGGTGCTGCTCAGGCATTTCCCCGAGCTCGGACCCGCACTCGAAGGTATCAACAAGTGTTTCTCACCCTGGAACGTCGTGGCTTGAGCGGTTGGCATAGCGATGAGGATCACAATCCCTGGCATTATTCGGCTCGCCTGGCTCACGGACCCGGACGAGATCATTGCCGCCAACGACAGCGGCGTCGTGCAGCGCACGCTCTCCGGATTGGGAGGCCTGCTGCAACGCTCCATTGCCACAAGATTCGCCGTCTTCCGGACCGCCGATGGCGATATCTGGCCGGCCTTTCGTGACCGGGCGGATCCCCTGCGCGCGAAGCACCAAAAAAAACTCGAACACGATCTATCCCACACGGGGAGTCTGCTCAGGCGCGTTGCGCCGGAAACCGGCGCGCTCGCGACTTTTGTCCGCAGCGGCAGCACTAACCGTCCTCCCGAAATCATTGTCCAGCAGATGGTCGGCCGGCTTTTCTTCCCCGACTATGCAGCCAGCGAGGAATCCTACGACGCGGCGCGCGCGCTGCAGACCTGGATATCGGGCGGGCCGATAAAGCGATACCTGTTGAAATGCAGCGGCGAGCTGGAGCGCGCGCTCGACCTGCTTACCAAACTTGCTCGCGGCAACACGTCGTGCGCGCATGCAACCGCAATCGCGATGGAGAACATCGTCGAAGTGATCGAGCGAATGCGCCGGCTTGCGCAAACAAGTGACAATCTCGAAAAACTAGGTCCACAGGAAGCAATCGAATCCACGCTGCGCGCACCGAGAATGGTCGTTCGCGAGACGCGCGACGGCGGCCGGGTTTGCGGCACGCGCCTCGGCGCACGCACGCTAATCATTCTTCGCCTCGAAAGCGCGCGGCGACAAAAACCCGAGTCCGGCATCGAGTTCTTTGCGAAAAGCTGGAATCAATGTCCGGCTCACGGCATCGTGCCCGCGTTGCTCGCCGAAATCTGGAGAAAGGCAAAAGCTGGCAAGGCATGAGCATCCGCAAGCTCTTCCATTGGTAGGCTAAATCGCTACGATGCCCTTTCGTGAAGCTCGGGGCAGCAATGAGACATCACAAATTCCTGGCGTTTCTAGGCAGCGTGGCGCTCACGGCCGGTCTTGTCATCACGCCGGTGCATGCGCAGGTTCTCAAAGCCGTTAAGGATCGCGGCACGCTCAATTGCGGCGTGAGTGAGGGCCTGAACGGATTTTCCGCTCGCGACAGCAATGGCAATTGGAGCGGGTTCGACGTCGACACGTGTCGGGCGATCGCGGCGGCAATCTTCAACAATGCCGGCAAGGTCAAATACGTTCCTCT